>Ga0256834_1001581_pt1 | contig 15198 bp, 15 predicted proteins | sample 4281140metaG_FD_190536 | JGI IMG/M metagenome (GOLD analysis project Ga0256834, IMG submission 190536) | Hydrothermal vent microbial communities from East Pacific Rise, Pacific Ocean - 4281-140 | ecosystem: Environmental > Aquatic > Marine > Hydrothermal vents | place: Pacific Ocean: East...
CATCACCTGCAGGAATATTCTCAAGATCGGCCATCATTCTATCAAAATCAAGCCCCTTGCTTTCGGCGTCATAGTAGGCATAGCGGGAAATTTCAAATCCTGCTGCTCCGAAGATACCATTGTGATTCGCCCAGGTGGGTGAACTGACCCACACCTTTGCACTGTTATTGAACCTGTGGATAAGATCAGCCCCCACCCGCAGGGCTCCGGTACCGCCGGGTGCATGGATGGTTGCCGCACGAGAAGCTGTGATAACATCACTTTCTGCGCCGAAAATGAGACGCTGAACAGCAGCGGCATAGCCGGGATCTCCGGAAATAGGAAGATAGCTTTTTGTGGTCTGCGATTCAAGAAGCTGTTTTTCGGCAGCCTTGACACAACGAAGAACCGGTGTATTGCCGGCATCATCTTTATAGACACCCACACCAAGGTTCACCTTTTGCGGATTCTGATCTTTCCTGAACTCTTCGGTGAGTCCCAAAATAGAGTCAGGAGGGGCCGGCTGAACACTTTTCCACATGATAATCGTCCTTATAAAATAAAAATATTAGATAAACATTCCCCGCATTCTCAATTTCTTGATAACGCGTCCTAAACATTGTGCAAGCTTTTTTTCAAGAAGCCGCATGGAGGAAAAAACACAAAAAAAACCGCTTACAGTAATTCATAAGCGGTTTTCTCAGATTCTCCTTCAAATCCCGTCACTTCTTCTGCACGGACTGCTTGGCAAGAAGGGACTGCAGTTTCCAGGGAGATGAGAGACAGGCACGGGACTGAGAGCAGGTGGACATGATATCACAAAAGGCCAGGAACTCAGCCAGAGTATCATTCATCTTGAGATTTTTCCGGGAAATCACCTGCAGTTTCCGCTTCATGTCCACCCCTTCAAACTGCAGGGTCTTCAGCCAGCCATGTTCCACCTCACGACAGACAGTGAGTGATGAGAGACAGGCCAGGCCGACTCCTGACTCGACCGCCTTTTTAATGGCCTCAGGATGCCCCATTTCCATGATCACGTTTATCTGATCAAGGTAGTCTTTCATCTTCTCGCGAAAGATGGCTACGGTTCCTGAGCCCTCCTCCCGCATAATCCACCGTGTGTTGGTGAAATCGTTTTCCACATCAAAGAGACTCTTATGGGCAAGGGGGTCAGTCGGCCCTGCAATCACCACCAGCTCATCTTCAAACCAGAGTCGTTTCACGGTATCAGGGTTGTTCACATGGCCTTCGACAAAACCGACCTCAACCTTTCCATCAAGCACCAGACTTTCAGCATATCGTGTATGATAGACCAGCATATTAATATGCACCTGGGGATGCATGCGTTTAAAAGCGCCGATGAGGTAGGGCAGAATATAGTCTCCGATGGTTGTTGAAGCCACCACATTTATCTTGCCGCTCAGAGTGTCATTCTTCTCCGACATAATGTTTTCAACATTTCCGACCTGACAAATTATCTCCTTTGAAAGGGGGAGAAGATAACGACCACGTTCATTGAGCAGCAGACTTCGCCCGTGTCGATCAAACAGGGAACCACCCAGCTGATTTTCAAGTTCAGCCAGAGCCATACTCACCGCCGACTGTGTTACAAAAAGCTTTTTACTGGCCTTTGTCACCTGAGCCGTCTCGGCAACTGCTATAAATATTTCTAGTTGTCTCAATGTGATAGACATGTTAAAAGCCTTTGTTCAAATATTTTTATACTTCATATCTCTTTTTTTAATTAGGGATTTATCACCATATCATTTATATACTTTTTCTCAATACTTTTCATGTGAAGCCCTGAATTTTAAAAAATTCCCATCGGGTTAATGAATGAAGGGTCACTCAGCCTGAAAGTGAATGGTCATTCACTTTTAAGTTGACAAAAACTATCGATTTCATTAGGTAACCTGTGTATATATCAGAAAGTCATCCGACTAACTCAACTGTAAGGAGCCTTTAGATGGAGCTTCAATTTTCTGATTTTCTCTACCGTGACAATATCTTGTGGATCACGGCCTTCACCCTCGGAGGACTGGCATTCGCCCTTGGTCCCATTGTCATCGTGTATCTCCTGATGCCCCGTGGCACACGACAGTTCAACAATAAAAACAGTCAGTTTATTGAATGTGGCATGGAACCCATTGGTGATTCCTGGGTTCGATACAGTTCGGTCTTTTTTCTCTACGCCCTTATTTTTCTCGCATTTGATGTGGATGTTCTTTTTCTTTTTCCTGTGGCCCTTGCCTACAACAGTCAAGAATTGCTGGACATGGGGATTAAATACCGGGATTTCGTTGAAGTCATTATCTTTGTTGGAATCTTATCACTCGCAATTGTATACGCATGGATCAAGGGAGTCTTCAAGTGGGAACGCAGAACGTACCTTCGCCGTTAGAACCGATACCCTCGTCAGTTGTTCAGTTTGCCGCAGCCGACAAACTTATTAACATAGGCCGGGTAAACTCATTCTGGCCCCTCACCTTTGGTATTGCCTGCTGCGCCATTGAGATGATGGCCACCGGTTGTGCCAGGTTTGACATGTCCCGCTTTGGAGCTGAGGTCTTTCGTCCCTCCCCGAGGCAGTCTGATGTGATGATCGTTGCCGGTACCATCACCAAAAAGATGATGCCGGGAATCAAGGTCCTCTATGACCAGATGCCTGAGCCGAAATGGGTGATAGCACTCGGGAACTGCGCAATTTCAGGTGGCCCCTTCGTCTTTGACGGCCAGTATTCCATCGTGCTCGGTGCCGACACTTTTCTTCCCGTTGATATTTATATTCCCGGCTGTCCTCCACGTCCTGAAGCACTGCTTGAAGGAATCCTCCAACTTGAAAACAAGGTCTCCGGCTGGAACCGCTGGAAAGATCCCGAAAAGGCCTGAAGAGGAATACAACAATGATAAAAGACACTGTACTGCAGTCGCTCAGGGAGCTGTTCCCAGATCCCGAGCCGGTTGTTGAAGAAGCTGCTGCTGAATCTGCTGAAGGAGATACGGCAGAGGATGACAAGAAAAAAGCAGCCAAAAAGAAGGTAGAGCCACGGGTCAATGGTGTTATTGAACGTGATCACGCGCAATACGGATATGACATAGACGTTCAGCTGGATCCGGGTGAACTGCTTGCCGCAGTTATGATTCTCGATAAAGCCGGATTCTTCCTTGAATGTGTCACCGGGGTTGACTGGATCAAGGAAGAACAGCTTGAGGCTGTCTATGATTTCAGTCGCTACGATTTTGACCTATGCCGCGTTGTTGTCCGTACCCGCACTTCCCGTTCAGAGCCAAAGGTACCCACTATTTCAAAGATTTATCCTGGCGCCGCCTGGCACGAACGTGAAACCCACGATTTTTTCGGTATCAAATTTGATGGACATCCACACCTTGTTCCCCTGCTCCTTCCTGAAGATGCAGACTTCCATCCCCTCTTAAAGGATTTCAAACCATGAGCGGACCAATTCATATCCAACCGGGCGAAACCTTTACCCTGAACGTGGGACCGCAGCATCCTGCAACCCATGGTGTTCTTCGTGTAAAGATGGAAATGGATGGTGAATATATTGTCAAAGCCGAAACGGTTCTTGGCTATATTCACCGTATGCATGAGCTGATGGGTGAGAACAGAACCTACCCTCAGGTTCTTCCCAACCTCAGCCGCCTCGACTACCTCGGTGCACTTGGCTATACCCATGGTCATGTGCTGGCCGTTGAACGTGCAGCCGGTATTGAGGTCCCTGAACGTGCCGAATATATCAGGGCCATCACAGTTGAGCTGAACCGGGTTGCCTCCCATCTTTTCTGGTTTGGTGCCTTTGTCATGGATCTTGGCGGATTCACCCCTCTCATGTACGCCATTGAGGATCGCGAATACATCCTTGATATGCTGGAGGCCGTCACCGGTTCACGACTCACCTACTGCTACTATCGTTTCGGCGGACTCTACAACGATATTGACGACGAGTTCATTGATCGCGCAAGGGCCTTTATTCCCCGCATGCGGAAATCCCTGAAAAAATATGACGCTCTTGTCACCGGAAACATCATCTTCAGAAAACGTCTTGAGGGAATCGGACCCATTTCAGCCGAGATGTGTCGCAAGTACGGTGCAACCGGTCCTGTGGCAAGGGGTGCCGGCATCAACTTTGATGTGCGGAAAAACGAACCCTACTCAGTCTATCCTGAATTCGATTTTGATGTGCCCGTCTATGATGAATGCGACTCTCTTGCACGCTACAAAGTACGCATGGATGAAATGGAACAGTCACTGCGCATCATTGAACAGGGACTTGACAAGTTACCGGACGGCCCGATCATGCCCAAGAAGAAGCCCAAACTGATCAAACCTCCGGCAGGTGATTATTACCAGGCGGTCGAGACTGCACGTGGCAGTTTTGGTATCAGAATTGTCAGTGACGGCACCAAAAATGCCTATCGTTTCAAACTCCGCTCTCCAACATACTCCAACATGTCTTTGTTTGATGAAGCCTGTGAGGGTATGATGATCATGGACGCCCTCGCCATGATGGGCAGCCTGGACCTCGTTATTCCTGAAATAGACAGATAAATTGCGAGTACAGCCACTTACAACAGAGATGCTACATATTCAAGAAAGAGCATTACCCCCTATGATTGTTTATACAGGTAAGGGAGAAGTCGTATGAGTCTAACAATACTAAACGCAGTTATTGCCGTGGTCATTGCCATTGCTTTTGCCGCACTGAACGCTGCCTACCTTGTCTGGGCGGAGCGTCGGGGAGCCGGACGAATTCAACGGCGTCCCGGTCCAAATGTCAATGGTCCACTCGGTCTTCTGCAGCCCCCTGCCGACGGGCTGAAACTGATGACAAAGCAGCTGGTCATCCCAGGCGGTGCCGACAAGGCACTGTTCATGGTTGCTCCGGTACTTGCCATGGCCCCTGCCATCATGAGCTTTGTGACCATCCCCTTCAGTGACTCCATTGTGGCCCGTTCCATGGACATCGGGGTACTGATGATTTTTGCCTTTGCCTCGCTCGGTGCCATGTCCGTTCTCCTTGCCGGATGGAGTTCACGAAACAAATACGGTGTTATGGCGTCTGTCCGGGCCGTGTCCCAGAATATCTCCTACGAGATTCCAATGCTGATCACCGTCATCACCATCGTGATGATGACAGGTACCATGAACCTTAAAGAGCTGGTTGCCTCCCAGTCTGGCGGTATCTGGAACTGGAACATAGTTCCCTCTCTCAGCAGTCCGCTGATGCCCATCTCTTTTCTTATCTTCTTCACCTGCTCACTGGCTGAAACAAACCGCGCCCCCTTTGATCTCGGCGAAGCTGAGAGTGAGCTGGTCGCAGGATTTCACACTGAGTACGGAAGTATGGGTTTCGGGCTCTTTTTCATGGGTGAGTACGCCAACATCGTTATCGGCGCCAGTCTTATCACTATTCTCTTTCTCGGCGGCTGGGACTGCCCCCTCGGGCTCTTTCCCGGAGTATGGTGGTTCCTCCTGAAAATTTATGTACTCATTTTCTCCTTTATTTGGATTCGCTGGACCTTTCCACGAACCACAATATACGGACTGCTCAATTTGAGCTGGAAGATATTGATTCCAATTTCACTGTTTAACCTGCTGCTCACAGCCGGATTACTGAAGGTATTTTAATATGGGTGCCTATTTTAGCGAAATATTCCGCGGACTGCAGTCCCTGGCCACCGGTCTGGGTATAACGTTCAAGGAATTCTTCAAACCAGTGGTTACCGTTCCCTACCCGTACGAAACCATCAAGATGAGTGATCGCTTCCGTGGTCACATTGAGCTGGTCGAGAACGAGGAGGGGAAACCCAAATGTGTGGCCTGCGGCATGTGCCAGCGTGCCTGCCCTTCCGGCTGCATCAGTCTTGCTTCAAAATCCGTTGAATACGAAGTTGAAGTCAAAGGCGAGATGAAAACCAAAAAGAAGAAAGTGCTCACCAAATACAACCTCAACTTCACCACCTGCTCACTGTGCGGCCAGTGTGTTGAGAGCTGTAACTTCGGCGCCATCACCTTCTCCAAAGAATACAATCTTGCTTCAAGCCGTAAGGAAGATTTCCACTTCGACCTTCTCAACAGATTGAAGGAGAGAAACTCATGAACCCATCTGATACCACAACCGTTATCGGTTTTTTCACTGGTGATGGCTTTGCGGGCTATGCCGACGCCGTCGCCGGTATCGTCTTTCTTATCATGCTTGCAACCACACTCATAGGCGGAATAATAGCCTGCAGTGCTGAACGACTGGTACGTGCTGTTTCAGGACTTGCCCTCTGCTTTATTGGAGTGGCCGCCATCTATTACTATCTCAACTCCCCCTTTGTGGCCATGATGCAGATGCTCATTTATATCGGAGCTGTCTGTGTAACCATCGCCTTTGCCATCATGCTTGCCGCCCCTGAGGAAAGCAAGAAGAACGGACCGTCAGGACCATTGAGCGGTCCCCTCGGTCTGATCACGGCCGGTCTTGTGACCATGGGCATGGCAGGACTTGCAGTGAATACCACTTTCTCTGTTCTCCCCAAAGAAAATATGGGTGAGGTTAAACTCATTGGTGTTGAGCTGCTCACCAGCTACTCCATGGTCTTTGAACTGGTTTCCATTGTGCTGCTCATTGCCATCATCGGATCGCTCGTTATTGCACGTCACGGAAGGAGCAAATAAATGTCCATACTCAATCTTCATAACAGTCTGAACACCTACCTCATCCTGGCAGCCATCCTGTTTGGTATGGGAGTGTATGGTCTGGTCACCCGCAGAACACTGGTTGGAATGCTGATTTCCTCAGAACTTATCCTGGTGGCATCGTCCATTAACTTTATGGCCTTTAACAGGTTCACGGCTCCCGACCCCACCGTCGGACAGATCTTTACCCTGTTTATCATGGCCATAGCCGCTGCCGAGGCAGCCATTGGTCTCAGTATCACCATCGCAGTATACAGAAATTACAAAACAGTCGACACTGAAGATCTGGTCGACCTTAAAGGTTAGGAAAGAGGAACCTCTGTCATGGAAATACAAACGGTCAGTTCCGTAAAACTTCTCATTGCACTTCTTGTCCCGCTTTTTGGCACCCTGGGTGTTCTCTTTGTCGGGAAAAACGAGAATATACGAGAGGGTGTCTCATCAGCAGCATCAGTTATCCTGCTGATGATAGTTGCCTCAATGATCCCGGCAGTTCTGCATGGCAAGATACTTGTCTACCATCTGTTCACAGTTCTTCCCGGAATCACAGTTACTCTCCGGGCAGACGGGATGTCGATGATTTTCGCGCTCGTTGCCTCTTCCCTCTGGACCATTGCTGTCTACTACTCCCTGGGCTATATGCGGGCCCATCAGGAACATGCCCAGACACGGTTTAATGCCTGTTTCGCCCTGGCCATTTTCGGGGCCATCGGTGTGGCATTTTCAGACAATCTCTTCACCATGTATCTCTTCTATGAGGTTGTTTCCGTCTGCACCTATCCTCTTGTTGCCCATGCACAGGACAAAGATGGCTATGCCGGAGCCCAGAAGTACATTGTCTATCTGACAACCACAGCCAAACTCTTCCTGCTGCCGGCTCTTATCCTGATCTATGTACTGACAGGGACCCTGGATTTCCCCCACAATATTTCAGAAGGCCTCTTCACCGGTGACACCCAGAGCTGGATAGTGATCATGCTCTACATTTTCTGTCTCTTCGGTTTTGCCAAGAACGGTGTCATGCCGTTCCACCACTGGCTCCCCGGTGCCATGGTCGCTCCAACTCCTGTTTCCGCACTGCTCCATGCAGTGGCCGTTGTCAAGGTTGGTGTCTTCTGTACCACCCGTACCATGCTCTATGTGTTCGGGGTGGACACCATGCACGCCCTGAACCTCGGAATCCCGACAGCCTATTTTGTCGGATTCACGGTACTTGCCGCCTCAATCCTGGCACTTTCGAAGAACAACCTGAAAGAGCGACTCGCCTACTCCACTATCTCTCAGCTTTCCTATATTATCCTGGGTGTTGCCCTGCTCACACCTTCCGGAATCGATGGTGGACTGATTCATATTGTGAACCATGCATTCTCCAAGATCACCCTCTTCTTCTGTGCCGGTGCAATCATGATTGCCCATCATAAGAAAGATCTTTCTGAAATGGGAGGACTCGGGAAGAGCATGCCCATTACATTCGCCTGCTTCTTCATAGCATCGCTCTCCATGATCGGCGCACCACCGGTTGCCGGCTTTGTGACCAAGTGGAATCTGCTGGTTGGCTCCATTGAAGCAAATCAGATGGGGATACTCCTCATCCTGATCGCATCCACCATGCTCAACGTCGGGTATTTTGCCCCGGTAACCTATAACGCTTTCTTTGGCAAACGGCCTGAAGGTGAAACATATCAAGGTATTCAAGAGGCACCCCTGTCCATGCTCATTCCCATTGTGATAGCATGTACAATTTCAGTGCTCCTTGGTATCTTCCCCAATTTTATGATGCAATTTGTTAAGGCGGTGACAGGATGATTATAAATCTGATTGACTATCTTCGAGACCGGTTGCAGACCGTGAAATACTGCTGCTATGGGGTCATGACCTTCATAGTAATCTGGAGTATGTCTGTGGACACAAGCCACGCACATACCTGGGCAGAAAAAATGATACCTGGCTTCTGGTCACTCTTTGGACTTGGCAGCTGTGCCATTGTGATCATGGTTGCCAGATGGTATGGCAAAAGCGGGATCCAGGCCCGGGAGGATTATTATGACAATTAGTTTTATTCATCCGGCACTTATCATGATAGTGGGAGCCTGTCTCCTGCCACTGGTGAGAGGACCGTTTCGCAAACCATATATGTTTCTTGTTCCTCTGCTCACCTTTATAGACGTTATCTACCTGAGTCAGCACGCAGGGACCTATGGTGTCTTTCAGTTCATGAACTGGGAACTCACCTTCGGACGCGTTGACCGCCTCTCCATGATATTTGGTTTCATCATGGCACTTATGGCGATCATCGGCACTATCTACGGCATGCACGTTGAAGACGAGTGGCAGCATATCGCCGCCTGGTTTTATGTTGCAGGTTCACTTGGTGTCATCTACGCAGCTGACTACATCACCCTGTTCCTCTTCTGGGAAATGATGGCATTTGCCTCCACATTCCTTATCTGGGCCAGGAAAAATGATGAGGCCCTGGCTGCCGGTTACCGCTACATTCTCGTTCATACCTTTGGCGGCGTCGTCCTGCTTCTGGGATTTGTGCTTCGTTATCAGGCCACCGGAGATTTGAGCTTTGTCCAGTTGGATGTGGCATCTCCTGAACTCTACACCTGGCTGATCATGATCGGCCTGATGCTGAATGCTGCAGTACCGCCTCTGCACTCCTGGCTGCCGGATGCCTATTCAAAAGCAACAGCCATTGGTGCGGTCTTCATGTGTGCATTCACCACCAAAACTGCTGTTTATACACTCATCCGCAGCTGTTCCGGATTTGAGGTTCTCATTTACCTTGGTGTCATCATGGCCATCTACGGCATTATCTATGCTGTGATGGAGAATGACATACGTAAACTTCTCGGCTGGGAAATCGTCTCCCAGGTCGGGTATATGGTGGCCGGAGTCGGAATCGGTACCAGCCTTGCCATCAACGGTGCTGCAGCCCATGCCTTTGCCCATATCCTTTATAAAGGACTGCTTTTCATGGCAGCGGGTTCAATTCTCACCACCACCGGCCGCCAGAAACTCACCGAGCTCGGCGGACTCTATAAGAAGATGCCGGCGACCATGATCTTTATGATCATAGGTGGACTCGCGGTATCAGGACTGCCGCTGATGTCCGGATTTATATCAAAATCCATGATCATTACGGCTGCCTTTGAATCTCATCTGCTCTGGGCAGGATTTGCCCTCACCTTTGTCTCAGCAGGAACCTTCCTGGCTGCAGGCCTGAGGCTCCCCTACCTGGTCTTTTTTGGTAAAAACAACTGTTCCGAGGAGACATGGAAAAATGCTGACGATCCCAGCTGGAATATGCAGCTGGGCATGGCAATCGGTGCTTTTCTCTGTATTTTCCTTGGTTGCTACACTCCATTTCTCTACAACATGCTTCCCAACACAGATGTGGTATTCCATCCCTACAACGCCTATCACCTCAGTGAGACCCTCCAGGTCATGGCATTTACCGGATTTGGATTCTATATGCTGCGTAAATATGTCATGCCTCAGAATACCATCAGTCTTGACATGGACTGGTTTTATCGCATGGGTGGACGGGCCTTTCTCTGGACCGTCAAAAACCCTCTGCAGTGGTTTGACACCGCGCTCTCCAAATTTTACAAGTCTGTGGGAATCAGCTGTCTCATGACCACATCCAGATTCTGGTCATGGTTTGACTGGAACGGGATTGACGGACTTGTTGACGGCACTGCCCGCTGTGTACGGGCAATAGGACGAAGGGCAACCATTGTTCTGCAACGTGGAAACATTCAGCAGACCATATATTATACGGTGTCCTTTGCCGCTGTTCTTCTGGTGGCCTACGTCTGGTTATAAGCTTTAAATCACTGTTAAATTGTAACAACAAATAAACTGATATCGAGGAACACTGGAAATGGATCAACTACTAATCAATCCAGATTATCCACACATTCTGAGCACGCTTATTTTCCTGCCCCTTGCAGGAGCAATACTGCTGCTCTTTGTAAGGAATGAATATTTTGCGAGATACTGGGCACTTGGAATCACCACGCTCACCGCAATCCTTTCCATTCCCTTGATTAAGGCCTTTGATCCCTCCACCAGCAGTTTTCAGTTTGTTGAGCAGGTAGACTGGATACAATCACTAAACATTCAGTATGTTATAGGAATAGACGGCATCTCCATCCTGCTTGTCATGCTCACCACCCTGATCATGCCACTCTGTGTTCTCGCCTCCTGGTCCTATATAAAAACCAGGGTCCAGGCATTCATGGTCTGTCTGCTGATCATGGAATGTGCCATGCTCGGAGTATTTATGGCACTTGATTTTGTCCTCTTTTACATCCTCTGGGAAGCAATGCTCATCCCGATGTATATGCTCATTGCCATATGGGGTGGACCGCGAAAGATCTACGCATCAATCAAGTTCTTCCTCTACACCCTTGCAGGCTCTGTCATGCTGCTTGTTGCCATTATCTGGCTTTACATCCATAACGGCTACAGCTTTTTCATCCCGGATATGATGTGGCAGAACTATTCAAGCACCGCACAGATCTTTCTGTTCCTTGCCTTTTTCCTGGCCTTTGCAATCAAGGTTCCCATGTTTCCGTTTCACACATGGCTGCCGGCAGCACATGTTGAGGCTCCCACTGCAGGCTCAGTAATTCTTGCATCAGTACTGCTGAAAATGGGAACTTACGGATTCCTTCGCTTTGCAATTCCAATAACTCCTGAAGCCACCATGACCCTGGCACCTGCGATTCTGTGGCTCTCCATTGCCGGCATTATCTACGGTGGTTTCACGGCACTGGCCCAGAGTGATATGAAGAAGCTGATCGCCTATTCCTCTGTTGGCCATATGGGCTTTGTAACGCTTGGTATATTTGTACTCAACACAGCAGGCGTTGAAGGAGCAATCCTTCAGATGATCAACCATGGTATTACCACCGGTGCCCTCTTTCTCTGTATCGGTATGATTTATGAACGAACCCATTCCCGTGAACTGCGTGATGCAACAGGTGTTGGTAAACACATGCCGATCTATGTGACATTTCTCACATTTTTCTCATTATCATCCTTTGGCTTTCCGGCGACAAACAGCTTTGTAGGCGAATTTCTCATCCTTGCCGGAACATTCAAACATAACATCTGGCTGGCCCTTGCCGCCATCCCCGGTGCCGTGCTTGCAGCAGCATATATGCTCCGCATGCTTCAGAAAATTATCTGGGGCGGTACTGACAACCCGGATCAGTCCTGGATTAAAGATCTCAACCTTCGTGAAATAGTAACCCTGGCACCTTTCCTCTTCTTTGTGTTCTGGATAGGACTCGGTGCCGAGCCTTTTATTAATATTATTCATGTGAGCGTTGAGAATCTCTTAAATAACTATCATGGCTTTCACAGCCAGGTAGCAGCAGTAACTGAACTAATAATACAGTAATAGCGTTCAACTTTACTAACGATCTGCAGAAGGTAAACAAATGCAATTTCTCCCTGAGTTAACACTGCTGGGTGCAGGCCTTGTCATCTTTATAGTGAGCCTTGGTTCCGCCAGGGCAGCCACCACAAGAAACATAGCCATTGGACTTGGAGCTGCCATCTTTGGAGCTACACTTCTGAGCTGCAATCAAAGTGGCAATCTCTTTTTTGGCGCATACCAGGTCGATCTTTTCTCCCAGGTATTCAAAATGCTCATTGCCGGGGCCATGTTTCTTGTTCTTCTCTTCGGCCAGAAGCTGAAAGGGATATCTGAAAAAGTCTACCCTGAATATTACCTTTTCCTCTTCATGAGTGTCCTTGGACTTATGATGCTGGTCTCAAGTGTTGAACTGCTTTCAATCTTTGTGGCCCTTGAGCTTTCCTCATTTGCCGTATACATCATGGTTCCCATGCGTGATGATTCCGGAAAATTCAGGTTCCAGATGGAGGCGGGTATCAAATATCTGCTTTTTGGTGTCACTGCAACCGGGTTTATGCTCTTTGGCATGAGCTACATGTATGGCCTCACCGGATCAACCGAGCTCTCAGTGGTCATCACAAAGCTCTCCACCATGTGGGATAATCCTGCAGCTGTTATTTCCATGATGATGGTACTTTCCGGGTTTTTCTACAAACTGGCAATCTTTCCCTTCCACTTCTGGGTTCCAGATGTGTACGAGGGAGCATCCAATGAGACCACTGCATTCATCGCCTCAGTTCCGAAACTTGCCGCAGTTGCCATGCTTATCCGACTGGTGAGCCTTATCAGCGGCGACGGTCAGGTTATCCTGAATATCCTCATGGTCTGTGCAGTTGCCTCCATGTTCTATGGCAACCTCTCAGCACTGGTGCAGACAGACATTAAACGTATGCTTGGTTTTTCAGGTATTGCCCATGCGGGTTTTGTTCTTCTCGGTATCCTGACATTCCAGATCACCGGATATGCAAATGCCATGTATTATATCATCGGTTACGTTCTGATGAACCTTGCCTGTTTCCTGGTCATCTGTACCGTATCCGAAAAGGGGGAAAACGTGATGATCGAAGACCTCTCCGGTCTACACAAACGATCACCCATCATGGCATTCACCCTGGCTGTCGGCCTCTTTGCCCTTGCCGGCATCCCCCCGTTTGTCGGATTTATGGGTAAATTCATGCTTCTGGCCGGCGCACTTCGTGAAGGCTATATGCTGATTGTTATCCTTGCAGCTATCAACACCGCCATTGCCATATACTACTATCTCTCAGTCATCCGCGTAACCTATTGCAGCGATCCGGAGGAACGCGCCCTTGTCAGCCCTTCAATGCTCACCAGTGCCACCTCTGTTGTTCTTCTCGCCGTTATTTTGTTCATGGGTATTTCGCCACAGCGTTTTGTTGACTATGCATCAACCGTTGTTCAGACAATAATGTGACGGCAGTGTGCTGTTGAATTTTCTAAAAAAGCCTTGTGAGAAACTCACAGGGCTTTTTTAGTTTTAGAGTTTTAGACCTGATGCTTTTTGCCTGAAACCCTGTTTTTCTTTTTTTGTTTTTGTCAAATCGTGTATAATTTCTTTATTAATGGTGTTTTATCGGTTTATTATTGAACCACTATCAACAGAATCACCTGAACAACAGGCACCCGGCCTTCCTTGACAGCCCCGGATGCGGCCTGATACGACCTGAAACAGATATTATTTTCTGACCATATTTTGTGATTTTCGGAGGATCAATCCATGAAGAACCAGGAGCTGCGCTCATCCCTTATTAAATCCGGTGTCATACTGACACTCTGCATCTTCTTTATCTACGCCTTTGCCGCTGACGATTCAGGTGGAGTGACCGGAACCATCGCTTCAATTTTCTCAGGGATACTGTTTCTCGTCGGGATCGTACTGGCAGTGGGTGTAAGTGTCTTTGTCATGTTCGCCATCTATTTCGGTATATTATATCTCTACAATAAAGAGACCTGTAAAAAGACCTTTGACGAATTCAAGCCGCAGCTGACAGCAACACTTGCATCCTGCAAGCTCTCCTGCCCCTCGAGATGCCACATCTCTTCAGAGACAGAAGCGGATGCCTCTGAAGAGACATTGCGCGACCTGCAGACAAAACAGGACACTCTTGAGGCAAAGCTTGCCGCTATCCAGAACAGTGTCAATGGAATCGAGACCACCCTCAGTACTGTTTCCTCATCCGTGGTCATAGCCTCCGGAGATATTGCAAAGGTGGATGAACGAATCACTCTTATTGCCGAAGAGATTGAAACACGGGTAACAACTGAAAACATGAACAGCATCAGTGCTGCCCTTGAGAAAGAGCTCTCTGCTCTTAAAAATGCCGTCAGCCCACTGGGCACAACTCTCTCACAACTGACAAATGATGTGGCTGAGCTGCAGAAACAGGCAGATGATGATGGTGACAATGATATCCAGACACTGCTGGACGCGGCACTGTCTCCAGTGAAAAAAGACATTGAGGCAATACAGAAGGTGCTGGAACAAGCCACTCAGGAGTCCGGTGTCGAGGAGGAGACCCCTGACAGTGAAAACCGCCACCGTATTCTCACCTACTTTGAAAAGAAAAGTGATGAAAACAAATTTGTCCGGCTGGTCTCTGAAGCAGTGGCAAAAGGCATGACATATGCTGAAGCAGGAGAGTACCTGAGCGACTCACTGTCAGCCGCAGCATCCGAAGTCATCGCTGACCACCCTTCCCTTACAAAAGACTATATACGTACCATCAGACAGGCACAGTAGCCTTTACCTGAGAGCATCACTTCACTGTTTTACAAAAAAGGGGAATGGGCAGACAAGCCTGTTCCCCTTCTCTTTTCCAGGTACCCGTCATCTTTTTTACCCACCCTCTTCTTAAAATATTCGCTGAAACAAAGGCCTGTAGGATATTGCGGTTTCGCTGAGAAAAAAAGAGTCGAATAAACGTTGACAGGAGCGAAGTGATTGAGTAGTTTGCCGCGGTCGCTGAGTGAGGGAGAGTCGGAAACGAATCGCCCTCAAAAAAGCATTGCGAAGGTCAAATTAGTTATTGACATAAGCGGAATGCTCGATTATATTGGCGGC
>Ga0256834_1001582_pt1 | contig 15192 bp, 14 predicted proteins | sample 4281140metaG_FD_190536 | JGI IMG/M metagenome (GOLD analysis project Ga0256834, IMG submission 190536) | Hydrothermal vent microbial communities from East Pacific Rise, Pacific Ocean - 4281-140 | ecosystem: Environmental > Aquatic > Marine > Hydrothermal vents | place: Pacific Ocean: East...
AAACTTGTCAAACTCTAGCAACAACCAAAGCTACACGTTCAGAGCATTTATTGTTAAACCAATGGTCACGTAAAACAGATAATAGCGCATATCTATCTCACAAAAATCGCCAGACAATGGCAATATCTCAGCAATTTGTACTAAACGTAACGCAAATGACTATCGTTATGACCATTGTTGCAGGGGCTGTTCAAGTTAATGCGGGTGCTATGACTTTAGGTAATTTAGCCGCTGCAACACTTTTAGTTGGGCGGGTTATTTCACCAATAAGTCAGCTTATTTCTCAGCTTGGTCAATTTTCAACCATGCAAGCATCAATAAATAATATTTTTTCTTTGTTAGATGAAAAAGAAGAATTTGGAGGCGATGAAAGTGCTTCTGTCGTTAAGAATTTTAAGGGCAATATCTCGTTTAATAAGGTCAATTTTACTTATAGCGGAGCGCATAGGCAAAGCCTTAGCGATATAAATCTTAATATTAAACAGGGGGAGAAGATTGGAATAATAGGGCGCAATGGTTGTGGTAAAAGCTCATTATTAAAAATAATTCCAAGATTTTATTTGCCAAATTCTGGAACAATAATGATTGATGGGGTTGATAGCGGTCAATTTTCTCCGTTTTTATTACGCCAATCCATAGGCTTTATGAGCCAAGATACGGTTTTAATGAATGACAGTGTTCGGGAAAATATCTGCGCAGGGGCTGGTGATATTTCTGATGAAGATTTTGAACGTGCTGTACAATTATCTGGAGTTGCTAACTTCATTAAACACAATCCGCAAGGGTTTAACCTTAACGTAGGGCCGCGTGGCGAGCATCTATCTGGCGGCGAGCGCCAAGCAGTTGGGTTGGCGCGGGCAATATTACAAAATCCAAATATGATAATTTTAGACGAGCCAACTTCTGCAATGGATAATAGTGCAGAAGACAGACTTATTCGTGAATTGCCCCAATATCTAGATGGGAAAACCGTAATTATAGCAACTCACCGTATGCAATTATTAAAATTGGTTGATCGCATTATTTGGATGGATAGTTCAAAAATTATTGCAGATGGTCCAAAAAATGAAATTCTCGCATCAATACAAAAGAAGGCTAGTTAGAAAATGGCTAGGCGTCACGAAGAAGAAGAAAATTATTGGCCTGGATTCGTGGATGCTCTTTCTACAATCGTGATGGTTGTGGTTTTGCTAATGATAATTTTGGTGATTGTTATTTTCTCTATGGCGCAAATGGTTTCCAAATCTGGAACTGATGCAGATGGTCTTGGTAGGCCAGTTTCAACTATTGAAGAAACTCAAACTGGAGAAAAGACAAAATCTGAACAAGAAGCGCAATCTGAGGCACTTGCACAATCTCAAAGCGAGCAAACTGTTGGCACGCCAATAACGCAAAAAAGCGATATAGTTGAACAAGAAGAAATAGTTGAAGCTGAAAATACTTTGCAAATTCAATCGCGAAAAATACTTGATGAAAAATCTATAATTGTTGCAACTGAAGAAGAGCTAGATAAACCATCTAATGAAAATGATATAAAGGTTGAGTCAGCGCAACAAGTTCTAAATATATTATTTACTGGGCTAGGTGTTGAGTTAAATAAAGAAGCAAAACAAGAAATTTCACAATATTTAGAAGAAAATAGAGCAGCGCTTGAAGTTGAAACGCTTACTGCTTGGTCTTTTTATAACCCAAGTTCAGTTGCCGTATCGCAAGCCAAGCGAAAAGCATATTTTAGATTATTAGCTGTAAGAAATATTTTGATTGAAAATGGATTTACAGGTGAAAACTTAACCGTAAATGTTCGTCCGGCACCTACAAAAGAGGAAGCTGATAGGGTTTTAGTTTTCGTAAAATAATATTTTTCAAAATTATTTCTTTCTTTTACAAAAATTAACCAAATTAGCAGTTTTTAGCGTCAAAATGCACATTATAAGTAACCAACATTTTTTTGGACGATAAGATATGAAAAGAATAATCCAAACTCCTCTAATCCGCATGAGCGTAGTTTTTGGGGTATTGTTGGCTTTATCCTTATGGCAGTTGGATTTTATTGTTTCAGCCGTGTCTTCTAATGTTGTGCTTAACCTCACTATTTTTGCTGTATTCTTTTTTGGTGTAATATTAGTATATCGCTCTGTTATTACCTTAAGGAATGAAGGACTAGCGCTTGATGCCTTAAAAGAAGCTTATGCTGATGTTAAGGTTGAGCAACAGGGCGAGTTATCAGATCCATTATGGCGGCATTATCGTTGTAAGGAGATGGCAACCGTTTTCAAAAAGCCAGATGTGCTAGGTCCCGCTTATAAATTAATTTCAGAAGAACTTGCTCGTCATAATGATATAAATCTTTCCCCCGCAACAATGCAGACTTTAATAGATTCGATAGATGTTCGCTTGCAAGATCGTAAATCCATAACGCAATATGTTGCTGGCATTTTGGTTTTACTTGGTCTTATTGGTACTTTTCTTGGTCTCATGCTTACTTTGGCTTCAATTGGTGCGATTCTTGATGCGCTAGATTTTACTGGCGATCCGCAAGAGGCAGTTGAAGGCTTAATGATCTCTTTGCAAGTGCCATTGCAAGGCATGGCGGTTGGCTTTTCTTCATCTTTGTTTGGGCTTGTTACTTCTTTAGTGCTTTCGCTAATGGTACGTTTTTCTGCAGTGGCTTTTTCTGAATTTGTACAAAATTTTGAAGGCTGGCTTTCAACCATTGTTGAAATTGATCCCGGTAAAGATAGCGCTGCTGAAAGCGGCTCGGTTGCCCATAGTGCAATTATTGAAGAAAAACGTCTTTCGCTGATTATGCGTGCAGCAAGGCTTTCTGTTACATCAAACACTAGAGTAAATGATAAGCTGAGCAAATTAACAGATGCAGTGCAACACCTTTCAAATGATGCCCGTTCGCAAAATAATGCACTTGATGAGCTTATTGGCGCAAATAAACAATTACATGAGCAAGGTCGTTTGTTGGGTACAGCCATGTCGAGAACCATTGATACTGTTAGAGTGGTTGCAGCCAATAGCGCCATTAAAGAAGAAATGCTTGAAAGCACTAATTCACTTGCCCGCCAACTAAATGAGCGTGACAGGCATATGTCAGATAGGTTGCAAGCACTTGATGGGCACTTAACAAAACTAAATGAAGCTAAGGTTGCACCATCACCTGCCAGTAAATTTGAAACAAAAGCCAAAGAAGATGCTTATGCTCTGCTAGAAGAGATAAAGGCTGGTATGAATAAGGGTAACATGAAATCACTGCACACAAATCTAAAGGATATGCAGAGCGATATAGCTGGTTTTGCTAAAGAAAAAGCAGGCAAAACACCAATGCAACAACAAACTCTCAATCGTGATAAAAAGGGTTAAAAATGCAAGTAGAAAATCAAACCCCAAACAATACTCGTGTAGCCTCAAAACAAGCACAAATATTACAAGAACGTCTTTCTCGTGACCAAGAAAAAAATGCCCATAAAAGGCGTTTTGAGCGCCATAGTGTTTTTGCTGTTGCAACGATGATTATTTTAGATAGTTCGCAACATATTGAAGGTGTTATAACCGAGGTTTCACAAGGGGGAATAAAGTTTCGCCCCGCCTCTTTGTTTTTGCTAGAGAGAAATTCAGAACGTGTTTCAATTATTCTTGATGATATAAAAACCACAGGAACAATTCGTGCTTCAAGAGCAGATGGTTATGGTATTCAGCTTATTGATAAGCTTGATGAAAATGACCTTAAATTCATAATTGATAATTATATCAGCAATGGTCATAATACATAGATCTTTTATAAGGCGCAGGCTTTAGGAACGTGGTGAAGCGATGATAGGATTGCATGACAAAGCTGTCTCATTTCATCGTTTTCGGGTAACTGATCAGGTATCATTATTACTTGCATTCCTGCTCTATGCGCTGAGCGCACGCCATTATAACTATCTTCAATGGCCACGCACTCATTTGGATTAATGCCTAAACCTGTTGCAGCTTTTAAGAACGGTTCAGGGTGCGGCTTGCCATTTACCACATCATCACCACTTATAATTATATCAAAATAACTATAAATATTAGCGCCTATGAGATAGTTTTTTGCGGCACTATAAGAAGTAGAAGTTGCAAGCGCAAAAGGAATATTATTTGATTTAAGTAGAGCTAATATTTCTCTTGCACCCGATTTTAATGGCACATTTTGCGCCATTTTTTCACTCACCCATTTAACCCATCTAGCATCAAACTCATCATAAGGAAAATTTGCACCCATACCTGTTTGTATAATTTTTTTAGCCGTTCTTTCATTCGTTCCAACAGTTTGAAGATATATTTCTTCGCTCAAATCAAAACCAAGCTGTTTTGCAATTTTTATTGATGCGTGCTTGTAAATGCTTTCGCTATCAAGCAAAATGCCATCCATATCAAAAATAAAGGCGCTAAAGGGCTTTATTATTTTGTTCATTTTAATCTTAAATCTCCAACTTCCCAGTCGCCCAATCTATCACATTTGTGCCGCTCAGCGCTGAAATATTTTCAAAATCGCTTTTTTCCACAGCACTAACAAGTCCCAATTTTATTTCATCAAGCAATTCCATGCCGCAAAAAACCAATGCAGAATATAGCTGAATTGCGTTAGCACCAGCATTTAATTTAGCAATAGCGCTTTGGGCTGAATGAATGCCGCCAACACCAATTATTGTCATTTTATTGCCTACTCTTAAGCGCATTTGCGCCAAGCGTTCTGTTGAAAGATTAAATAAAGGCTTGCCCGACAGACCGCCCAACTCTTCGCTATGCTCTAGACCCAAAACCGTCTCACGGCTTATGGTTGTGTTAGAAATAATTAGCCCATCAATATCACTATCAACAAGCACTTTAGCTATAGCGTCCATTTCTTTTTCATCTAAATCTGGAGCGATTTTGAGGAAAATTGGCACACGGATTTTAGCTCTTGCTCGCTCCGCTAGGCTTTCAAATAATAATCTTTTTAGCGCTTCAAAACTCTGTAAATCTCGTAAGCCTTTGGTGTTAGGAGAAGAAATATTGATGGTTAGATAATCACTAATCGTTGCAAATTTTTTCACCCCTAAAACATAATCTTTAACAAAATCATCGCTATCTTTGTTAGCGCCAATATTTACCCCTATAATTGCCTCACTGTTAATTTCGCTTAAACGTTTAAACACTTCCTCATGCCCGTGATTATTAAATCCCATACGATTGATGATAGCTTGTTTTTTTGGTAAGCGAAAAAGACGTGGCTTTTCATTGCCTTGCTGGGGGTGTGGGGTGACTGTGCCAACTTCACAAAAGCCAAACCCTATTTTACTTAACGCCACTGGCACTTGCGCATTTTTATCAAATCCTGCCGCCATACCAATAGGGTTTTTAAGTTCTAGCCCACAAATATTTGTTGCTAATAGCTTTGAATCTGCTCGTTGTTGGGTCGGAACAAGCCCCATTTTAAGCGCAGAAATACTTGCCTGATGAGCAATTTCAGGGTCCATTTTTAGTAGACTATCACGTGAAAAATCACTGAAAGTTTTGGAGCGCAAAAAAGATGAGAGGGATTTTAGCATTTTAAGAATTCCGGCAAGTTTGCATTTCCTTCATTATCAACTTTTAAGGGCTTTGAGAATTTGATTAAATTAATATTTAGCTCGCTATATAGATGAGGGAATAGTTCATTATTTCTTGATTTTTCCCATTTCAAATCATTTTTAAGATCTTTTATTAAAACTCCTAATAACATCAAATCAGATTGCCCCTTAAAATGCAGGCTTAGTGTTTGTGCTAATTGAGTGTGGGTTGAAAAATGAATATAATTATCAGCAATATCTATTGGCATTGGTGACAGCACGCCAGTTTTTTGGGATTTATTCCATAAGTTAGATGTTGTAATCTTATATATATGTTTTTCAACTTCAAAAGTCATCTCATTTCCTAAGTTTACTCAATAATTGCTTCTACCTTTTATATATTGACTTGACAAAGTCTATATTAGGATTAAATTCTGTTTTGGGATTAAGTTCCTGTAAAATTAAACCCTTGAATGCTAAATTAATAAATCAGCTACATAAATAAATTAGCTACAAAGATAGACTAATAGTAGAATATAATGATGGATCATCTTACTATTTGGGCAGCTTTAGATGCACTAGCATCACGGCATGGATTGTCCTCCTCAAAACTAGCTCGCCTAGCAGGGCTAGACCCTACGTCGTTTAATAAGTCTAAACGAATGGGTAAGGGCGGGCAAGGGCGTTGGCCATCAATCCAATCTATTATTAAGGTTCTAGATGCAACTGATGAAACTTTTGAAACATTTTGGGCCGAGTGCTTTGATGGGCAATATACGCAAACTCCAAGCTCTAAGGATAGTCCTATAACTGTGCCACTATTAGGTTTTGCACAAGCAGGGTCTGGTGGTTTTTTTGATTCGGGTGGTTTCCCTGCAGGACAAGGTTGGGACGAAGTGCGTTTGCCTAATGGAGAGGAAGATTCGGGCACCTATGCGTTAGAAGTATCAGGTGATTCTATGCTCCCGCTTTATCGTGATGGTGATGTAATTATTGTTTCGCCGGCTGAGCAATTGCGCCGAGGAGATCGTGTTGTTGCCCGCACAAGAGAGGGTGAAGTTATGGCAAAAACACTATATCGACAAAGCGAGAAGCAAGTTGAGTTACATTCAATTAATCCAGATCACAAACCCATAATAATTAAAAATGCTGATTTAGATTGGATTGCTCGCATACTTTGGGCTAGCCAATAAAGATTTTGGGGCAAGGTAGTAAGGGTTTTGGGGCAAGCCAATAAGAGTTCTGATTATTGCGCAACAACACTTTGCTCATTTAATGTGTCGTGGCGTTGCGCAATTTCATCAGGCCAAGTTGATTTAATGTAGGATAGAGTTGCAATAATTTCTTTGTCGCTTAGGATATTCTCATAAATTGGCATATTGGTTTTATAATCAGGAAGATTTGCCGCTTTGCCCAAGCCAACCCTAACTATATCAAATAATAGCTTATCGGTGTGATGCCAAGTATGACCGCTTTCATCATGTGGTGGTGCTGGCAAGAGGCCGTTTTCGTTAGGACTTTTCCAATTAGCTTCGCCCTCAAGATTTACTCCATGACAAGACGCACAATTATTTTGATAAATATCTTTTCCAAGCGCTACGACTTTTGTATTACTTGGGGAAAATATAGCGCCCGACTTTTTAGATAAAAGGCTATTTTGCCTGACAGACATTTCCCAAAATGATGCCCCCGCAATAAAAAACACAAATATTAAGCTAAAGCCTAAATATTTGCCTTTTCTCATTTTCTAAGCCCTTTAGATAACTAGTAGGGGAGCTTTTCTTGGAATTCTATCGTAAAGATCAACGATATCTTGGTTGATAAAGCGTACGCAACCACTAGAAACAGCTTTGCCGATTGAATAAGTTTCAACTGAACCATGGAGGCGATAAAGTGTATCACGTCCGTTTTTATAAACATAAAGCGCTCTAGCGCCTAGAGGATTATCAAGTCCGGGTTGTTGCCCACCATTCGCTGCTGAATATTTTTCTAATTCAGGCGAGCGTTTAATCATGTCTGTGGGAGGTGTCCAAGTTGGCCATTTTCTTTTCCATGCAATTTGAGCGCGGCCAGACCATTCAAAGCCAGCCTTTCCAAGACCAACACCATAGCGCATTGCCTTGCCGTTTTCTTGCACCAAATGGCAATAAAAGTTTTTGGTGTTCACAATTATTGTACCAACTTTTTCGTTAGTATCAAAGTCAACCTGTTGGCGATAGAATTTTGAATCTAGTTGTTTCAGATGAATAGCTGGAATAGGAAATTTTTCATTAGGGAGTGGCCCATACATAAGAGCTAATCTTTGAGTGCTAGTAGATACGGCTTTAGTTTCAGTGCCAGTTTTCGAAGCGCCTGAGCAACCAGCAAGGGTTAGACCTAATAAGCTAACGCCGCCTGTTGTAAATACTCTTCTAGATATTTGTGTTTTATTAGTCATAGAAAGACGCCCTTGAAAAACATTAAAGAATTTGTTAGCTGGATTGATAGCCTTTAATAGTTAAAAAATCTATACCCTGAAAATAACAATTATGTGAAGTTAAGGTAAGCGATTCCTAATAGTTAACAAAATTTAATTTGTCTATATCTCTTTAGAGAATAGTGTGAAAAATAATAGAAAAATTATTACTGTGATAAAAATACAATGCTGCTATTGCAAGCAATTCTTATTTGCAATAGCAGCAGTTTATTCTATCGCTTACAGCCCGCCAGCGTGAGCGGAAATAAAAGCCCTACCAGCATGATTGGGAAAAGAATAAACGGCGGGGGTGTTCCGCCTACGCCAAAGGCTACGGCGGACAAGCGGGGTCAGACAGGCTGCGTGGCGTGAACGCAAGAAAAATGTAGCGACCAACGGCGACAAGCATAAAGAAGGCAAGCAAGTAAAGTTATAAGATAGGAAAAGAATAGAGGCGGCAGGAATAAAAACGACGCAAACCTGCTTATTTTTTCATTAAATAGCTAAACTTGCATATTTTTTCAAACTGGTGCTTGCTCTTGGTGTAAATGGTATGTTAGAGAAGCGCAAATTTTAAGAATCTCTTGTTTTTAAGCCTATGTGAGGCAAGTGGTTTCTTAGCTATGTTTTCGGGTAGTCCGAATTTTTGTTAATTAATTTAAGGGACAGCGGCTTTGAGCGCTAATTCATCATCTCTAACCCATATTGCAAACCCTTATTCTATTGCCCTTTATGAATTGGCTTTTGATGATAAATCAGTTGCAAAAACGCAAAAGGCGCTTGAAGAAATTGCTAATTTAGCAGATAAAAATGACGATTTTGCTAGAATGTTGGCGTCCCCTTTGATTAGCGCAACTGATAAGAGCAATGCGATAACTAAGATTTTAACAAAGCTCAAAACTCCTACTTTAGCTACAAATTTTATTAAATTAGTTGCCAAGCATGATCGCTTAATCGTTTTACCAACTATGATTGAGCTTTTTAAGAAAATTGCTGCCAATGCACGTGGCGAGACAGTTGCTGAAATTATTTCAGCAAGTAAACTTTCTAAAAAACAACTTGATAATCTTACCAAGGTTCTAAAAAAGAAAATTGGTAAAGACAGCAAAACAATTAAACTTCAAACCCATGTTGATCCTTCTTTGATAGGTGGCCTTATAGTTAAGGTTGGCTCGCAAATGATTGACAGTTCACTAAAGACTAAACTTAGCGCAATGAAAATCGCCATGAAAGAAATCAATTAGAAATAAAAGAAATCGGCTAGAAATGAAAGAGATCGGCTAATGGATATTAAGGCTGCAGAAATTTCCGCAATATTAAAAGACCAGATTAAAAATTTTGGCAAAGATGCCCAAGTTTCAGAAGTAGGACAAGTACTATCAGTTGGTGATGGTATTGCTCGTGTTTATGGACTTGATAATGTGCAAGCAGGTGAACTTGTTGAGTTCCCCGGTGGCATTAAAGGCATGGCGCTTAACCTTGAGGCCGACAATGTTGGCGTGGTGATTTTTGGTTCTGATCAAAATATTAAAGAAGGCGACACCGTTAAACGTACTGGTGATATTGTTGAAACACCAGTTGGTAAAGAATTGCTTGGTCGTGTTGTTGATGGTTTGGGCAACCCGATTGATGGTAAAGGCCCACTAAAGGCTAAAAAACGCTCAAAAGTTGACGTTAAAGCACCAGGTATTTTGCCTCGTAAATCAGTGCATGAACCAATGTCCACAGGTCTTAAAGCGATTGATGCGCTTATTCCGATTGGTCGTGGACAGCGTGAACTTATTATTGGCGATCGCCAAACAGGTAAAACTGCGATTATTCTTGATACTTTTCTAAATCAAAAAGCAGCGCATCAGGGTAATGATGAGGGTGAAAAACTTTATTGTATTTATGTAGCGATTGGTCAAAAACGCTCAACGGTTGCACAATTTGTTAAGGTGCTTGAAGATGCTGGCGCAATGCAATATTCTATTGTTGTTGCCGCAACGGCATCAGATCCTGCTCCAATGCAGTTCCTAGCACCCTTTACTGGTTGTGCTATTGGTGAATATTTCCGTGATAATGGAATGCACGCTGTGATCGCCTATGATGATTTAAGTAAGCAAGCGGTTGCTTATCGTCAAATGTCATTGCTACTTCGTCGTCCTCCGGGGCGTGAAGCATATCCGGGCGATGTTTTCTATTTGCACTCACGTCTATTGGAGCGTGCGGCAAAGTTAAATGAAGATAATGGTTCAGGCTCACTTACCGCTTTGCCAGTTATTGAAACGCAAGCAAATGATTTGGCGGCCTATATTCCAACTAACGTGATTTCTATTACTGATGGTCAGATTTTCTTGGAAACAGATTTGTTTTTCCAAGGCATTCGTCCAGCCGTGAACGCAGGTCTTTCGGTTTCTCGTGTTGGCTCATCTGCACAAATTAAAGCAATGAAGCAAGTTGCTGGCTCAATTAAAGGTGAGTTGGCGCAATATCGTGAGATGGCGGCATTTGCGCAATTTGGCTCAGATCTTGATGCCTCAACGCAACAGCTTCTTAATCGTGGCGCACGCCTAACTGAACTTCTAAAACAAAAGCAATTCTCTCCACTAAAAACTGAAGAGCAAGTTGTGATGATTTTTGCAGGTGTTAATGGTTATTTGGACAAAATACCAGTTGGCGATGTTGGCAAATATGAAGAACATTTGCTTAGTGCTATGAATTCAAAGCACCAAGATATTCTTGATGTTTTGGCAAAAGAAAAAGCCATTAGCGATACTACAAAAGAAAAACTAAAAACTGCAATAGAGAATTTTACTAAAACATTTGTTGCTTAAAACTAAGATAGAATAGGAAAGTTGGCAAAATGCCCTCTTTGAAAGATCTACAAAATAGGATTACTTCTGTAAAATCAACACAGAAGATAACCAAAGCGATGCAAATGGTCGCATCAGCAAAATTGCGTAAAGCGCAAGAAAAAGCTGAGGCTTCACGTCCATATGCAAAGCGCATGAACCATGTGCTAAAAAGCCTAGCGCAATCTTATGCTGGTCGTGATGATGCGCCAGTACTGCTTGGCGGTAATGGCAAGGATAAGGTGCATCTTTTAGTTGTTGCAACTGCTGATAGAGGGCTTTGCGGCGGTTTTAACTCGTCCATTGCTCGCTTTGCCCGTGATCACGCCAATGAGCTTTTGGCACAAGGCAAAACAGTAAAAATCATTACTATTGGTAAAAAAGGCAATGATATTCTTCGCCGCTTATTCAAAGAAAATATTGTTGAGGCGATATCTTTACGTGAAGTAAAAAATATTCACTACTCTAATGCGGCTGAAATTGGTGAAAAAATCTTAGCAATGTTTGAGAATGAAGAATTTGACGTTGCAACTTTATTTTATTCTCAATTTAAATCAATTATTTCTCAAATCCCAACAGCACATCAGCTAATTCCAGCGCAAGTTGAAGCTGATGAGAGCGATAAAGATGAGCAAGTACTCAATTATGATTATGAGCCAAATGAGAGTGATATTTTGAAAGAATTTTTACCTCGCAACATAAATGTACAAATTTTTAGTGCATTGCTTGAAAATGGTGCGGGCGAAATGGGCGCTAAAATGAGCGCAATGGATAATGCCAGCCGTAATGCTGGCGATATGATAGATCGTTTGACACTTAGCTTTAACCGCCAGCGTCAGGCACAAATTACTAAAGAACTAATTGAAATTATTTCAGGCGCTGAAGCGCTTAAGTAGAACAGGGATATAAAAATGGCTCTTAAAAAGAAACCAGTAGCAAAAAAGACAGTTGCCAAAAAAGCAGCAGTAAAGAAAGCTCCTGCCAAGAAGACGGTAAAAAAAGTAGCAAGTAAAAAAGCTAGTGTTGGGAAAATTTCTCAAATTATTGGTGCGGTTATTGACGTTAAATTTGAGGGTAATTTGCCTGCAATTCTTAATGCTCTAGAAGTCAATAATAATGGCAATATAATGGTGCTTGAAGTTGCGCAACATCTTGGCGAAAATTCTGTTAGAACCATTGCTATGGATACATCTGAAGGTTTGGTTCGAGGGCAAGAAGTTAAAGATTTAGGCGAGCCTATTACGGTGCCAGTTGGTGCTGAAACGCTTGGACGTATTATGAATGTTATTGGTGAGCCAGTTGATGAAGCAGGGCCTGTTAAAACCAAAATACGCCGCTCTATTCACCAAGATGCACCTTCATTTGTTGAGCAAAATCCAGAATCTGAAATTCTTGAAACAGGAATTAAAGTTGTTGATTTGCTCGCTCCTTATGCCAAGGGCGGTAAAGTTGGATTGTTTGGTGGTGCTGGTGTTGGCAAGACGGTTCTTATTCAAGAATTGATTAATAATATCGCAAAAGGACACGGTGGTTATTCTGTGTTTGCTGGCGTTGGCGAGAGAACTCGTGAGGGTAATGATCTTTATTATGAGATGATTGAAAGTGGTGTGAACGTTGATCCAAAAGCAAATAATGGCTCAACAGAAGGCTCAAAATGTGCGCTTGTGTTTGGTCAAATGAACGAGCCTCCGGGCGCTCGCGCTCGTGTTGCGCTTACTGGTCTAACCATTGCTGAGCAGTTCCGTGATGAAGGGCAAGACGTGTTGTTCTTTGTTGATAATATTTTTAGATTTACTCAAGCTGGTTCTGAAATTTCAGCTCTGTTGGGTCGTATTCCTTCTGCGGTGGGTTATCAGCCAACTCTTGCAACCGACATGGGCACAATGCAAGAGCGTATTACTTCAACTAATAAAGGCTCAATCACTTCGGTGCAGGCGATTTATGTTCCTGCCGATGATTTGACCGATCCAGCTCCTGCGACCTCATTTGCTCACCTTGATGCAACAACAGTGCTTAACCGTGCAATTTCGGAAAAAGGTATTTATCCAGCGGTTGATCCACTTGATTCGACCTCTCGTATGCTCGATCCAACCATCGTTGGTGAAGAACATTATAATGTTGCTCGTGAAGTGCAAGAAATTTTGCAACGCTATAAATCATTGCAAGATATTATTGCCATTTTAGGCATGGACGAACTTTCAGAGGCAGATAAATTAGCCGTTGCTCGTGCTCGTAAAATTGAACGCTTTATGAGCCAGCCGTTTTTTGTTGCCGAAGCATTTACTGGCACACCCGGAATTTTGGTACCGCTAGAAGAAACAATCCGTGCCTTTAAGGGGCTTGTTAATGGTGACTATGATCATTTACCAGAAGCTGCATTTTATATGGTTGGAACGATTGATGATGCTATTGCCAAAGCGCAAAAACTAGCAACAGAAGCTGCTTAAAGGAATAATACATAATGTCTGAAGCCATTAAAGTTGAAATTGTATCACCCGAACATCTGGTTTTCTCAGGGGCAGTAAAATCTGTTTCTGTACCCGGAGTTGAAGGATATTTCACCGTGATGGGCACGCACGCACCGCTTATGTCTATTCTAAAACCGGGCTTTGTTAGCGTTGAGAGCGAAAAAGAAGCTACCAGCTTTTATGTTGGTGGTGGTTTTGCTGACGTTTCAGATAGCGGTGTAACAATTTTGGCAGAAGAAGCCAAAACAGCCTCAGATTTTGAGCCATCACAAATTGATGACGCAATAAAGCAAGCTGAAGGACTTTTAGCAGGGGCAGAAACCCCTGAGGCTAAAAACTCAGCGCAAGCATTGCTTGATGGTTGGAAAAACCTAGCGCTTGAAGTAAAAGATTAAGCAATAGCAAAACCCAAGGTTGTGGTAAAGAATTAACTCTTGCCAATAGGAAATACTCCGCACCTCCCCTAACTTACCTCCTTCGTACCCCCCAACTTGATCAGGATAAGTTGCAAAGAGCCCCCGCATTAAACACGGAAAAGTGTGGGCAGTATGAGGAATTAGCCTTTTATCCTTCACACAGTCTTAACCATGATGATGGTATAAGAACCTACATAGTTTTGAATTCTTTTCAAAAGAAATGAGTTCTAAAGGTGCTTAACGGCAACCTATCAATAGTTATCTGGGAAATAAAGAAACGTAGGAAGTAACATGTCTAGCTTTAATTTGAAAAAAATATCATCTAGTATATCCGTAAAAATGCGTATATTAACGCTCTGCCTTGTGCCGCTCACTGGTTTGTTGTTTATTGGCTTTGGGCAATTAAAAAATGAGTTTGAAGTAGCAGATGAAGCAAAAAGCCTACTTCAGATGAGTGAGTTAATTCCTCTTGTTTCTAACCTTGTGCATGAAATGCAAAAAGAGCGTGGAATGAGTGCTGGTTTTATTGGCTCTAGAGGGATTAAATTTGCTAATGATTTAGTTGGGCAACGTGAATTAACAAATGCTGCTTTGGATAAGTTTTTAGAAAAAATTACCCCAGAAAAATTAGCAATGCTAAGTGAAGATGTGGCAAAGGAATTGACGCTGGCATCAAGTGATCTTGAAAAGCTAGAAGGACTTCGTACTAGAACAACTTCACTTGAAATATCAAAAGCGAATATGGTTAGTTATTACACAACTACAATATCAGAACTTCTCAAGACCATTGATTTGCAAATATCTCATGCGGGTGACCCTAAAATGGTATCGCAACTTCTATCTCTTTCCTCACTTTTACAAGCTAAAGAGCGTGCAGGAATTGAGCGTGCAGTGGGTACGGGTGCATTTGGCAGCGGAGCTATCGATCAAAAAGCATATTTGAAATATAGCTCTCTTATTGCCGTGCAAGGAGAAATGTTACATTCATTTGAAGAATCGGCGACTTCTGAATTAAGTCAACTTTTTGTTGATACCCATAAGGGCCCAATTGTTGATAAAGTCTATGCCTTAAGAGATATTTTGTTGGCGGCCCCGTTTGGCGGCTCCCTTGCATCTGTAACAGGAGAGCAATGGTTTAACGCAACCACAGATCGCATCAATTTGCTAAAACAAGTAGATGATGCAGCAACGGCTGATATTTTTGCATTCGCAAAGCGCTATGAGATGAAAGCTGCCAATGAATTACGCAATACTATTATATTAAATGCGCTAATTCTATCTATAACACTTATATTGGCTTTTCTAATCATTCGCTCAGTTACCACTCCACTCTCCCGCTTAAATAAAACCATGCACGATTTAGCTGAAGGCGACCTCGACGTTGAGGTTCGTGGATCTGATCGTGGAGATGAATTAGGTGATATGGCTCGTGCGGTTGAAATTTTCCGTGAGAAC
>Ga0256834_1001583_pt1 | contig 15183 bp, 9 predicted proteins | sample 4281140metaG_FD_190536 | JGI IMG/M metagenome (GOLD analysis project Ga0256834, IMG submission 190536) | Hydrothermal vent microbial communities from East Pacific Rise, Pacific Ocean - 4281-140 | ecosystem: Environmental > Aquatic > Marine > Hydrothermal vents | place: Pacific Ocean: East Pacific...
TAAATCCGTTCCAACCGAGGGTTCCTACATGCACGTGTGCTACGATCCAGTCGGTAAAGTGGGCGATTGCATTTAATGATTTAAAAGACAACATTGGTCCTTCAAAGGTGCTCATACCATAGGATGTTATGGCTACCACATACATTTTAAGGATAGGGTCTTCACGCACTCTGTCCCAAGCTCCGCGAAGGGTAAGTAGTCCGTTTATCATACCTCCCCATGACGGGAATATCAACATTAATGAGAAAATGGTTCCCAATACTTGTGCCCATTCGGGAGTAGCCGAATATAACAAGTGGTGCGGACCTGCCCAGATGTAGATAAAAATCAAGGTCCAAAAGTGAATGATGGATAATCGGTATGAATAAATGGGACGTTTGGCGGCTTTGGGAACAAAATAATACATCAATCCCAAAATGGGAGTGGTTAAGAAAAACGCCACGGCGTTGTGTCCGTACCACCATTGCACTACGGCATCTTCGACACCGGCATAAACCGAATAACTTTTGGTCAAGGTAGCCGGCAAACTCAAATTGTTAAAAATATATAACATGGCGATAGTTACGGCGGTTGACAGGTAGAACCAAATAGCTACGTAAATATGTCTTACGCGTCTTTTGATAACGGTTCCTATCAGGTTTGCCGTAAAGGCTACCCAAACCAAAGCGACCATAATGTCAATAGGCCATTCCAATTCGGCATATTCTTTACTTTGGGTGATCCCCAGCGGCAGTGTGATAGCTGCCAAAACAATGATTAATTGCCAGCCCCAAAAATGAATTTTGCTCAAAACATCACTATACATTCTTGTTTTGAGCAATCGTTGGGTGCTGTAATAAGCGCCTGCAAATATACCGTTTCCGACAAATGCAAATATGGCGGCATTGGTATGTAAGGGTCTAAGTCTTCCGTAGCTCAGCCACGATATACCGTCCATATAGTGCGGAAACCAGTATAGGTAAGCTACCATCAGACCAACTGTAAAGGCTGTTATACCCCAGACTACCGTAGCCCAAGCAAACAACTTTACAATTTTGTCGTCATAATAAAATTTCTGTTTTTCCATATAAATTGATTTTGGTTAATTATTAATCTATAAGCAACAAATCATTAATGCGATTGAATGATTTGATTTCACTTGCTTAAGGCTTGTGTTGCTACACTCTGACATTTAATTGTCACTTTCTTCAATTTCATCACTTTCCTCCGAAAATTCATCTTCAAATATCATTCGCACCGAAGGGGTATAGGTGTCTTCATATTGACCGTTTTTTACATTGCTCAAAAATAAGACTAGAAAAACCAAGGCTAATATCAAGCTGATAAATATGGTCAAATATAAAGCTATCATTAGATTTTTTTACTTAAACTTTACAAAGCTACAAAAAAAATATAAAATACTAAAAAATCTTTTTTATAGTTTAAACTTTGTCTTTCAGTTTATTAGTGATAAAATTGGTCAAAATTGTTACAAATATCACAATTGAAATAGAACTCAAAGGCATAAGAATAGCTGCAACAATCGGTGTCAAATGATTGGTAACCGCAAATCCCAAACCTATGATATTGTAGAAAAAAGCGATAATAAAACTGGCATAAATAATTGTTTTGGTCTGTTTGGCTATTTTTAAATATTGATCTAAAACGGGCAATTTTTTTGCTTTTAAAATACCGTCGGAAGAAGGGGTAAATACATTGGTGTTTTCGGAAACGGCAATTCCTACATCGGCTTGTTGCAAGGCACCGGCATCGTTTAAGCCGTCGCCTATCATCATTACTGTTTTACCTTTTTTTTGAAGATTTTGAATAAAATCCATTTTGTCATGGACAGATTGGTTAAAATGATATTGCACTTGTTGTGGCAAAAGTTTTTCCAATTGGGGTTTTTCGCTGTCGTTGTCGCCCGATAATATATATAATGTATAATCGGGTAATAATTTGTTAAACAAATCGGATATGCCTTGGCGATAACTGGCTTTGAAGATAAATTTACCGACAATTTCTTTGTCCGAAGCAAAATATACCAGGGTGGTTTTATCGGTGTTTGAGGCACCGGTAAACGAAGCGGAGCCCAGACGGTAAATATGTTTGTTTTTGCCGGCTTCGATACCCTTGCCGGTTATTTCTTTGAGGTAATCGAATTGAATGCTTGAACTGTTTTGCAATTTATTGTAAATCAATCTGCTAAGCGGGTGATTTGAACTTTTTGTCATGCTTTTGATAATGGCTTTCAGATTTTCGTTCAGTTTTTTTCCTTCATATTTTACTTCGTATTTTTCTTGTGCGGTAAGTGTTCCGGTTTTGTCAAAAACAATGGTATTGATTTGTGAAAGTGCTTCGATGACTTGTGCATTTTTCAAATAAAATTGCCGGTAACCGAACTTGCGTAGTATATTGCCAAAAGCAAAAGGAGCCGATAGAGCCAGTGCGCAAGGACAAGCAACAATCAGCACGGCGGTAACCACCCAAATGGCGGTAGGAATGTCGTGCCGCATAAACCAATAGATACCGGACAATAAGGCTATGCTTAAAATAACAAAGGTAAAATACCGGCTTATTTTATCGGTTAGTGATTTGATGCGGGCAATTTTTTCTCCTGTAAAGGCTTCGCGGCTCCACAGTTTGGTTAAATAACTGTTATCAACATCGCTGAGTGCTTCCATCTCAATATATCCTCCTATTTGTTTTCCTCCGGCAAGCAGTTGGTCGCCTACTTGTTTTTCTACCGGAAGAGATTCGCCGGTTACAAAACTGTAATCGATTAGTGCTTTATTTTTCATTAAAATACCGTCAACCGGTATAATTTCTTTGTTTCTTATCAATAATCTGTCGCCCGGAGCAATGTCTTTGATTTCAACAATTTCTTCTTTATCGTTATTTATTTTGGTAACGGCTATGGGAAAATACGATTTGTAATCGCGTTCAAACGACAGGTAATCGTAGGTGATACGTTGAAAATATTTTCCGAGTAACAGAAAAAATACCAATCCGGTAAGGCTGTCAAAATATCCGGTTCCCGTTCCGGTTAATACTTCATAAGTACTGCGTAAAAACAATACCGTGATACCCAAAGCAATCAGTATATCGACATTGACAATTTTTTGTTGCAGTCCTTTGATGGCACTTTCAAAATAATCGCGTGCCGAATACAAAACTACCGGTACGGACAGTCCCAGCATAATCCAGCGAAACAACGGTGCAAAACGTTCTATCCAATATCCTTGTGATTGGATATATTCGGGGAGCGCCATGAGCATGATATTGCCAAAAGCAAAGCCTGCAATAGCCAATTGATATAAGAGTTTTTTGCTCGATTTTTGTTTGTCTTTGTCCAAATCGTCCAAGCTGATAAGCGGCGGGTAAGCAATTGATGCCAATATTTCGACTATTTGACGCAGTGTTATTTGTTTGCCTTTGTAAGTAATTCGAACGTTTTTGGCAGGAAAATTTACTTCGGAGTGACTGATGTTATGATTGAGTTTATCCAAGTTTTCCAATACCCAAATACACGAACTGCAATGAATATTGGGTATGTAAAAATTGACTACTTTGGTTTGCCCGTCGTCAAATTCCAACAGTTTGGCTTCAATTTCGGGTTTATCCAAATAGGCATATTTTTGTTTGATATTTTCGTCTATTTGGTCGTTTTTTATACCCGGTGTTTCGTTGATGGTATAATATTGCGAAAGTGAATTTTTGTTGAGTATTTCATAAACGGTTTTACAGCCGTTACAACAAAAAGGTTTGTCGTCAAACCAAACCGTTTCGGCTTCGGTCATTTCCAAACCGCAGTGATAGCAGGTAAGTTTTTCTTTTTGAGACATTTTGTGTGTTTTGCCGGCACAAATTTAGGTCAATTCGGAATAAGAAAAAAATACGACTTGTTAAATTTTATTTGTCGGCACCAAACATTTGAAGCAATAATAACAATATCATAAAAATAGCCATTAATCCCATGATATATAAAACGGCGTCGGTTGGTTTCATAATTAAAAAATTTGCACAAATGTATAAAAAAAGCCGTTATATCGAAATAAGCCGGTTCGGTTGATTTCATTTTTTTCGTGTAACTTTGAAAAATAAAAGCCTATCGTATGACACAAAATCGTTTTATCGTTTACAATGCCAGTGCCGGTTCGGGCAAAACTTTTAAAATAGCCACCCGTTATCTCAACAAGATTATACAAGCCCGTGATAAATTTTATATACGGCATCTTATCGGTATAACTTTTACCAATAAAGCGGCAGAGGAGATGAAAAAACGAATTATTGATAATTTGATTGCCGCAGCACAAGGCAAATTAACAGGTGTTATGCAACAAGTGGCACTCGAATCGAAATCTGTTATTATGCAACAAACCGGATTGAGCGACGATAAGGCTTATCACAAAGAAATTGTTAAGAGAAGTCGGCAACGTTTGATAGAAATATTACACTATTACGACGATTTTCAACTTACAACAATTGATAAAATGATGTTTAAAATCATTAAAACATTTGCACGCGACATGCAATTGTCGGGTGATGTCGAAGTTGTATTGGATTATAAAGAAGTGGTGAGCGATTTGATAGATAAATTGATTAATCAAGCTCGTAAAAATACTCCGCTTTCGCGTTTTTTGATAGATTTGGCAATTGCCAAAGTCGATGACGAAAAAGCATGGGACATTAAAGACGATTTGTTAAAAATAAACCGAATTATTTTTGACGACAATTATTTTTTTGAAGTCAAACGCTTGCAAACCAAAAGTTTATCTGATTTTTTGGCTTTAAAAAATTTTTTGGATAAAGCAATCAACCGTATTGAAAATCAATTGCGCACTTATGGGCGTGATTTGGCAAAAATCATAGTCGGATTTGAAAAAAATGTAAAGGTCAGTGTATTGGCTCGTGATTTGCGATTTGCTCCTTCCAAGGCGGTTGTAAACGCAACTTTGCGTAAACAAGCCGACAGCGATACACCGGTTTATTACGTCAAAAAACACTTGACGCAAATGTCAACCGACCGAGCCGTTTTATTGCAAGGTGAAATCAACAATCGAATACATGCGGTTTTGCCCGACATAATTGACTTTGTTGATAATAATTCATTCAATTTGAAACTGTATAAAGCTTTGCGTGAAGAAGTCAATGCGTTGAGTATTCAACATGAATTGCTGGCAGAAATAGAACAATACAAAACCGAAAACAACCGTATTTTTATAAGCGATTTTAACAAGTTGATTTTAGAACGGATATTACAAAATTTGGAAACCGACACTCCCTATATTTACATGCGTTTGGGTGAAAAATATGCACATTATTTTGTCGATGAATTTCAAGACACTTCGGCATTGCAATGGTATAATTTGATACCCCTGATACGCGAAGCGCTGTCAAAAGAATTTGGCAACGGCGAAACCGGAACCGCTATGTTGGTAGGTGATGCCAAACAGTCCATATATCGATTTAGAGGCGGCAAACCCGAGCAGTTTATTGCTTTGAGCAATCCCGAAATAAATGAAGGAGAAGGCAACCCTTTTGCCGCTCTGGTTGATAAAAAAGTTGAAAACTTGGCTTATAATTGGCGTAGTTTGCCACAAATAATCAATTTTAACAATCGTTTTTTTAAAGGCTTTACCGATTATTTAAAACCTCCTTACCGGCAAGTTTATCAAAATCCTGTTCAAAAAATACCGGAGCATCAACCCCATGAAGCGGGTTATGTTCAAGTTCGGTTTTTGAAAAATCCCGACAAAAAAAAGGAAATCGAAGGAGAAAACTATGTCGAAGTTGTCTATGAAACGCTCCAAAAAGCCGAAAAAGCAGGTTATGCCAAAAATGAAATATGTATTTTGGTCAATAAACACGATGACGGACGAAAAATAGCCGCTTTCTTAAACGAACAACAAATTGAAGTGATTTCGTCGGAAAGTTTGTTGGTTATCAATAGTTATAAAGTGCAATTTTTGTTGGCTTGGTTACGTTATTTGTATTCCGGTGCTCCGGTCGAACTTTTTCAGGTTGTTATATTTTTGATACAACGAGACGGTTTATCCAAAACCAAAGCACTTCATACCGTATTCGGCAAGGAATTGAACAATAAATCCGATTTGTTTAAAGGCTTTTTTGAGTTAGGTTATCCAATTGATTATCAATTGCTTTTGTCGGCAAACCTGTATGATGCACTCGTTTATTTAATTGAGATATTTAAACTTAACGATGCTTTTGAGACAGCTTATTTGCAAGCTTTTATGGAATATGTTTACGGTTTTTCGCAACAAAATTCAAATCGATTAAAGGAATTTTTGGAACACTGGGATCGGATAGCACCCAATTTTAGCATCGCAGCACCCGACAAGGACGATGCTGTTCGCATAATGACCGTGCACAGTGCCAAAGGGCTCGAATTTCCGGTGGTAATTTATTATTCGCCCGATTATGTTTTTGATCAAAAAGACCACGAAACCAAAGTATGGATACCTTTGGACAAAAAGATTTTTCAGGGTTTTGATATCTTTCCGGTAAGTTTAAAAACACTCGAAAACAGCGACAACCCAACCTACAATAAAATATACGAAACCGTTCGAAATGAAAAAGAATTTGACAATTTGAACCGTTTGTATGTGGCTTTAACGCGAGCTTCCGAACAATTGTATGTAATTTTGAATGAAGTTAAAACCGGAAAATATACCGGACATAACGAATTGTTTAATAAATTTTTAAAACCTTTTCAAAATACACCCGAACAGTTGGTTTACGAATTTGGCAAACCGGTACGAACTACGCAATCAGTAGCCAAAACAAAACATACTCTATCGATTGATCAATTGTTTTACAAATATTGGCAAAATAATACGGACAAACAACAAATATTAAAAGTAAACACCCAAACTTTTGAACGCTGGCAACAAGACAAAAAAAACGCTATTTCTTATGGCATGCAATTGCACGATATTTTGTCTAAAATAGAAACCCGAATTCAATGGGCAAAAAATCAAGAAAAATTTTTGGCACTTTTGGAGACCGGTCAAAAAGAAAAAGTTCGAAATTTGATAAATCAAATTTTGGAACACGATGATTTGAAAGATTATTTCAGCGGAAAATACAAAGTTTTGAATGAAGCGGATATTTTGATACCTTATGACAAAGGTTTTGTTCAAAAACGTCCCGACAGGCTTTTAATTGAGGGCAATCGAATGGTTATTATAGATTACAAAACCGGACAACCTCTTTCGCATCACCAAAATCAACTCAACCGATATGCCGAAATTTTGGCTCATACAGGCTTTGAAATAGGTGAAAAAATATTGGTTTATATAAAAGACGAATTATCGGTTGTTAAAGTATAAGATAATTAGAAGTCTTCGGCCAATCGGTCGTTCATTAACTCATTGTAAATCAGGTTATAACAAAACATTTTTAAATCTTCCATATCGTCAAGTTTCAAACCTTCGGTCGGAATCGGTGCAAAGATTTTTACGCGTAATTTACCGGGGCTTCCTTTCAATAAATCATAAGGGAATTTGATTTTGTTGTCGTAATAAACCATTGGTAATATGGGCAATTGATGTTCAATAGCCATTCGAAAAGCACCGTTTTTAAAAGGAGCCAACATTATTTTGGGCTCGGGCACTCCGCCTTCGGGATAAATAGCTATACTGTTGCCCTTTCGGACAAACTTTTGCACTTGGTTGTAAACTTCTTTGCGACTTCGCGGCGATTTTCTATCGACCATAATGTTTGATTTTTGATATAAATATCCGAAAATCGGCAACTTGCTCAATTCTTTTTTGCCGACAAAAACAAAAGGAAGTTTTATAACTTTGAGCAAAACCATAATATCCATAACCGAAGTATGATTGCCAATAATAATGTATGATTGATCGGGATCAATGGTGTTTTGCCATTGGGTTTTTACTCTAAATCCCATACCCGACAATACCCACGAACCCCATATATGTTTGAGTTTTGTAAAAAGTTTTTGCCGGTTAAAAACAATACTGACATAAATAAGCGGAGCAAATATAATGATCGGCAGTCCGGCGACAATGACAAACCAAAGCCGCCAAATAATACGCAATATGTTTTTTATAGGTTTCATGAAGCGTGCAAATATACAGGTTTTAGTTTAACTTGTTTGTCCAGAATAGTCAATTGTGTCGGGTTCGTTTTATAACTCTTTGCAAATATTGATTTTGTTTAATAATGGAATCATAAAAGCGACGACGTTCGGGAGGTATATTTTCAATCATGTCATTTTGTTGTAAAGAGTCAATTTTTACATTGTAAAAATGAAATCCGGTATTATCGTGATAGATAAAAGATTCGTTGCGGGTATAAATTCCGAATCCTTCGCGGTTCCAATGACGGGTATCATTGGTGCTCAGACTTATAATTATACGTTTGTTGTCTATGGGTGTCAATAAACTTTTTCCTCCGAAATATTGTTTTTCGGGTTTTTGTCCGAATATAAAATGAAAAATGCTTGGAGCAATATCGGTGTTGGCAACGCGCTTGATAGTGTTTTTCTTCAAAATTTGATAAGTGTCGGGGTGTTTTTTAATCCAGGTTTCCGGTAATCGTATCATAAAAGGTATATCGAGGGTTTCTTTAAAAAAAGAAGATGTTCGCGCACGTCGTTTAACGGTATAATTGCCGTGGTCGGCGGTAAATATAAAAATGGTTCTATTCAAAACCCCCTTTTTCTTTAAGATTGCAACCAAGGCTTTGACGGTTTGGTCGGTGATGTATAGTGCCCTGCCATACTTGTCTTTAATGTCTTGATAATCAGTTAGTTGTGGTGATGTTTGTTGCAACGGACCATGCGTAGCATTGGTATTGTAGTAGATGAAAAAGGGTTCGTGGAGTTGCAAAATATTTTTTTCAATTTTTTTAATCAAACTTAAATCGTCGGTTCCGATATCGTTATAAAATTTCATTCCCAATTTTTCGGGATAATAATAATGGTCTAAATAAGCGTCATGCACAAAATTTTTCATTTGTTTCCATTCTTGTGATTGCGAATTGATTGCCATGGTTTCATAACCGGCTTTATGTGCATAATCCCAAATAAATGGAGCGGTAACGAGTTTTTGATAATCTTCTTGGGGTCCGATGCCCGTATATATCGAAGGCATACTAACATCGGTGGCACCCGAGAGTGTCAAAGCGTTTTTAAACAACAAAAATCTATCTTTTTCTTGTTGTATCCAATTGGTCATAAAAGGCATATAGTTGTTATCATATCCGTAAAAAGGCAAAGGCACACGGCTCAATGATTCGAAAACAACCAATACAATATTCCAGTTTTCGCGGGTTTGCGGTAAATCTTTGTCCCAATTTTCGGACAAAATATGTTTGAGCGGTTTTTCAATATCTTTATTTTTTAATCCGTAACGAATGGCATAAAACGAATGCACATCAACCGGTAAAAATTGTGTTTGAAAATAAGTTCGCTGTGTATTTATGGTTAAGTTGGCAAAAAATATCATAATCAGTCCTATTACGGCATATTTGACTTTGTGTTTTGTAACGGTTGCCGGACGTAACAAATACCAAAGCAAAAGACTCAACAGCACTATTGCGGAAAGCATATTGATATCGGTAAGGGTTTGACGCACATATCCCCAAAAATAAACGGGTTGTTCTTTGAGCAATATAACAATTCCGGTAGATAAAAATTCTTTGAATTCCGAAAAAAATTGAGGTGCCGAAAGAATTAAAACCACAATCGAAAATGACAAAAAAAGTCTAAGTATTACAGAAATTTTTTGTGGAATTATCTTGAACAAAAAACCTAAACCGGTCCAAAAAAAATAAGAAACCGCCATAAAAATCAAAAAAGAAATTCGCAATGGATAGATGGAAATTTGCAGGTAGTAAATAAGGAGGCTGTATAGGGATAAAAAGATAGCTACAAGTGAAAATTTGTTGTATAAAAACGGTTTTATTTTTGAATAGGGAATTATTTTCATTTTTTTATAATTTGGTTAAAATGGCGGTAATAACGCATCATTTTTTGATAGTCGGTGTTTTTTTCAAAATATTCGGGGTACAATTTAAAATCTTCAACGGGTAATATTTCGTAATGATTTTTGTTTTCTTTGGCATATTTATACACCCAAACGGGGATAGCTTGATAAGACTCCAAGCGAACTTTTCCGTTGTTGTCTTTGTATAATTGTAAGGAGACGATTAGACCGCCGTCGCGGGGAAATTTGCGTTGGTTACTGATAAAATTTCCTAAGGAATAGACCGTAAGATAATCGATTTTATTAAGCGCATCGTATTCATAATCAATAGGCTGTACAACATGCGGGTGGGAACCTATGACAAAATTAACTCCTTGTAGGTATAAAAATTTTACCAGTTCTTTTTGAGTTTTATCCGGTTTGTTTTGATATTGATTGCCCCAGTGCAAAAAAACAATAATGGCATCGGGAAAAAACTTTTTGGTTCTTTCAATATCCCTTTTTATTTGGTTTTTATCGATTAAATTGACAACAGCAGGCGCCGGAACGGGCAGACCGTTGGTGCCATAAGTATAATTGAGCAAGGCTATTTTGAATCCTTTTTTTTCAATCAGTAGCGGAACCAAACTGTCTTTTTCGTTTGGGTTTCGATAGGTTCCCATGTGTTTTATATCGAGGGTATCCAATACGTTTAAGGTATTGATTATGCCTTTTTTATGTTTATCGCAACTGTGGTTATTGGCGGTAGCCAGCAGGGTGATACCGGCTTGTTTGCAAGCAACAGCCAGTTGAACGGGGGCGCTAAACTGCGGATAACCCGAATAAGGTTTTACTCCAAGAGTAGTTTCCAGATTGGCTATTACTATATCGGCTTGTTGAAAAATATTTTTGACATATTTAAAATTTTCGGTATAGTCGTACAAGCCGGTCAGTCGGTTATAAGCTGCTTTAATTTGAGGTCCGTGATTCATGATGTCACCGACAAACATCAAACGTAAACTGTCCGTTTGGGCGTGCAACAGAAAGTTTGAAAAAATACTTATGAATAAAAATAACGATCGCATGATAAAAAAATTAGCCCGAAAAATAATTATCGGGCTAAATTAATAAAATGTATGATTTGTTTGTAGAAAAATTTTTATTGTTTTATCAATTTGCTGCACATCATTCCGTTTTTGGTAGAAATAAGCAATAGATAAATTCCGGGCTGCAAGTTTTGTGTATCGATTTTTATTTTTTTGCTATTAATTTTCGATTTCCAAATTATCTTTCCGAAAACATCTTGTAAAACAAGTTTTTGCACTTTTTTATTGCCAAAATTCAATCGAATATTTTCATTAAACGGATTGGGATAAATAATAATTTCGGTTTGGTTTATATTATTGATTCCTACATAGGGACTTACATCTACATAAAAGTTATTGGTGGTTTGGTTGCCGGAAGTATCTGTAACTGTCCATGTAATATCAGTTACTCCTACGGGCAATAAAGCTCCATTTAGGCTAGATTGATTGTTAAAATCATTGGACACCGAAGCAATTTCGCAATTATCGGACATGTTAGTAATGTCAAATTCGGTGCCTTGAACCGTGTAACCGTTTGAGTTATTTGCCGTAACCATTTGATTATCTACGTAAGAGATTACCGGCGGGGTAGTATCAATTACCGATACATTAAAATTTTTGTGAGCCGTGTTACCGGCAGCGTCGGTTACAATTATGGCAATATTGTTTGTATAGCCGGTGAGGCTTGTTCCGGCAGGCGGTATTTGACTGATATGTAGGTTGGCAATATCGGTGCAGTTGTCCGTTATGTCGATATTGGAAATAAAGTTCGGAAGTATGGCTTCACAGTTGTTGTTTGCTTCAATTTCAATATCGGGTAAAACAGAGTTTATAACCGGCAATTCATTATCCAAAATTAAAGTGGCGGCATTGCTGGTAATATTATTGTTACCTTCTACTATGCAGCGGTATTGATGATTATTTAAATTTGTATTGGCAACAACGTGCAATGTATTGGTTTGGCTGCCCGAATAAATTTGATTATCGACAATATCGGTCCATGTATTGCCGTTGTCAGAGCTTACTTGCCACCGGTATGCAGTTGCATTGGTTGCCGTTACGGTAAAATCGACTGTTGAACCCGGACAAACATTTTCGTTATTTTGGGGTTGTGTCGTAATTTCGGGGTCTAATGAAATTTCATATACCCAAACTGCGTGCGCAAAAGTACTTACGGCAAATCTGTTTCCGTCATTGCTTATACCTATATCTGCGCGAAAAGTTGTATTGTTGTTTTCTACCGTAGTACCACGTTGTTGCCAGCTTGTTCCGTCAAATTTAAAGACGTGTATCCTGTGATAAGAACCTACAACTATTTGGTTGCCGTCTGTATCGATATCAATCGATCTGCCAAATCCGTCGTTTTCGTAAGGAGCTGTAAGGCTGTTTCCCGTTTGATTCCAGTTTGTTCCGTCATACGTATATATGCTGACTGTATTGTGATCGTCGTCGGAGTTATAATCGACTATGGCAAGTTTGTTTCCGGCGGCATTTAAAGAAATTTTCCAACCGAAATCGGGCATGGTGTCGGTATTGGTTATGTCGGTTCCTATTTGCTGCCAATCGGTTCCGTTGAAATGATAAACACGTACCAGTCCGGGGACATTGCCGGCTACACTACTCGAATAAGGAGCCCCGATGGCAACGGTATTTCCGTCGGCACTTAAAGATACGGAATATCCGAAATAATTTCCGGGGTCGGTTCCTTCATAAATAATGGGGGTTCCTTTTTCTTCCCAATCCGAACCATTGTATGCCAGTATGGAAACTTTTCCTAACAAATCATAGGTGCCGTCGCCTGACAAATCGGGACGGTCTCCCGAAACGGCAACGATACTACCGTTACCGTTAATGGCACTAACCCCTCTGTAACGGTTGTCGGTATCACCTATAATGGGATTCCCTAACTGTATCCAAGAAGTGCCATTGTAACGATAAACCGGATAAAATCCGAAAAATCCGCCGTTTCCGGCTCGACCGGTTTCAACTATTACGGTTGAACCGTCTCGACTTAACGCCAAATTTTGTCCATAAAAGTCGTTCATCGATTCGCCGGTTATTGTTCCCATCAGTGTCCAATTGTTACCGGTTTTTTTATAAATACTTACTTTACCGGAATCGGAGGCTACTTCGTCGTCATTCATGTCGCCAATTGCAATAACCGTTCCGTCATCGGACATATCCATTTGTTGCCCGAAAATGCTGTCTGAACTCGGATTGTTGAGGCTGATTGTGTCTCTTAAATTCCAGTTTTGCGCCAAAGAAAACTGAAAGATAAAACTCCATAAAATAAATAAGGTTGTTTTTTTCATAATAAAAATTTTTTCTACACAAAACAACAAAGAAATCAGCTATTTTATATCATACCATTATATAAAATATATCACCCGAAAGGGTGATTTTTTGCCCAAAAAAGCTTGAAACAAAAATAGCAGAAAGTTTTACCAAGATAAAAAAAATTTATCGAGGTTATAAATAATAATTAAAAACAAAAATACAAAGAGTTGATACTTCTTTCTTATCTTTGCATGAAAATAGAAAGTTATGTGGAAAAACAATTTGGATCATTCCCAAAAGAAAAGCCATTATGTAGCCGTCATAGGCGGAAGTGTTTCGGGTTCGGAAGCTGCCGCTATGCTGGCAGATCAAGGTGTTAGAGTGGTGGTGATAGACCAAAATACCTTGCCTTACGGAAAGTTGGAAGATGGTTTGCCTAAGTGGCATCATAATTTGAGAGATAAACAAGAAGCAGAAATAGACCAAAAACTCGATAAAGACCGAATTAGATTTATACCCAATTTGAAAATCGGGCGGGATTTTAGTTTTAAAGATTTGATGGATTTGGGATTTACCGCCGTAATACTTGCCAACGGGGCATGGAAAGACCGACCTTTGCCGGTTCGGGGAATAGAAAAATTTAGAGATAAACAATTGATTTACCAAAATGATTTGCTTAAATGGTATAACCATTATCACGAGCCGGACTATAAAGGGAAACAGTATGAAATAAAAGACGGTGCCGTAGTGATAGGCGGCGGTTTGGCTTCGTTAGATGTGATTAAAATCGTAATGATGGAATTGGTCGAAAAAGCTTTAAAGAAAAAATTAGGCAAAGATGTGGTTGTGGATCAATTTGAAATGGAAAAAAAAGGTTTGGATAAATATTTGGCACAATTCGGTTTAAAATATGAAGATTTGGGACTGAAAGGTGCTACTTTGGTATATCGGCGTCAAGCCAAACACATGCCGCTTAAGCAACCGCAAGGCGGCACACAAGAAGCCAAAGAAAAAGCTCAAATCGTATCGCAACGTATATTGGATAATTATCAAAAAAAATTTCATTTTAATTTTATTCCGGAAGCTACACCGATTGATTTTATTGAAGAAGACGGAAGGTTAAAGGGCTTGATACTACAAAAATTCAAAACCCTGGAAGACGGTAGTTTGGTGTCGGTTGAAGGTGAAACTTTTCCTGTTTATACCGAACAAGTCATATCGTCTATCGGTAGTATTCCCGAAAAAATAGAAGGTATTCCGTATGAAGGCGACCGGATTAAAACCGAAGGCGATGAAGCCATTTCGAAAGTTTACGGATATGACAATGTATTTGCCATTGGCAATGCCGTTACCGGAAAGGGCAATATCAAAACCGCCAAAGATCACGGTTCAATGGTTACTCAAAAACTATTGGACGAATATTTGCAAAAAAATACGCAAGCTTTTGATATGGAACTGGAAGCTTATAATGAAGAAATACGTAGAAAAACCGACGAAAAAATAGCTAATATTTTTAAAGACTTGTTTAATAAAGAAGTGCCTGACGATATTACCGTAGATCATATTTGGGAGGTAAGCAAAGAATATCAAGACAAAGTAGGATATAAAGATTACAAGTCGTGGGTCGAAAACCACAAACCCGTTCGCTATGAAGATATTATAGCCAAGAAAAAAAAATAATAAATAGAAATTTGATTTAAACTTTTTGCAACTTAATGCCGGTGGCATCGTACAAATATGTAATGCTGTTGCCGTTGCCAAATTGTATTTTTACGGACAGGTTCATGTGGTTGGTTTCACTTGTTAAAAATACAAAAAAATATTGAATACCAAACTCGCCGAATAACAAAGTTTTTTGACGCAGATTTATACGGATTTGCCGGATTTAC
>Ga0256834_1001584_pt1 | contig 15180 bp, 17 predicted proteins | sample 4281140metaG_FD_190536 | JGI IMG/M metagenome (GOLD analysis project Ga0256834, IMG submission 190536) | Hydrothermal vent microbial communities from East Pacific Rise, Pacific Ocean - 4281-140 | ecosystem: Environmental > Aquatic > Marine > Hydrothermal vents | place: Pacific Ocean: East...
CTATCCCCGAAGGAGAACCCTTGATAGGCTTGCCGAGATGGCGGAGTTCATAGCGCCCGCCCACTGCTCTGGCAACGATGCCAAGGCATACGTTCTGAACAAATACCCTGAAAAATTCGTTTCCGTTAGAACGGGGACCGTTCTGGAGCTTTAGATTTCCAGGAACTCGGACAGTCTTTTAAAAAAGTCGGTCTTTTTGCCTCCTTCAGTAACGAATCTGAGGATTCTCAGCTCTTCCAAAAGCCTTGGGTTGAGGTTAATCCATCTCTTAACCCCGTTTATGTCCCTGCTCCTCGAGAGCATCTTAACGATTTTCCATCCCTCGGGAAGGATTGAGTTGAAGTACCGCTTAAGCCACCGCTCATCAATCGAGCGAACGAAAAGCTCCCCTTCCCTTGAGAGACGGTAGTAGGTGTGGTGCTTGTGAACCTCAAAGGCCTTTTTGAAGCGCGCCTTACTTCTCTTTATCGCACTACCCGAGTCACGTTCGATGAGTCCCAGCTCAAGGAGGTCGTTTACAGCATCTTCGATGAGCTCAAGGGGCAAACCGCTCATCTTAGCCATCATCTTGGCGTAGTCAACGCCGGCTTTCTTCAGGTGAACGAGAACGTAGATGTGAACCGGAAGGAGTTCAAGGCCTCGGTAGGAACCGGGGCGTTCTCCTCGCGTATTTCCGCCACTCATCGCCGAACCGCTCCTCCAAAGCCTTCTCCTCACCGCCTATAAACTTCACTACCGCGAGCCAGTAAACAAGGGGCAGGCCGAGCATGAAGCCCCCGATGGTGAGGGAGAAGCCAGGAATTATCAGAAAGCCCCATATGGAGTATATTGGGTGTCTCACGCGGGAATAACAGCCACCCGTCAGCAGTTTGCCTTCTCTGTAAGCCCTTGAAACCTGAAGGTAGCAGATGAGCCACAGTGCAACTCCGACGATAACGAGAGCGGCTCCAACTCTCGGCAATCCGGGAGTCCGGATTCCTAAGATGGAGTTCAGGTAGAAGGCGATGAGTGCGTAGGGAAAAGCGAAAAGCGCCACCTTCGGCTCTATGCCCCAGAAGCGCATGGTTCACTCCTCGATTGGGGGCTTTTCGGCCTTCTTCGCCTGCACTTGGCTGTAGAGGTCGTTGAAGTTCTCAATGAGCCTCTGCAGGGCGAGCTTTAAGTCCCTCGTCCTCGTGAAGAAGGCAACCTTGTTGGTCCTGTCGCGAATTCTCAAAAAGTTCGGCCCCATTCTGAACGCGGCAAGAACGTCAACGTCGAGGAGCTGGCTCACCACCGCTTTAAACTTCCTCGGGTCGCCGTGTCCTTCATCCTCTTCTTCGAGGTCCTTAGCCCTGTTCGGTCTCTTCTCGATGAGCCTTATGCTTCCGTCCTCGCAGACCTCGTAGATTGCGAAGAACTCGGAGTCGCCGTAGTGGGCATCAATAAGGTGTTCATCGTCTTCCATTCCGAACGCAACCTTGAGGCACCTCACGAGCACCACCGGTGAAAGCTCGAAGGGCACTTTAAAAAGATTTAGGGGAGCCTAATCACAGGTCGATGTCCTCGAACCACTGCTCGATTAAATCTTCTGGAATCTTCTCATCTTCAACGTTCTCCTGCATGAACTCCCACATTTCAAGGTGTCTCCTCAGGATTTCGGCATGCTCCCTGCTTATCTCCGCCAGCCAGCGGAAGAGCCTTCTCGCCCTTTCTGACTTGGCCTTCATGCTCAGCTCCGAGTAAAGCTTTGCCGTCGCTTCCTCCGCGTCGATGGCGTAGCGGTAGTAGTCCTCGACCGAGGCATGGGGGTCGGAGAGGGCCTTCTCAAGGAACTTGAGGGCAACTTCAACTTCCCTGAGTCCCTTCGTGTCTTCCGTGACATTGATACCCTTGAGGAGCTTTGCGTTCCTCTCCGCGTGGCTCGCAAGGAGCTTGAGGTCGTCCCTGAAGTCTCTAGGAACGAGTGGAACCAGGGCCCTATAGACCTCCGCTTTTTTGAGCTCGACTCTTTCGACCAGCCCCATAGCAACCACCAAATTTTAATTACACTATGTTAATAAAAATCTTTCCGTGTCTGCACAAAGCTTAAAAATAATTCGGCTTCCCTAATTTCCGGAGGTGAGAGCTTGCAGATAGCGGTGAGCGGTGGAAAGGGAGGAACCGGAAAGTCAACCGTCGCGATTAACCTCGCTGTCGAGCTTGCGAGGCGCTTCAAGCTTGTCTTGGCTGACTTGGACGTCGAGGCGCCGAACGACCACCTGCTCCTCGGTGTTGAGCTGGCCAACGAGGAACCGGTGAACCAGTTCATGCCGAAGTTCGACTACTCGAAGTGCATCAAGTGCAGGAAGTGTGCGGAGGTCTGTGAGGAGCACGCGATAATAACCCTGAAGGATGGAACGCCCTTCCTCATGCCGAACCTCTGCTCGGGCTGTCGGGCCTGTGAGATAGTCTGTCCCGTTCCCGGCGCTATTCAGGAAGCCTTCAAGGTTATCGGCCACACCTACGTAACGGAAACACCCTACGGCTTCACCCTCGTCACCGGGAAGCTTAGGGAGGGAGAGGAGCGCTCGATGCCCCTCGTTGTGGAGACAAAAAAACGGGCCAGAAAGCTCAACTACGAGCTTCTCCTCGTTGACACCGCCGCTGGAACGGGCAACACAGTCTCGAAGGCGATTGAGGGGTCAAAGCTCCTCATAGCGGTCACCGAGCCGACTCCGCTCGGAATCCACGACACCGAACTTATCCTTCAGCTCGGAAAACTTATGGGTCTCAAGACTTGGGTCGTGGTCAACCGCTCGGACCTCGGCGACGTCGGAAAGGTCAGGGAAATAGCTGAGAGCTACGGCGCTGAGGTCGTCGCTGAAATCCCCTACAGCGAAAACATCGTGAGGAGCTACGTAAGCGGAAGGCCTATCGTCCTTGAGGACGTTCCCGAGGCGAAAATCTTCCGCGAGCTGGCCGAGAGGATTGTCGGCTTTCTCGGAGGTGGTGAGTGATGCAGGTAGCGATTGCGAGCGGCAAGGGTGGCGTCGGGAAGAGCACGATAACGGCCTCGCTCCTCTACTTTCTGAAGGATAGGTACAGGCTAATCGCGGTCGATGCCGATGCCGAAGCGCCGAACCTCGGCCTTCTCCTCGGCGTTGAGGAGTGGGAGGAGGAGAGGGAGCACGTGGGAGCTAAGGTTGCCAGGATAAACACCGAGACCTGCGTCCGCTGTGGAATCTGCTATGAAAGGTGTCCATACGAGAGCATCTACATCGACGAGGACGGCAACTACGTCGTCAACGAGCTCACCTGCGAGGGCTGCAACGTCTGTGGCCTCGTCTGTCCAGTTCCGGGCACCATAACCCTTGAACAGGCCCGCTCCGGCGTCATCAGGAAGGCAACCACCAAGTACGGCTTCCCGATAATCTCGGCCCAACTCGACGTTGGCAGGCCCGAGAGCGGTAAGCTCGTCACCGAGGAGAAGGAGTGGGCGAAGAAGCTGATGGAGGAGCTCAGCCTGGAGCACATGATAGTTGATAGCGCGGCGGGAATCGGCTGTCAGGTGATAGCGAGCATAGGCGGGGCCGATTTGACGATACTGATTGCCGAGCCGACGCCGGCCTCGCTCAGCGACGTTCAGCGTGCCTACAAGGTCGTCCAGCACTTCAGACAGCCGGCTTATCTGATAATCAACAAGGCCGACCTGAACCCGGGTTTTACTGCCTTGAGGGAGTGGGCCGAGGCTGAGGGGATTCCGGTTCTCGGTGAGGTCCCCTACGACAGGGCAATCCCGAAGAGCATGGCGATGCTTAAACCGGTTGTCGAGGCCTTCCCCGACAGCCCGGCGAGCAAAGCCCTCAGGGAGATTGCCGAGAGAATCGCTGAGGAAATCCTTGGCTGATTTCTCTTTTCTTTTAACCCAAACCTTAAAAGCCTCCCTCCGTAGTTTCTCCGGTGGTAGCGATGGTTGAGAAGGAGATGGAGAAGCTCGCTTACGAGTATCAGCTCCTGCAGGCGCAGGCCCAGCTGCTGGCCCAGAACCTTGAGTTGCTCACACTTGGTAGGGAGGAATTCAGGGCAGTCAAGGAAACGCTGGAGGAGCTCAAGAAGACCGAGGGAGAGGTTGAAATCCTCGTTCCGATTGGTGCGGGTTCCTTCCTCAAGGGCAGGATAATCGACAAGGAGAACGCGATTGTGAGCGTTGGCGCCGGCTACGCCGTCGAAAAGAACCTCGACAGTGCCATCGAGTACCTTGGGAAGCGCATTAAAGAGTACGACGGGGCTATAGCGAAAACTCAGGAGGCCCTCAGGAAGATTGAGGAACAGCTGGGGGAGCTTGCCAGAAAGGTTCAGGAAATTCAGGCCGGAAAATCTGCCTCTCAATCCTGACCTATTTTTTAGAAACCCTTTAAAGATTGGCGTCATATTATTGATGATGTGACGATGAAATCAGCGGTGCGGGTTTTCTTGACAGTTGCAGTGGCGGTCGCGCTAGTCGTAGCCGTTGGGTTAGCCGTTCCCAAGATTAACCTAAACGTCCAAAGCCTCGGCTCTGGGAACTGCTCCTTCTCAAAGTTCCTAGACTACGCCAACGTTACCATCGGGTGGAACATCACCCCGGTCTTTGGTGGTGTTTACGTTTACACGCTGAAGAACATAACCCTCTCCTTTTCGAACAACGTCACTCAAGTCGCGGAGCTTTACGTGAAGATGGTCGTTTACGGCCTCAACACGAACTCCGGAAGGTATGAGTACGACAACTTTACATACGCCGCCTACAACATCAGCATTCGCGCCGGGGTGCCCTACGTCATAAACAACACGAACACCTCTTACTCCTACTACGTGGCCGCGATACTTCCAAAGCCCAAAATCGTTGAGTTCAAGGTTGTCGTTCTAAGGAACGACAGTTCATGCGTGGCCTCAGCCTTCAACGGCATATCCATGAACCTCGAGGACGTTGAAGTCGGCTCATCTTCCTACGCTCCCCTTCAGCCCGGAGAGGTTAACATAACTGTTCTTGAACGGAGCGGCACGGCGCTTCCCTACTACGTGGTCAACTTCTCCCTGCCGGGCAACTGGACCGGTCTGTATCCCGTTCTGATGCTTTCAAACGGAACCCGGATTAGGTACTGGTATTCATACGTTCCAAGCGACCGGAGGACGTGGTTCTGGGCGATGCTCAACCTAAGTGCCAACGAAAACCTGACCCTGAGGCTTTATTACGGCAACGCCTCCCTCTACAACCCGAGCTACGTCAACCTGTCAACTTTCTGGATGTATTCAACTAGCCCAATAACAATAACGCCGGGTAAAAACATCACGCTTCCATATTTCTCTCTTCTTGTCAGTGCTCTGGCTGTGTACGGCTACAGCGGATACTCTGTAATCATGTTCGCAAACCTTAGCAACGGGTCTGCTGGAGGCTACGGCCCCTACTACCTAGCATACAACTACACCCTTGTGTGGAGTCTACGGGGGTCCATTTACTACCTTCTTGGCTATGGAATACTTCCCTCTGTCTCAGGTCTTCAAGAGATTGACGTCGTGTACGAGCGGAGAGGCACTCTGAGCGGTTTTTACTTCTCAAACTACACCGTTATGCCGATGGGACAGTGGGGGCTGTATCAGGTAACCGTGGGATTCAATGATGATATTATGCTGTATTCCAATGGGGTCCTCATCAGCAATGAGTCCCTTTCGTGGGTGGGACCCTCTTTGAGTCCGTTCATTATTGGTCAGGATACCGGAGGAAATAGCACCTATCGGTGGATTGGGGTCGTTCCCTATAAATCTCCTCCGCCTCTAGTCATCGTTCACGGCATTAAAACCTCGGACTACAGCTTCACGGTCTACTTCCTCCCCTGATACCACTCCACCGTTTTCTTCAGACCTTCTTCGAGGCTCCATTCTGGTTCGAAGCCGAGCTTTCGAATCTCGCTTATATCGGCAACGCTGTGCCTTATGTCGCCCGGTCTCGGTTTATCGAAGAGTATTGAGCTTGTCGTTCCCGTTATTTCAATAATCTTCATGGCAAGCTCGAGAATGCTGGTCTGCTTTCCGGTTGCAACGTTGAAGACCCTCCCGTTTGCGCGCTTGCTCTCGGCCACGAGAAGGTTTGCCCTGACGACGTCCTTCACGTAGATAAAATCCCTCGTCTGCTTGCCGTCACCGAAGATTACGAGCGGTTCACCGGCCAGGGCGCGGTTTATGAAAATACTTATCACCCCCGCGTACTGATTGAAGCTCTGTCTTGGGCCGAAGACGTTAAAGTAGCGGAGGGAAACCACAGGAAGACCGTAGAGTTCGTGATAAACCCTGAGGTACTCCTCGGCGGTGGCCTTTGTAACCCCATAGGGTGAAAGCGGCCTCGGCCTTTCGGTCTCCTTCAGGGGCAGGTTCGGGTTGTCCCCGTATACTGCGGCGGAGGATGCGAATATCAGCTTTCCGTGTCCCTCGAGGAGCGCCCTCAGAACGTTGAGGGTTCCGAGAACGTTAACTTCCTCTGTAAAAACGGGGTCCCTTATGCTGTCCACAACACTTACCTGGGCCGCCTCATGGAAAACGTAGTCGGCGTTGCTTATCAGCTCGGCTATCGCGTTGTAGTCCCTTATGTCGGCCCTGGTGAGCTTTGCACCCGGAGGAACGTTTTCTTCCCTTCCGGTGTAGAGGTTGTCAATAACGAGGACTTCGTTATCCTTTACAAGCTCCCAGGCTATATGGGAGCCTATGAAGCCGGCTCCCCCTGTAACGACCACGAGCTTGTTCTTCATTTGAACCCCCAACCAATGGTGTTGGTCAGGAGTTTTAACCTTTCCCCGCCTGGAACCCGTCTCGATTGACATATTTGTGTGGATTTCGAAAGTGTTAAAAGTGCCCTATTAACTTAGCCATTGGTAAGGAGCCATGCCGAGCTACATAGTCGTTGGCGGGCAATGGGGAGATGAGGGCAAGGGGTCAATAATAGCGTATCTTGCCCTTAAGGATGAACCGGAGGTCATAGCGCGGGGCGGGGTTGGGCCGAACGCTGGCCACAGCGTTTTCATAAACGGGAAGAAATACGCCGTGAGGCAGCTGCCTACCGGCTTCATGCAGAGGAATGCAAGGCTCCTCGTAGGGGCCGGCGTCCTCGTCGACCCGGAGGTTTTCCTTAACGAACTCAAGGCGCTGGCGGATTTTGACGTTGAGGGTCGGGTCGGGCTTGACTACCGGTGTGCAATCATTGAGGAGAAGCACAAGTTGCTCGACCGCTCCAACGGCCATCTCCACGGGAAGATAGGAACCACCGGAAGCGGCTGTGGCCCTGCAAACGCCGATAGGGCACTCAGGAAGGCAAGGCTTGCGAAAGACATCCCGGAGCTTGAGCCCTATCTAACGGACGTTGCCCAGGAAGTGAACGACGCGCTCGATGAGGGGAAGCTCGTCCTCATCGAGGGAACCCAGGGCTTCGGCCTGAGCCTCTACTACGGCACTTATCCGTACGTGACCTCAAAGGACACCACCGCCTCCGCCATAGCGAGCGACGTTGGAATAGGACCGACGAGGGTGGACGACGTCATAGTCGTCTTCAAGAGCTTTCCGACGAGGGTTGGTGCCGGACCTTTTCCGACCGAGATGAGCCAGGAGGAAGCGGAGAGACTTGGACTCATCGAATACGGAACGGTAACCGGCAGGAGGAGGCGCGTCGGCTGGTTCGACTTCGAGTTCGCGCGCTACTCGGCGAGAATAAACGGGGCAACGATGCTCGCCTTAACGATGCTCGACAAGTACGATAAGAACGCCTTCGGCGTAACCGATTACGATAAACTGCCGAAGAAGGCCAAAGAGTTCGTGGAGGAAATAGAGGAGCGGGTCGGCGTTCCCGTTGCGCTCATCAAGACAGGACCGGAGCTGGAGCATATAATAGATAGAAGGGAAGTCATCTGAGGGCGTATTTGCCCTCGACCCTCGCAGCCTTCAGCTTCGATACTATGCCGCCATCCGGGATGAAGTCGTGCTCAATAAGCTCCCCTGTGAGGGTGTTGAACTTGGCAAAGTAAGTTCCCTTCTTTCCCGTCCCCTTTATCCCGGCGTATCCGTTCTCTATGCTGTGGGCGACCCACTCCACGTAAACGGTGTCCCCGTACTGCTTTCTGATGAACTCGGTAAAGGCCTTCGCTATGGCGCTCTCGACGTACTGGTACTCAAAGGCGATGACTTCCCCGCTTCTTCTGTGAACCACGACCTTTCCAAAGGCCCTCGGCCCCGTGAACTCCACCACCCAGTGGTTCGAGAGCCTCAGTCCCTCGATGACGGGGTTTCTCTCAACCTCCCTGACCTTTTCAAGGGCTATCCTTTCGGCAACTTCTCTCTTCAGGAACCTGTCTGCCTCCTTTACCCTCCCGTCCCTCGATACGGAGAGCTTTACAACGTGTTTGTCACCTTCAAGGGTTATGCTGAACCCGTTGCCGCTGTCCTCCGCTATTACTGGGGTAAACCCGGGATAGCGGCTGAGGGCAACTTTAACGGCAACTTTCTTGCCTATCTCAACGTCTTTCTCGAGGACCTTTCCGCTCTTCCCATCGTAGAGAATCGAAATCCTCATCTCCTGTCCTTCAAACTCGGCCCTTACGAGTTCGTGGTCTATCACCTGACACGTCTTCAGCTCAACATCACCGCCGGCCCGCAGGATGTCACCAACCACGTTATTAAGCACTGCATACGGCGACTTAAGTTCCTCCTCCATTAAGGTTTCACCCGTTAAGGGGTCAAGCTTTACCGTCACTATTCCCCTATCGGTTAGAACGTCAACAAAGAACGCTCCCGGATGTCTCTCCATTCCAAGAATCCTTCCCGTTGGATGTTCTTTAAGCACTATGTCGAGTATCGCCTCTTCCGTTAGTGCGATGGCTTTCCTCCGAACGCTACCGCTGTAGGAATTAACCTCGATTTCAAAGAGATATCTCTTAGTTCTACCTCTGATTAGGGTGAACCTGCCCCTTCTTCTGATTTCCATTGAAACAGGCGCCTCCCCGACTTCCCTTTCTATCCTCTCCTTAACGATGCTGAGTAGGGTTTCCTCACTTAGCTGCTCGGCCTCAGCCCACACCCTGCCCACGCTGAAATCAAAGCTGACCTTGAACTCGTTAATCCCTGTGCCAAACACCAGCACCGCAGAGCTTGGTGAGTAAGCTCTCCTCTTCTGGAGAATCCTGAGGTTGAGGATGCCTTTTCTCGCGGCCTTTTCCGTAACGAGCCTCAGAGGGTCGGGGGTTTCTTCAACCTCCAGTGAGGTCGCGGCCACCGATGAGACGTCTTCGAGGAGAACCTTCATGGCAAGTCCCTTGAGTTCTCCCTCGGCATTCAGTTCAACGCGGTCCCCCATTACCAGGGCCTTTCCGCTCTCGGAGCCATCTGTCCAGACCACCACGTATATCGGTCTTAGAACGACTTTCAGTTCCCTGAGCTTTGCTTCCTCCGGATTTAAACCGTATTTGTAGGAGAGTATCCTTCCGGCTTCCTCTATAAGCTTCTGGGGAGACAGCTCTTCAATTAAAGGCCCATCGAGAACGAACTCTTTCAGCTTTTTGTTCTCCTGTCTTCTTTCTGGAACCAGCTTTTCGAGGAGGGTCTTTGGCGGCTCAATTGAGTACCTGTTGAAAACCTCCGCAAGCCACTTCCCGTCCGCGGCCTTTACGCCTTCAACGTTGCCGTTAATGCCATCGATTGCTACCAGAATGACCTGGCCGGCTTTCTTGTAGTCCTTTAGAACGCTTTGAAGCCATCCGGCATCGGCCCTTCCCCTGAGAATGCCGACTGTTAAGACCTCCCTGCCGTGAAAAGGATTCTCCCTTTCTCCCCTGATTAAGACCAGCCTCACGTTTCCTTTCCGCTTGTATTCCCTGTCCTTTTCGGTAAACCCGGCAAGGGATAGAAGCTCGGAGAGGCCCTCCACAAGAAAATCATCCGGGGCCATAGCTATTACGGACGAATCCCACTGCATGAAGCTTCCCCATATTAGTATTTCCCTCATCAGATAAATAGTTTGCTCCAGGTAAAAGAAAGTTATTATAACTTTGAGTAAGACTTCTCGACCAGCCAAGCAACAATAGTTCTATGGAACTCGTCCGCCCACTCTGGGTCCTCGAATATCTCGTGGTACGCTTCCTCAAATTCCCGGAGCGTTTTGTCTTTTACCTTCAGCCTTTCAAAGAGCCTTTTTGAACCTTCGGGGGGTGTTATCACGTCTCCTGTGCCAACGAGCAGGAGAACAGGGACTCTGATTTTTTCCGCTTCCCTGTGCGCAAGTTCCATGTTCACGAAGATGCTCCTCCCGAGCTTGGCAGAGATTTTGTCGTGGACGAGCGGGTCTTCCACGTACCTTCTAACCGCCTTCCTGTTCCTTGAGAGCAGTTCCGGCTTTATGCCGTTGGAGAGAACAACGCCGGGGGCGACCTTTCCGAGTAACTTCGCGAGGGCTACTATAAAGCCCGGCGTCTCGGGGCTTTTGGCGAGTGCGGGGGATGAGGCGACGACCCCTCTAATCCTGTCGGGCCTCGTCTCGGCGTATCGGATAACGGTCAAACCGCCGAGACTGTGACCGAAGAGGAACGGCTTCTCACCTAACTCTTCAATTATGTAATCAATTATTTCCATAGCTTCTTCGATGCTCGTGTGGCCCCTCTTTCCGGGGCTTCTGCCGTGTCCTGGCCAGTCGAAGGTGTAAACGGCAAAGCCGGCCTCGTTGAGTTCCTTAATCAGCCGACCATACCTTCCGCTGTGCTCCCCAAGGCCGTGAACGAGAATAACCCAGCCGAGCTCCGGTTCGCCGAACTTGGCCTTGTAAACCTCCATCTCAACCACCCCAGCCAGACCCGTTGGAGCGGGAGAACGTCAAAATCTTCATCTGTCATGAGTCTTGACAATCTGTATAACTCGCGGTTCAACGAAATAAAGCTTTCGTAAAGAAAATTGTATCGAAGTTTACGCGGCAAAAGAACTTTCCTTCAGCTTCTCTTTAACGAACCTGAGGAGCTTTTCGACGTCCCGCTCTATCGTGTCGGGTTCGGGCTTCATGAGGACGTAAAAAACGTTGGTTTTTGGCGTCAGCGAGACGTGCTTGACGTTGTGCGGCTTTGAAAGGCTTTCCACAAGCTCCTTAAGCTTTATCACGTCCCTCTTCTTCTCATAGAGCGCCTCGTATTGTTTTCCCGCAACGTCTATGATTTCCCTCTGGAGGAAGTCCTCGTTCTCGATGTTCGGCCTCATGCGGTAGTAGCCCTTCTGAATGAGGTGTGCTTCGCGTTTGATTTGACTCTGGGGCCTTATTACAAAGTACAGCTTGTCGTGCCTGCTCGTGAGGAGCGCTATCGGGAAGTAGAGAAGGCTCTGCCTTGGAAGAAGGGTTAGCGTGTACTCAAACTTTCTCACGTTGTCCCTGTCGAGCTTGTAGCTGGCCCGAAAGCCGATGTAGCCTCCAAGCCACACGTAGTCCTTGTCCTTCGGCTTTACGACCTCCTCGATTGAGCGGAGGTAATGCTGCATGAGCTGAAGGTTGAGCTTTCTACCTTTGTAGAACTGAATCGACGTCAGCGCAGCAACGACCATGAGGGCAAAGAGCAGTGTTGAGCTTACCTGCATTACACATCACCCGGGGGGTAGTACCTCTGGAGTGTGGTGTCGTCGAGTATTTCAAACTTTCCTACCCCTGCCTTCTCAAGAACCTTCACGATGTCCTTGACGATTCTTGCCTGAACCGGCCAGGCGAGGGCGCTTGAAACCGGACCGGGTGGAGTGTTCCGGGCGAAGGCGAGGTATATCTGTATTCCCTCCTCGTCTTCAATAATCTTTGAGACAAGCCCCTCACTCACAATGTCAACCCCTGTGAAGGGGTTCTTAACTGATTTCAGCAACTCAAGAACCTCCTCCCTCAAGAATCATTCCCCCGAGCTTTTTGAGCCATTCGAGGCCCCTCGGCTCCTCCGCGAACATCGGGAGCTTTATGACCTCGATTCCTCTGAACTTCCGCTCGACCTCTTCAAGGACCTTTTTCTGCGCCTCCATCTTGACCTTCAGCTCCGGGATTTCCTCCCTGAGCTGGATTACCTTGTTCACCACTATGAGCCTCAGCGGGACGTTGAACTTCCTCAGGCTTTCATAGGCCCTCTCGGTCTCGTAGAGCGGAAGCATCTCGGGGTTCATGACGGCAACGACGCTCGTTTTGTTGGGGTTCGTTATAACGTCCTCGACGAACTGAACTTCACTCCTGTACTGGAGGAGTTCCTTCATAACCGGGTCCTCCGCCTCGTCCTTCGGGAGTTTGAACTTCTCCCCGTCTATCTCGTACTCCTCCTCACCCTTAATCTTCGCTATCGCACGTCTCCTCTCCAGTATCTTGCGCCTTATGTCAATCAGCTTGTCGGCCCATATCAGGGAAATCCTCGGAAGGGCGAGAACGCGGAGCGTTAGTCCAGTTGGAGGAGTATCGAAGACGATAACGTCCCACTTGTCGCCCTCACCCAAGATTTCCCTTATGGCCTCAAGCGTCGCGTACTCCTCGATTCCCGGGGAGTAGCTGAGGACCTCGAAGTACTTTTCAAGGTTTATGACCGTCAGGTAGCGGTACATGTTCTTGAGGTTCTTCTCGAGGTGCTTGAGGTAGGCCTTAATCAGCTTTTCCATGTCGAGCTCGCTCGCGTAGAGGTTGTCGATGATTTTCTTCGGCTTGTCGCTCAGCTTCTCCATGAGGACGTCGCCGAGGTTGTGGGCGGGGTCGAGGGAAACTATGAGGGTTTTGTAGCCCCTCTCGGCAAGTCCAACGGCTATTGAAGCGCTCGTCGTGGTTTTGCCGACTCCACCCTTTCCTATCACGAACAGAACCCTGAAGCCCTCCTTGGGGACGAGGTACTCCCTCATGCTACCACCTCAGTCTATATCGAACATTCCGGCAACTTCCGCGAAGACGTCGTCGAGGTTCACGGCGCGGCTCTCCATAACGCGGATTTCCTTGACCATGTGGGGCATGAGCCTCATAACCAGCGTCGTCGGCGGGCTGGGAATTCCTATGAAAGAGCCCATCAGGATGAGCGCGAAGACGTTCTCGAGTTCCCTCAATTCGAACTCAATAAACTCGGTTGATTGGTGACGAAACGCCTCCCCGAATCCTCTCAAGAAGTCCTTAATCTTCTGCAAGCTTCTCACCTCCAGAAGGAAAAATGAAAGAACGAAAGCTTCAGCTGGCCATCGCGGCGTATTCCTCTGATGGCTTCTTCCACGCGTGGTACCAGTCTATGACAAGCATTATGTTCAGAAGCAGTCCTATGATGGTTATCAGTCCCACTGAATACTTCGTTAGGAGGTTGCTGATTCCTGGTATGACGACCACCAGGAACCACAGGAGGGCCAGCGTAACCGTTATCCAGAGGAAGAGCGCCGGGATTATGACGGCCCACTTCCAGTTGCCGTGCGGGTTCTGAACCTTCGCAACCCAGAGCGATGCGGTCATTAAGGCTATGCTGGCGAGCATCTGGTTCATACCGCTGAAGGCCGGCCATAGAACAAGGAAGCTTCCGCCCCACGCCAGTGCAACTCCAAATACGACAACTACTGAGGATGCAAGCCATTTGTTCTTCAGGAACTCTGGAGCTTTGGCCATCTCCATTATTTCCTGCCACGTGAACCTTCCAAGCCTTGTCGCCGTGTCGAGGGTTGTCAGCGCAAACGCCGCAACCCAGAGGCTCGCGAAGAGTGCCGCTCCGTGCACCGAAATTCCAAACGCCTTGTTTACTCCGTAGGCATAACTGAGTGCGAATATCTTAACCTTGAGCTTGTGGTGGACAACCTGAATGGCGTACTGGCTTCCCCAGTTTGCTAGTGTAACGGGGATTTTAAGGTCCTGGAAGACCTGAAGTCCATAGACGGCTATCGATGATATGACCAGAGTTGATAGGAAGCCCTCGGTGAACATTCCACCGTAGCCCACCATAAGGCCGTGGAGCTCATTGTCGAGCTGTTTGCTCGTTGTTCCCGAACCTACGATGGAGTGGAAGCCGCTCAGCGCTCCACAGGCGATGACAAGTGGAATCGTTGGCCAGAACGGGGAGGGCTTTCCGCCGACGACGTGGGCGCTCCAGGTGGTAAAGGCAGGTGCCGTGAAGGTTCCCATTCCTTTAATGCCCACGACGATGAACGCCAGTCCGCCGAGAATCAGTCCGAACCAGAGTATGTAGGCGTTGAGGTAGTCCCTGGGCTGGAGCAGAATCCAGACGGGCAGTGCTGATGCGACTATCACGTAAAGCCCAAGCGCAACGAGCCAGACGTGGGCGCTGGCGTGTATTGGATACTTGAAGCCGATGTATATCGCGCCTATGAGCATCAGGATTCCTATTATAGTACCGAGCTTGAAGTCAATCTGCCACTTGTAGAGGAGCAGGCCGAGGATTACTGCCACGAGCATGAAGAGCCATGAAGCAGTTGCCGCTCCGGGGGTGCTGACGAAGATACCGCTGATGACAGCTCCGAAGGCCGCGACGACGAGCACAAGCGAGAACCAAACGTAGAGCTCGAAGGCCATGCTCGTCCTCTTGCTCATGAGCTTTCCTGCAATCCACTGGACGGACTTGCCGTCGTAGCGCACAGATGACATCAGTGCCAGATAGTCATGGACGGCACCGATGAAGACGTTTCCGAACCAGACCCACAGCAGTCCCGGAAGCCAGCCCCAGGCCATTGCAACGGCCGGACCGACTATCGGTCCAGCTCCCGCGATGCTTGCGAAGTGGTGTCCGTAGAGCACTACTGGGTTCGCTGGGACGTAGTCAACCCCATCGTAGAGCCTGTGGGCTGGGGTCGGCCTGTTTGGGTCCGCCCGAACGACCTTGTTCTGGAGGGCTTTACCGTAGCTGAAGTAGAAACCGACGTATATGGCCGCCGCTATCAGGATTATTACAGCGGAGTTCATGGTTGCACCTCCGACAGATTTTTGCACATTAATGTGCACTTGATTACTTAAATGTCTTTCGGCAGAAAACTGAAAAACTTTCGGCTTTTAACTTAAAATTGGAGAAAAAATCCAGCAACCTCAAAATATGAATTAAGATTCAAAATTGAAATAGGAGCGTTGGGGAATTACTCAAGCTCTACCAGAGGCTGTCCGGTATCTACGGTGTCGCCTTCTTTGACGTAGATTTTCTTCACTATACCATCCCTCGGAGCTGGAATTTCGTTCTCCATCTT
>Ga0256834_1001585_pt1 | contig 15177 bp, 12 predicted proteins | sample 4281140metaG_FD_190536 | JGI IMG/M metagenome (GOLD analysis project Ga0256834, IMG submission 190536) | Hydrothermal vent microbial communities from East Pacific Rise, Pacific Ocean - 4281-140 | ecosystem: Environmental > Aquatic > Marine > Hydrothermal vents | place: Pacific Ocean: East...
TGGCAAAAAGGGCCCTTACGTATCGTTGTTCTTGCCAGTTTTCTAGCTGGGTTTGAATGGTTGCGGGGTCATGTTTTTACGGGATTTCCGTGGAATACAATTGGTTATATCAGTGATGGCTTTGAGGGCATCAACCAACTTGCCTCAATAATCGGGGTTTATGGATTATCCTTTTTGATTATCCTATGGGCTGGAATACCCGTTTGCTTTACTGAAAAAAAATCCACCTGGGTATTTGGCCTTGCGCTCATCCTCACACTCATCAGTAGTGTTTTATGGGGCATGCAACGTGAAAGTCAGGCCCTTGTTTCGCACAAAGAAACAACGCTCAAAAAACCTGTAATCATACGCATCGTTCAAGCCAATATTGCGCAAATACAAAAATGGGACCCGCAATACAAACAGGCAAATATCAATCTATACTTTTCTCTTTCGCAAGCAAAAAACAATGGCTTATCGCTGAGCAACGTTGATATTTTGGTTTGGCCTGAAAGCGCCCTGCCGTTGCTTTATCAAGAAAGCCTAGATGTTCAAAACCGTATCAACGCCATATTACCGAAACGAACACTGCTTATTATGGGTGCATTGCGGCGTGATTTAACCAAGCGCGATGCTAAAGGGCGCTCATATGCCTATAATTCTGTTTTGGCAATCAACAACAATGGCCAAACGCTGGCATCGTACGACAAATCCCACCTTGTGCCGTTTGGCGAGTATTTACCGGGTGAAAAAATTCTTGCCCCGTTGGGTATCCGCAAAATCGTTGATGTCCCATACGGGTTTAACGCAGGGCCAGGTGCCAGCACGATTTCAATTTCTGGCTACCCGCCGTTTTCTAGTATGATATGTTATGAAATAATTTTTCCAAGAGACGTTATCGACGCTAAAAACCGACCAAAGTGGATTGTTAATGTCACGAACGACGCATGGTTTGGCAACACTGCGGGCCCTTATCAACACTTGGTACAAGCTCGGTTTCGCGCCATTGAGACAGGATTGCCCGTTGTGCGGGCCGCAAATACGGGCATTTCTGCTCTCATTGGTCCCTATGGCGATGTTTCTTCACAATTAAAATTGGGGCAACAAGGCGTTCTAGATGTTGTATTGCCAGAACCAATTGCTGAGACATTGTATTCTCGCTATGGCGATGGTCCCTTTTTTTTACTGTTATTCTGTATACTGATCGTATTGGGATTGACCAAAGCGCAAATATCTAGCAAAGTTTAAAAAAATATTTCGTAACCTCTACGGCTTTACATATATATTGTCATTTTTTAAATTGCTTGATATGTCTAGGTGATATAGTAAAGCGACAACTAAGTCAGGGCTTGTGTGCCTTTCAGGTCGGGGGCTTTCGATCTGAGGAACCAATGAATAAAAAAGTACCTAATCCAATTGATGTGCACGTCGGAAATCGTGTTAGAATGCGTAGAATGCTAATTGGAATGAGCCAAGAAAAACTTGGCGAAGCACTTGGATTAACCTTCCAGCAAGTTCAAAAATATGAAAAAGGTGCTAATCGTGTTAGCGCTAGTAGGCTGTACCAAATGGCAATTAGCCTTGGGGTCCCTATTCAATTTTTCTTTGATGACATTCCCACGACCATACAAGGCACTGATTTAGACGGCATGGCCGAAGGTGGCGCGCCTGACCAATTGATGGACTTTTTGAACTCGTCAGAGGGTTTTCAACTAGGCCGTGCCTTCAGCACAATCCAAGACAGCACTGTTCGAAAACGGGTTCTTGATCTCGTAAAAGTGCTTTCTGCTCCAATGTGACAACTCCATAGTTGACCTTTCCTGAAATTCTTGCCATTACTCCGCGCGAAATCTAAACGTTTGAGTGCGGTGGTCCTTTTTCACGTTTGAACCGTTCAATCGCTTTTGCGATGCACTCAAAAACTTCAGGAAAAATAAAATGGCACGTCAAAGCTACATGTTTACCAGCGAATCTGTTTCGGAGGGGCATCCAGATAAAGTCTGCGATCGCATTTCAGATGAGATTGTTGATCTAATTTATCGCCAAGCAGAAACAGATGGCATTGATGCCTCTTCTGTTCGCTCTGCTTGCGAAACTCTAACCACAACCAATAAAGTTGTGATTGCAGGCGAATATCGCGCCTCAAAATCTATCACCAAGGATTTAATCGAAGACACAGCACGCCAAGCCATTAAAAGCATTGGTTATGAGCAAGATGGTTTTCACTGGAAAAATGCTGATATTGATGTCGTCCTGCACGAACAATCAGCTGACATTGCGCAAGGTGTTGATGCCTCAGGCAACAAAGATGAAGGGGCGGGCGACCAAGGCATTATGTTTGGTTATGCTTGCCGCGAAACACCTGACCTTATGCCAGCGCCGATTTATTATTCACACAAAATTTTGGAACGCTTGGCGCAAGTTCGCCATTCTGGTGAGCAACCAGCACTTGGCCCTGATTCAAAAAGCCAAATTACCGTTCAATACGAAAATGGCCTCCCCGTTGGCATCCGCGAAGTTGTGGTTTCTCATCAACATACCGATGAAAGCCTAACATCGAGCGACATGCACGATATAATCGCGCCATATGTGCGTGAAGTCACACCAGATGGCTGGATCAATGACAACACCGTTTGGCACATCAATCCTACAGGAAAGTTCTTTATTGGCGGACCTGACGGTGATTGTGGCCTAACAGGTCGTAAGATTATTGTTGATACATATGGCGGTGCAGCACCACATGGTGGCGGTGCTTTTTCTGGCAAAGACCCAACCAAGGTTGATCGTTCAGCTGCTTATGTCACACGTTATCTTGCAAAAAATGTTGTTGGCGCAGATTTGGCTGACCGTTGTACCATTCAACTTTCATATGCCATTGGCGTGGCACGGCCGCTTTCAATCCATGTCAACCTTCATGGCACTGGTAAAGTTTCTGAAGAAAAGCTTGAAACTGTGCTCAGTGAAATCATGGACCTTCGCCCGCGCGGCATCCGTGAACACCTCAATCTAAACCAAGCAATTTATGCGCGCACGGCAGCATACGGCCACTTTGGTCGCACACCAGATGAAGATGGTGGATTTTCTTGGGAACGCCTTGACTTGGTTGATGCGCTAAAAGTAGCTGTTGGGTAAAACAGCAAGCTGATGAAACAAGAAGAAAAACGCCCTGATGGCGGGTTTAAATTTTATGGTCGTCGCAAGGGCATGCCCTTGAGCGATCGGCAAAGTGATCTGATGGAGAATTATTTACCCTCCATCAGGTTCGATGCTGAAAACCCGCTAGATGGTATTGACCGTGAAAAACAGCTGTGGCTGGAAATTGGCTTTGGCGGCGGAGAGCATCTTGCGTTTCAAGCAGAAAACAACCCAGATACGTTATTTATTGGTGTTGAGCCATTTGTAAACGGTGTGGCTAAATTCATTACTGAAGCCTATGAAAAAAAGCTCACCAATGTCCGCATTCTTGATGGCGATGCTCGTATGTTGTTGCCCAATTTGCCCGATCAATGTTTAGATCGCTTGTTTCTTCTTTATCCTGATCCTTGGCACAAAACGCGACACAATAAGCGACGGTTTGTAAATAACGAATCAATCGCGCATTTTCATCGCACCATTAAAGCGGGTGGGGTGTTTAGGTTTGCCAGCGATATTGACGATTACGTAAAATGGACCGTCAAAAACATTAACGCCAATGGCGGCTTTTCCTTCACTGGCGAAAAAGCCGATGACTGGCGCCAAGCCCCTGATGATTGGTGTGAAACACGCTATGAGCGCAAAGCAAAGCGCGAAGGCCGCACCCCAAATTATATCACATTTAATCGATTATGATGGACACAAAAGAGGTCAAACTTGCTTCATTAGCAGTTTTGCTTGCAGTTTTCCTCAAAGGGTGTATAAGAGCTTTTAGTAATTTCGTTCTCATAGTCTGATCGTTCAGACGGCCAAAAGGCAATTTGAGAGTGGGTCCCAGCGGGTCCCGCTTTTTTTGTTGCTTAAAACTGTGGCTGTATAAATTTAACGAGCTGACAACATTATGGATAAGACACACATCTTGAGTGAAGATCTAAATAAACGCTTAGTACGCGAAACTGGTGCAGCGCTATCAATTGCGCAGTTGGCCGAACCTGTTCTAGAAGACATTGGCTTTCGGTTAGTACGTGTGCGCTTTTTAGGCAAAGGCAACAGCCAAGTTCAAATTATGGCCGAACGCGCTGATGGTACGCTGACCATTGATGATTGTGTGACTATTAGTCGGGCTTTATCGCCTGTAATGGATGTTGAGGATCCGATTTCAAGTAAATATAATCTGGAAATTTCTTCACCTGGCATTGATCGTCCGTTGGTGCGCCCACAAGATTTTGAACGCTGGTCTGGCTATGAAGCCAAAATTGAGATGCGAGATCCTATTGCTGATCGCCGCCGCTTTAAAGGCAAACTTGAAGGTTTTTTAGATGGCGAAGTGCGGATTTTTGTAAAATCGCAAGATGGCAGCGCGGAAGACATTTTAATCGGCTTGCCATTTAACCAGATTTCCGATGCCAAGCTGACGATGACCGACGAGTTATTTGAAAAAAGCCGTAAACAAAAAGATGAAGCCGCTGCCAATGAAAACTCGACCGATAATGATGGGTTGGGTGATGGTAGTGAAATTGATACCGAATAATTAAAATTATTTTTAAGACAAATTTAAAAGACGAAAACGGAGATTGAGTATGTCTGATATGGGTGTAAGTGCCAACCGGTTAGAGTTGTTGCAAATTGCAGAAGCTGTGGCACGAGAGAAGTCCATTGATAAAGGCCTTGTGCTTTCTGCAATGGCTGAAGCCATTCAACGAGCTGCGAAATCACGTTATGGCGTTGAAAATGATATTCGCGCCAATATTGATGACAAAACAGGTGAAATCACTCTGCGACGCAACTTGGAAGTTGTTGAAGAGATCGAAAACGATGCCACTGAAATTTTGCTCGAAGATGCGCTGCATATCAATGGTGAAGCAAAAGTTGGCGATTCAATTTCTGAGCCATTGCCACCGATTGATTTTGGTCGTATTGCCGCGCAAAACGCCAAGCAAGTTATTGTGCAAAAAGTGCGTGATGCAGAACGTGAGCGCCAATTTGCTGAATATAAAGACCGCATTGGCGAGATCATCAACGGTACAGTTAAACGGGTTGAGTACGGCAATGTGATTGTTGACCTTGGTCGCGGTGAAGCTATTGTTCGCCGTGATGAGAGTCTGCCACGCGAAAATTTCCGTACTGGCGATCGCATTCGTGCTTATCTTTATGATGTGCGCGAAGAAGCACGTGGTCCACAAGTGTTCTTGTCGCGTGCCCGTCCTGAATTTATGGCCAAATTGTTCGGGCAAGAAGTGCCTGAAATTTATGACGGTGTTGTTGAGGTTATTTCTGTTGCGCGTGACCCTGGTAGTCGGGCAAAAATTTCAGTGATCTCAAAAGATTCATCCGTTGACCCTGTTGGTGCCTGTGTTGGTATGCGCGGTAGCCGTGTTCAGGCGGTTGTTAATGAGCTACAAGGTGAGAAAATCGACATCATTCCTTGGACCGATGATGCGGCGAGCTTTATCGTCAATGCATTGGCCCCTGCTGAAGTATCAAAAGTTGTGATGGATGAAGACACCAAGCGCATCGAAGTCGTTGTGCCTGATGAGCAATTGTCATTGGCCATTGGCCGTCGTGGCCAAAATGTGCGTCTTGCTTCGCAACTTACCGGTTGGGACATCGACATTATGACTGAAGCTGATGAGTCTGAGCGCCGCAATAAGGATTTTGTTGCACGCGCAGAACGCTTTATGAAGGCGCTTGATGTTGATGAAATGCTGGCTCAATTGCTTGCCTCGGAAGGTTTTGAACAAGTTGAAGAGGTGGCCTATGTTGACCCTTCAGAAATTTCATCCATTGAAGGCCTTGATGATGACACAGCTGTCGAGCTTCAAACCCGCGCTAAAGAATTCCTTGAACGCAATGCAAAAGAGCTTGATGATAAGCGCAAAGCTTTGGGCGTAGAAGACAACTTGATTGAAATTGATGGCGTAACAGTTGAAGTGTTGGTTGCGTTGGGCGAAGATAATATCCGCACAATGGAAGATTTTGCTGGTTGTGCCACCGATGATCTTATTGGTTGGAGCGAGCGCGTAGATGGTGAAGTTACCCAACATGATGGCGCGCTTACAAAACTAAACATTTCTGCAGTCCAAGCCGAAGCCATGATTATGGCCGCGCGAATTAAAGCGGGCTGGATTGAAGAAACTGTTGAAGAGGAAGCTACAGAAGAAGGCGCTGGCGCAGAAACTAGCGAAGAAACTGGGCCAAAATCTAATGAAGAAACAGCTTAACAACGAAATTGAATTGTTGCGATAAGGTGGTGGCATGGTCGAACGAAGATGCATTGTTACGCGTGAAACGGTAGACACCTCGCAACTTTTACGTTTCGTTTTGGGCCCTGACGACCAAGTCGTTGGCGACATAAAAGGGAAATTACCTGGACGCGGTGTTTGGGTAACAGCAAGAAAAACGTTTATTGAACAAGCAATTGAGAAAAAATTATTTCCTCGTGCGTTCAAAACAAAATGTCAGGTAAGTAAAACCTTACCGCAAGAAGTGGATAAACAGTTTGAGGCCAGATGTTTGAACTATCTCTCGCTGGCAAAGAAAACTGGGGCTGTTATTACGGGCTTTGACAAAGTCACGACAGCCCTAAACAAGGATAATGTTGCGCTATTATTGCAAGCAAGTGATGGCGCAACAGATGGACAAGAAAAGCTTGAAAGAAAATTTTTACACCTTGGTCCAGCAGATCATGTGATCAAAGTTTTTTCTTGTGAGCAAATGAGTATGGCTTTTGGCGGTACAAATGTGATACATGCTGCTATAACGCGAGGCACAATGGCAAAGAACGTCCTTGCATCGACGGCAAAAATGTTGGAATACCGCACCTAATTGGTAAAACTGGTACAAAGAAACTATGAGCGACACGAACGACAAAGATAAAAAAGACAACGCAACAGACGCTGATAACGCGGGTGCTAAAGGTGGGCGTACGCTTTCCGTTAGCCGCACAACTGTTGAACAAAGCCGTGTCCGTCAGAATTTTTCTCACGGTCGGTCCAAAACAGTTGTGGTTGAAACCAAGCGTAAACGCATTCTTGGCGCGCCAGGAGCTGCAGCAGGAGCAGGAGCTGCAAGTGTAAAAGCAACACCACCAGCCGCTGCACCAAAAGCTGCAGCGCCATCAGCACCAAAACCGTTGGTTGTTGAAAAGAAAGCTGCGGCACCAAAAGCTGCAGCACCAAGGCCCGCTGTCAAAAAAGTTGGCAAATTATCTGTACGTGAGCAAGAAGCACGCGAACGGGCACTAGCAGGTGCTAGAGTTCGCGATGTTGAAGAAGCTGCAGAGCGCAAACGTCAAGACGAGCTATCTGCAATAAAAGCTGCAGAAGAAGCTCAAGCAAAAGCTATTCGTGACGCAGAAGATGCGCAAGTTGCCAAAGACACGGCGCGTAAAAAAGCTATTGAAGACAAAAAAGTTAAAACAGCAACGCAAAGCGTGCAATCAACTGCGCCGACAAAAGATGTTGCCGATACAAAAACGCGTAAAGTTAAAAAAGAAAACAAACCAGCCCAACAACCAACACGCCCAGCGCGTGGTGGTAATGAGCGCCGCCGTGGCAAACTGACCATTGGCAATGCTCTTGCTGGCGATCAAGAACGCAAACGTTCAGTAGCAGCCTTTAAACGCCGTATGCAGCGCCAAAAGAAACAAGCTGCGGGCATTAGTGATGCACCGACAGAGAAAAGATCACGTGAGGTGATTATTCCTGAGGTCATCACAATTCAGGAATTGGCCAATCGTATGGCTGAGCGGGCTGTGGACATCATCAAGGAATTGATGAAGCAGGGTCAAATGATGAAGATTAACGACATCATTGATACTGATACGGCTCAACTAATCGCCGAAGAGTTTGGCCACACGGTTAAACGAGTTTCTGAATCTGATGTTGAAGAAGGCATCCTTGGTGATGAAGATGACGAAGAAGACATGGTGCCTCGCGCTCCTGTTGTCACCGTCATGGGCCATGTTGACCATGGTAAGACATCGCTGCTTGATGCCTTGCGTAAAACCAATGTTGTATCTGGTGAAGCTGGCGGTATTACTCAGCACATCGGTGCTTATCAGGTTGAGACAGGCAAAGGCATTGTAACCTTCCTTGATACACCTGGTCACGCCGCCTTTACATCAATGCGGGCACGTGGCGCGCAAGCAACTGACATCGTCATCCTTGTGGTGGCGGCCGATGATGGCGTGATGCCGCAAACGATTGAAGCAATCAATCACGCCAAAGAAGCTGGCGTACCGATCATTGTAGCGATCAACAAAATTGACGTTGAAGGGGCTGATCCAACGCGGGTTCGCACCGAATTGCTTTCACACGAGATCGTTGTGGAAAGCATGGGCGGCGGTGATGTGCTTGATGTGGAGGTTTCTGCAACCAAGGGCACCAACCTTGATAAGTTGCTTGATGCTATCTTGTTGCAAGCTGAAATTTTAGAACTAAAAGCCAATCCTGATCGTCCTGCTGATGGCATGGTGGTTGAGGCCCAACTTGATCGTGGCCGTGGCGCTGTTGGCACCATGTTGGTGAAACGTGGCACACTGAAAATTGGCAATATCATTGTCGCTGGTAGTGCATGGGGTAAAGTTCGTGCCTTAATCAACGACAAAGGTGAGCATGTGGTCGAAGCTGGCCCATCAAGCCCAGTTGAAGTGCTTGGCCTTAACAGCCCGCCTGAAGCTGGCGACCAATTGGTTGTGGTTGACACCGAGGCACGCGCCCGTGAAATTACCGAATATCGCGTCCGCAAACGCCGCGAGTCTCGCGGGGCTGCCACATCTGCTCTAACGCTTGAGCAAATGATGAACGAGCTTAAAAAAGCTGATCGCAAAGAAGTTTCAATTCTTTTGAAAGCTGACGTGCAAGGTTCTGCCGAGGCGATTGTGCAGGCGCTTGATAAGCTCTCAACTGATGAAGTTATTGCACGCGTCATTCACTATGCAGCTGGCGGTATCAATGAGTCAGATATTGAACTGGCCAAAGCATCAGGTGCTGTCATCTTTGGCTTTAACGTTCGTGCCAATAAGCAAGCGCGTGAACTAGCAACGCAAACAGGCCGTGAAATTCGTTATTACAACGTGATTTATGATCTGATTGATGATGTTAAGGCTGCAATGTCTGGTATGCTTGACCCAACGCTGCGTGAAACATTCCTTGGTAACGCTGAAATCCTTGAAGTGTTTAACGTTTCTAAAGTGGGTAAAGTTGCTGGTTGTCGCGTGACAGAAGGCAAAGTTGCTCGCGGTGCTAGCGTTCGTCTTATTCGTGATAACGTTGTTGTTCACGAAGGCAAACTTTCAACTCTCAAACGCTTTAAAGATGAAGTTAAAGAGGTTGTTGGTGGTCAAGAATGCGGCATGGCGTTTGAAAACTATCAAGATATGCGCGCTGGCGATGTGATCGAGTGTTTCACTGTTGAATCTATTGATCGCACCATCGACGAGCTTCTTGAAAAATAAGCAGACGATAGACGGTATAAGAGACCAAGATGGCAAAAAAATCTGAACCAAGTCAACGCCAATTGCGCGTTGGCGAAGTACTACGACACGCGTTGTCGAGTATTTTCGCGCGCGGCGAAACCAACGACCCCGAACTCGAAGAAATCGGTGTCACCGTACTTGAAGTTTCGATGTCCCCTGATCTTAAACAGGGCTTAGTTTATGTCCGACCCTTGCAGTTCAATAAAGAAAAAGAGCTACTTGCGGCAATTAAGCGAAATCGCAAATACATTCGTATTTTGATGGCCCCGCACATATCGCTCAAATTTATGCCCGATATTCGTTTTAAAATCGACACCGCGCCAGATCATGCCCAACGTATCGATCATTTGCTGACGCAACCCAAAGTTAAACGCGACCTTGCAGCTGGGCGCGACGAAACCCAAGAAGAAAGTTAATCGTGGGAAGACGTAAACGCGGCCAAGCCATTAGTGGCTGGTTGGTTCTTGATAAACCTTTAGGTATTACCTCAACCAAAGCGGTCAATATTGTTCGCGCGATTTTTGATGCCCAAAAAGCTGGCCATGCAGGCACGCTCGATCCTGCGGCAAGTGGCGTTTTACCCATTGCGCTAGGTGAGGCAACCAAAACGGTGCCCTTTGCCATGGACGGGGCAAAGTCATATGAATTTACCGTACGCTGGGGTGAGGAAACCAACACCGATGATGCTGAGGGTGAAATCACCTCCACTTCGGACCAGCGGCCAACTGAGGCCCAAATCAAGGCCATTTTGCCAAGCTATGTGGGCTTAATCTCACAAGTGCCACCCAAATTTTCAGCCATTAAGCTGGCAGGTCAGCGGGCCTATGATATGGCGCGCGATGGTGAGGATTTTGAAATTGCCGCGCGTGATGTGCAGATTGACGGTTTAGAGCTGGTTTCATGCCCTGACACAGACCCTAATCCCGACAGCGCCGTGTTCAAAGTTTATTGCGGCAAAGGCACTTACGTACGCTCACTGGCGCGCGATTTTGGCCGCGAATTAGGCTGTTTTGGCCACGTAACGGCCCTGCGACGAACTTTCGTTAAGCCTTTTGGGCCAAATGAGATGATTTCACTGGAAAAACTTGAAGAATTGAGTCATAAGAGCGCTGATCGATCAGACCTTTTGGCCTGCCTCCTTCCAATTGACGCTGTGCTGGACGACATCCTGGCGGTATCAGTTGATCGAGAACAGACCTTGGCGATAAAGCAAGGCCGAGCGATTATCATGCGTGGCAGAGATGGCCCTATCAATGAAGACATAGTGCTAGCAGTTCATCGGGGAAAACCGGTGGCGCTTGCAAGTGTTGAAAAAGGGATGTTGAAACCAAAGCGCGTGTTCAATTTGAAACCTAATCTTGCCTAATGGCATAGACCTTTAAAGGAGACATAGATGTCGATAACAGCTGAGCGCAAACTTGCGCTGATTAAAGAATTTGGTATTGGTGAAGGCGATACAGGCTCACCAGAAGTTCAAGTCGCAATTTTGACTGAACGGATTAAAAATCTTACCGAGCATTTCCAAAGCCATAAAAAAGACAACCACTCACGTCGTGGTTTGCTGCAAATGGTGGCACTGCGTCGTAAGCTTTTGGATTACACAAAATCAAAAGATGTTGCGAGATATCAAGACCTAATTAAGCGTCTAAATATCCGTCGCTAACAAATCAAACGGGTGAACGAATTATCGTTCGCCCGTTTCCCCTTTTATGGGCACAAAGCAATGGGGCTTTGATGCTTGAATTTGGCTCAAACGGGGCGTTGTGATGTGAACAAAATTTGTATCAAGTACAACACATCAGTTACAACAAAAGGGCCGTCCGAAAAGGAAAATACATGTTTAATATCCACGTAGAAGAAATTGAATGGGCTGGAAAGCCTTTACGCTTTGAAACAGGTCGCGTTGCACGTCAAGCTGACGGCGCTGTGCTTGTGACTTATGGTGAAACCAGTGTGCTTGCCACGGCAACCGCTGCACGTTCACCAAAAGCGGGTATCGACTTCTTCCCCCTCACTGTGAACTATCAAGAAAAAGCGTATGCAGCTGGTAAAATACCAGGTGGCTTTTTCAAACGTGAAGCACGTCCAAGCGAAAAAGAAACACTGATCTGTCGTCTGATTGATCGCCCTATTCGCCCGTTGTTTCCAAAAGAATTTAAAAATGAAACTCAAGTGATTACCACTGTTGTTTCATACGACATGGAAAACGACCCTGACATCGTTGCGCTCATTGCAACATCTGCAGCGTTGACCATTTCTGGCATCCCGTTCATGGGACCAATTGGTGCAGCACGTGTTGGCTATAAAGATGGCGAATACAGTGTTAACCCAACAATGCAAGAGCGTGAAGATAGCGACCTTGATTTGGTTGTTGCGGGCACAAAAGATGCTGTATTGATGGTTGAATCAGAAGCAGATCAGCTTTCTGAAGAAATCATGCTTGGCGCTGTAATGCACGGCCATGAGCACTTCCAACCTGTTATTGATGCCATCATTCGTTTGGCTGAAAAAGCGGCGCGTGAGCCTCGTGAATTGATAAAAGAAGACAATTCAGAGCTTCTTGCACAAGTCACCAAGATTGCTGAGAAAGATCTTCGTGCTGCTTATGCAATCACCACAAAAGAACAACGCCAAGATAAAGTTGCGCAAGCTAAAGATGCTGTAATGGCAAAACTTTGCCCAGCTGATGATGATGACGCAGCAGACCCAAGCAAAGTTAGTGCGGCATTCAAATCTTTGGAAAAAACCATTGTTCGTGGCAACATCATTGAAACTGGCAAACGTATTGATGAGCGCGGCTTAGCCGATGTTCGTGAAATCAAATGTGAAGTTGGCGTTCTGCCACGTGCGCACGGCTCGGCCTTGTTTACACGCGGTGAAACACAAGCCCTTGTGGTCACCACACTTGGTACAGGCGATGATGAGCAGTTCATCGATGGCTTAGATGGCACCTATAAAGAAAGCTTCTTGCTTCATTATAACTTCCCTCCTTATTCAGTGGGTGAAGTTGGACGCATGGGCTTTACAGGTCGCCGCGAAATTGGCCACGGTAAATTGGCATGGCGCGCAATGCACCCAATGTTGCCAACAACCGAGCAATTCCCATACACAATCCGCGTTGTTTCAGAAATCACTGAATCAAACGGTTCTTCTTCAATGGCGTCGGTTTGTGGCGCATCATTGGCGATGATGGATGCGGGCGTTCCTGTTCGCAAACCCGTTGCTGGTATTGCTATGGGCCTTATTCTTGAAGGCGAAAAGTTCGCTGTTCTATCTGACATTCTTGGTGATGAAGATCATCTTGGCGATATGGACTTTAAAGTGGCTGGTACAGATGAAGGTATTACATCTTTGCAGATGGATATTAAAATCACTGGCATCACTAAAGAGATCATGGAGCAAGCGCTCGATCAAGCCAAAGATGGTCGTAACTACATCTTGGAAAACATGGCGAACGCCCTAACGGCTGGCCGTGATGGTGTTGGTGAATATGCGCCGCGCATTGAAACAATCAATGTACCAACTGACAAAATTCGTGAAGTCATTGGTGCGGGCGGTAAAGTCATCCGCGAGATCGTTGAAAAAACTGGCGCGAAAATCGACATCGCTGATGATGGCACCATTAAAGTGGCTTCATCTGACAAAGAGTCAATTGAAGCGGCGATCAAATGGATCAAGTCAATCACTGATGAGCCAGAAGTTGGCGTTATCTATGACGGTAAAGTCGTCAAGGTTGTTGATTTTGGTGCATTCGTAAACTTCTTTGGTCCAAAAGACGGCTTGGTTCACATCTCAGAACTTGCCCCTAAGCGGGTTGAGAAAGTAACTGACATTGTCAACGAAGGTGATGAAATCAAAGTCAAACTTCTCGGTATCGACAACCGGGGCAAAGTTCGCTTGTCCATGAAAGCTGTCGATCAGGAAACTGGCGAAGATTTGACCAAGAAAGATTCTGACGACTAAGGCACTAGTGCCCGTCACACATTAGACAAATTGAAAGCGCGGTCGTCATGGCCGCGCTTTTTTTGTGGGGTTTGTTGGGGAGGGTTGGGTTCCGCTCACGGCTATTCCTCGCTACGCTCGGGCCTGCGCTGGCGCGGCGCATTAGCGCCGAGGGCCTTTGGCCCTAGTCGTTCGGCTACGCCTCCTCCACTCCACAACACACCCTCTTTGTCATACCGGTGCTTGACACCGGTATCCACTGCGACCAACTGACCACTTGTTTGGTTTTTGCAGGAAAATATACGGCAAGGATTGAAAGGTTCCGTTCACGCTGATGGGCTGCGCCCAACGCTGCTCATCATGCGAATGCATGTCTTCGACATGACGCGCGGGGCATTAGCCCCGAAGCGCGGTCGCGCTTAGTCGTTCGGCTACACCTCCTCCGAAGTTTACGGAGAATACCAATCGCACGCTGAAAGTTTTGGCAAATTCTGAAACTAGGTGCGACCGCACCTCGGCGCTTATGCGCCGCGCCTAGTGTAGCGCACGAGCAAAGCGAGTTAGCGTGAACGGAACCTTTAAACCCCTACCCGTATTTACCTTCCCGCAAATTCACAAATCACAGCACCTCCACTCCACAACCCATACTCTGTCATGCCGGTGCTTGACACCGGTATCCACTCCGCAAAAGTACAGGGACTATCAGCTGTTGAATTAGCAAAATTAACCATTTCAACAACAATAAAACACTCAAAGCGCGAACCATGGATACCAGTGTCAAGCACTGGTATGACAGATTGGTGTTAGTGACGGTTGATGGTAAATTCTAGCCAATAGTTGCAATTCATGCGATCCAATCACGGGCTAAAAACCCCTTCCTATGGGATATGCCTCAAATATCCTTCTAGTCTTTTATAACTAAATTATACTAACTACTACCTCTTCAATTCCTAAATCTTGCCAAACACCATTTCGAAAGTCCGGACGACTGCGCAAATTACCAAATACATTAGATTTTTCTGTGAACCGAGACGCGTTCCAAGACTTTGTTTCTGTACGCCCATCATTATAAATTATTTTGATATTGGCTTTCTTTTTTTCAACTAAAAGATCTTTAAATACACCAACATCTTCAGGATCTAACTTAATAGGTAACGTCTTATTATTTTTTAAAACCACACTTTCTGTTCTATCCATTGGCTCAATACCTTCAATTATGTCAAGCAACCTTTCAATAACATTTGCAGGAGTATCAAACCCTACTGCATGCTTTTCAAGTCTTTGGTGTAAATTTCCTGGAATACGAATTACTGGTGACATACTAAATATCCTTAATTTGTTATTATTGTTACAAAGTTACCAAATTTAGAACGTTTGTCAAATGTTATTTATTGAAGAATGTATAATGACTACAGACAGCTTTGGACACCGCTCACGCTAACTCGCGTTGCTCGTATGCTGCGCTAGCGCGGCCTGAACGGCCGAGGTGCGGTCGCACCTAGTTTCAGAAATTGATTGTTGGACTTGATTGATGCGGCAGAAAGTGAGTGCACGAAAGCTTAGACCCAAGGCATTTTGACAAATTATGAGGTGGTTAAACAGGAGCATTGCTCTCGGTGATTGTACCATTCACCTACCACTATAAC
>Ga0256834_1001586_pt1 | contig 15159 bp, 10 predicted proteins | sample 4281140metaG_FD_190536 | JGI IMG/M metagenome (GOLD analysis project Ga0256834, IMG submission 190536) | Hydrothermal vent microbial communities from East Pacific Rise, Pacific Ocean - 4281-140 | ecosystem: Environmental > Aquatic > Marine > Hydrothermal vents | place: Pacific Ocean: East...
AGAAATTTACGTGCCTTTTAAAGTAAATTTAGGTGAAGAAATTAAGGTAACCATCCCAAAAGTTGGTGATAAAAAACGGATTGTAGATCTGTCAATCCGTAATGCAAAATATTTTAGGCAAGAACAATTTAAACAGATTAAAATTGTAGATCCAGAACGACATGTAAACCGAATTATGTCGCAAATGAAAAAAGATTTACGTTTAATTACAGAACCAAGACATATAGAGTGTTTTGACAATTCTAATATCCAAGGAACACATCCTGTTGCGGCTTGCGTTGTTTTTAAAAATGGAAAACCAAGTAAAAAAGAATACCGAAATTTTAATATAAAAACCGTTGTTGGACCAGATGATTTTGCTTCTATGGAAGAAGTTGTCTATAGAAGATACAAACGTTTATTAAACGAAAAACAATCCTTACCACAACTTATTATTATAGATGGTGGAAAAGGACAATTATCATCGGCTTTAAAAAGTTTAGACAAATTAGAATTACGAGGTAAAATTGCCATTATCGGAATCGCAAAACGTCTGGAAGAACTTTTTTATCCTGATGATCCAATTCCGTTATATTTAGATAAAAAATCCGAAACTTTAAAAATCATACAACAATTACGAAACGAAGCGCATCGTTTTGGCATAACGCATCATAGAAATAAACGAAGTAAAGCAGCAATCAATTCCGAATTATTTAATATTGACGGAATAGGCACCAAAACAGTAGAAAATTTATTGCAAACATTAAAGTCTACTAAAAGAGTAACAAATGCTAGTTTAGAACGTCTAACTGAAATAATAGGCAAAGATAAGGCACAAAAAGTTTTTGGTTTTTTTCATAAAAAAAATTAACTTCTCCTTTTCCTTTGTTTTATTAAAGTTAACTATCTTTGAATAAAAATCATTTTATGAAGAAAATTGCATTAGTTTTCTTTTTTATCTTTCATATTATTGGGTTTTCTCAAGAAAATTCGAGTGTAAAATTATTGCGTAATAAAACAACTTTAACCACCAATAAAGATTTAAAAGTTGGATTAGTACTTTCTGGTGGTGGCGCAAAAGGTTTTGCACATATTGGTGTTTTGAACATCTTAGAAGAGATTGGCGTTAGAGTAGATTATGTTGGTGGTACAAGTGCTGGAGCAATGATTGGTGCTTTATATGCTTCGGGTTATAGTGCCAAACAAATAGATTCTATTAATAGATCGTATGATTTTAATGAATTAATTCAAGATAAAATACCAAGAGATCAATTTACCTTATATCAAAAAGAAAATTCTGAAAAATACGCATTAACATTACCAATAAAAAATTGGAAAGTAGGTTTGCCGTTAGCATTATCTAAAGGTCAAAGTATTTTAAATGAATTAACGAAGTTAACAAAACACGTACATGATATTAATGATTTTACAAAATTACCAATCCCTTTTTATTGTGTCGCAACCGATATAGAAACTGGTGAAAAAGTGATTTTAGAAGATGGTTTTTTACCTTTAGCAATTAAAGCAAGTGGTGCTTTTCCGTCTTTATTTGAACCCGTAGAAATTAATAACAGACTTTTGGTAGATGGCGGTATTGTGGATAATTTTCCTGTAGATATTATGGAAGCAAAAGGCATGGATATTATTATTGGTGTAGACGTACAAGATAATTTAGGTACTCGTGAAAATTTAGATTCTGCTCCAAAAATAATCATGCAAATAATTAGTTTTCAGATGTATACAGATGCTGAAAAACATAAGGATATTACAGATATATACATGCATCCTAACATTTCAAATTATAATATATTATCCTTCGATAAAATTAATGGTTTGATAGATGAAGGTGAAAGAATTGCTACAGAAGAAAGAGAATATTTAAGAGCAATTGCTTTACAGCAAATAAAAAAACCTGTTAACGTAAATAATAATATTATTGCCAACAGTACAGATAATATATATATAGAAAATATAGAAGTAACTGGTCATGAAAATTATACTAAAAATTATGTTTTATCAAAATTAAACTTAAAAGGGAAAGATTCTATTACTTACAATGAATTTAATCAATGTATAAAAGGTTTATCTGCAACAGGTAATTTCAAAAGCATTGACTACAAATTTACAGCATTACCAAATAATAAAAGTATTATAAGTTTTAATTTAAAAGAAAATGACATATCAAACTCACTAAGTTTAGGCGCACATTATGATGACTTATATAAAACAGGTGTTTTGATTAATTTTACCTCAAAACACGCACTAACCAATAATGATATTTTTTCTTTAGATGCCATTTTTGGAGATAATTTAAGGTATAATTTAGATTATATTGTAGATAACGGTTTTTATTGGCAATTTGGTTTTAAATCAAGATATACTAGTTTTAAAAGAAATTTTATTATTAATAAAACTAATAATTTTTCAATATTTTCTATTAACCAACAACTAAAATACTCCGATTTTTCTAATCAATTATATTTACAATCTAAATTTAGGGAAAAAGTATCGGTAAAAATAGGATTAGAACACAAATACATACGGGTTTTTACAGATAATGAGATTACCAATAGTAACGATTATTTTGAAAACAGAAGTTATTACGATCTTTTTGGTGAAGTAATGTTAGATACATATGATTCAAAGTATTTTACTAAAAAAGGACTTTATTTTAAAGCGGATTATAAATTATATTTTACATCTTCAAAATTTAATAAAGGCGAAGAATTTAATCCTTTTTCACAATTAAAAGCAAAATTAGGTTACGCCTATACTTTTATGGACAAAATAACGATACAATCTATAAGTAATATGGGGTTAACCATAGGTGATAACACGCCTGTTTTTAATTATTTTTTAGGAGGAAATAATGAAAACTTCATCAACAATTTTGTACCATTCTATGGTTACGATATTGCAGATATGAGTAATACCGCATTTATACAATCTGCCGCAACTTTAAGGTATGAAATTATTGCAAAAAATTATATATCATTTACTGGGAATATTGCTGGAGTAAATAATAATATTTTTACCGAAGGTTCCGTTTTTGATGATTTAAAAACAGGTTATGCAGTAGGTTTTGGTAATAAATCTATAGTTGGTCCAATTGAATTAAAATATGCCTGGTCACCAGATAACAATCAAAATTATTGGTATTTTAATATTGGCTTTTGGTTCTAAGATTTACTAAAATATTATTTAACACTAACTAAACATAATTAATATGAAATTTACAAAACACCTATTTTTAACACTTATCGTTATATGGATAAGTATTGTTTCTTGTAAAAAAGAAACCGCAAAAACAGCACAAGGTATCAACCTTTCTAATATGGACACTTTAACAAGTCCTAAAAATGACTTCTTTAAATATGTAAATGGTAATTGGTTAAAAAATACCGAAATACCATCGGACAGAACATCTTGGGGAAGTTTTAACGAACTAAGAAAAAGAACAGATGATGATGCTTTAGCAATATTAGACGAAGCAATTAAAGAAGAAGAAACTTCTGGTTTAAAAGATGCTTCTACTAATGTGAACATTACAGACCAACAAAAAGCAGTTTATATTTATAAATCTTACACCGATTTAGAAACAAGAAATAAAAACGGCATTACACCTTTAAAACCATATTTAGATAAAATAGACAATATTAAAAATCTAAACGATGTTCAAAATTTTATTATTGAAACACAACCTTCTGGTGGCGGCGGATTTTACGGTTTATATATAGGTTCACATCCTAAAAATTCTAATATTAATACCGCATTTTTATATCCTGCAAGTTTAGGATTAAGTAGAAATTATTATGTAGATGAAGATGATGATACTAAAGGAAAAATGCAAAAATATACTGCTCATGTTGGTAGAATGTTAGCATTTTTTGGTGATGATAAAGAAAAAGCAAAAAGCATTGTAGCTTTTGAAACCGCTTTATCTAGTCCTAGAATGACCAAAGAAGACAGAAGAGATGCAAGAAAAAGATATAACCCAATGACTATTGCCGAAATAGCTAAATTAACACCTTCTATCAATTTTGATAAATATATTAAAGGAATTGGCATTCAAAAAATAGATACAATAATTGTAACAGATCCAAATTATTTTAAAGCATTAGAAAATGTTTTAAAAACTTCTAGCGTACAAGATTGGAAAGATTATTTAAAATGGACAACCATAGATAGAGCTGCAGGTGCATTATCTGAAGAAATTGATATTGCAAATTGGGATTTTTATAGTAAAACACTTAGAGGTGCAAAAGAACAACGACCATTAAACGAAAGAGCATTAAGTACTTTAAATGGTTCGGTTGGTGAAGCATTAGGTAAATTATATGTAGACAAAAAATTTCCGCCAGAAGCAAAAATAAAAGCAGAAAAAATGATTAAAAATATCATTAAAGCTTTTGGAAATAGAATTAAAAAATTAGATTGGATGAGTGATGAAACTAAAGAGAAAGCTTTAGTGAAATTAGGTAAAATGACTGTGAAAATTGCGTATCCAGATCAATGGAAAGATTATTCTAAAATGAAAATAAATAAGACCAATTCTTATTTTGAAAATCAGTTAGCAGTAGCAAAATATAGGTTTGATAAAAATGTTGCTAAAATTGGCAAACCAGTAGATAAAACGGAATGGCATATGTCACCACAAACGGTAAATGCTTATTTTAATCCGCCTAATAATGAAATAGTTTTTCCTGCAGCAATCTTGCAACCACCATTTTATAATTATTTAGCAGATGAAGCAGTAAATTATGGTGGAATCGGTGCCGTAATCGGTCATGAAATTTCGCATAGTTTTGATGATTCAGGTTCTAGATATGATGGTGATGGAAATTTAAATAATTGGTGGACAGAAAAAGATTCGGAACAATTTGCAATTTTAGGTAAACAATTAGAAGAACAATACGCTGCCGTAGAAGCATTACCAGGAATAAACTTAAACGGAAAATACACTTTAGGAGAAAATATAGGTGATTTAGGTGGTGTAAATGTTGCATATGAAGGTTTACAATTATATTATAAAGAAAACGGAAGACCAGACAACATAGATAATTTTACAGGCGAACAACGTTTCTTTATGTCTTGGGCAACAGTTTGGAGAACTAAAATGAGAGACGATGCTTTAAAGAATTTAATTAAAACAAATTCACATTCGCCAGGTATGTACCGTGGTTATATGCCATTACAAAATATAGATGAATTTTATGCCGCTTTTGAAATTAAAGAAAATGACGAAATGTATCTTAAACCAAAAGACAGAGTTAAAATTTGGTAATTTAAATTTCTGAAACCTAAAAATCGCTAATTTTTGAAAATAGTATTTAAAAATTAGCGATTTTTTATATTTAATAGCGTAAATAAAATATATTTGCCTTCGTTTTATACTATTTTACCTTTTTCTAAGTTTATTATATACAAACCAAACTTATTTTATTGACCAAAAAATTACACATAGTTTCATTTGATGTTCCTTTTCCTGCAAATTATGGTGGTGTAATAGATGTATTTTATAAAATCAAAGCATTACACAAACTTGGCGTTAGCATACATTTACATACTTATGAATATGGTCGTGGAAAACCAAAGGAATTAGAAGAATTTTGCGATGATATTACCTATTATAAACGTACAAAATCGTTTAAAAATTTAATATCTAGAAAACCATTTATCGTAAAAACTCGAAACAGTACGGAATTGATTAAAAATCTTAAAAAAGATGATAACCCGATTTTGTTTGAAGGTTTGCACACCACTTTTCCTATTATTAATAACGGATTTAAGAATAAAAAAATTTTAGTTAGAACACATAATATAGAGCATAAATATTATAATGGTTTGGCTAAAAGCGAAAAAAAATTCTTTAAAAAACGATTTTTCAAAACCGAAGCTCAGAAATTAAAATATTATGAAAGTGTTTTAAAAAAAGCAGCACATATTTTAACTATTTCACCATTCGAACAAAATTATTTCACTAAAAAGTACGGAGAAAAAGCAGTTTATATTCCGGTATTTCATAAAAACGAAACGGTTGTAAGTTTATCCGAAAAAGGAAATTTTGCATTATATCATGGTGATTTAAGAGTTTCTGATAATGAAAAAGCAGCACTTTTTTTAATGGAGGTTTTTAAAGATTTAGATCAACCGCTAGTGATTGCTAGTAGTTATAAAAACATCTCTGTAAATAAAAAAATTAATGAATATGATAATGTTTCCTTTAATTTATTATGTCCAGAAGACGAAAATCAGTTAAGCGAATTATTTCATAATGCACATATAAATGTATTACCAACATTTCAAAAAACTGGTATTAAATTAAAATTAATTCACGCTTTATTTGATAGTCGTTTTTGTGTCGTTAATAATGAAATGGTAGAAGATACAGGTTTAGAACCACTTTGTGAAATTGCAAATACTAAAAGTGAATTTGCAATAAAAATTAATAAATGTTTTTCAAAAAAATATTCTATTCAAGAAATTGAAAACAGAAAAAAAACATTACTCAATTTCAACACTTTAGAGAATGCAAAAAAAATTGTAGACATCTTATAATATTTTATTAATTAATAAATTGTATTTTTGTTTTAGATGACACTTGAAACTTACATAACAGACCTATTATATCGCTACGAATGTGTAATTGTACCTAATTTTGGTGGTTTTGTTGCTAATGCAAAATCCGCTAAAGTAAACGAGAATACATTTTCACCACCATATAAACAAATTACCTTTAATTCTTTATTGCAAAATAACGATGGTTTATTAGCAAATTATATCGCTCAAGTAGATAAAATGCCTTATGAAACTGCAGTCAATTTTATTGATTTTGAAGTGCAAGAATGGGTAGATAAATTACTAGATGAAGAATTAGATTTAAAAGGTTTAGGTACTTTATTTTTAGTAAATGATAAAATACAGTTTGAACCTGAAAATACCGTTAATTATTTAACATCTTCGTTTGGGTTAAGTCGATTTATATCGGATGATATAGAACGTAAAACACCAATGATCAAACAACCAATTATTGAATTGCAAGAACAATTATTAATGCAAGATATTGTTGTTGGAAACCAAAGAGAAGTTTATAAAGAACAAGTAGAAAAAATAGAAGAAACTACACCAATATTTATTACTCCAGAAAAACGAAGAAACTCTTCAAATTTCATTAAATATGCAGCAATCTTTGTACTAAGTGCTTCTTTGATTGGTTTGGGTAATAAAATGTATAAAGATAATGTATCGCAAAAGCAAGTTGTAGAGATACAACAAAAGCAAAAAGATCGCGAAGCAAAAATACAAACAGCAACTTTTGTAATAGATGCACCATTACCAACAATTACCTTAAATACAACTTCTACTAAAAAAGAAATATATCATATTATTGCAGGTGCTTTTAGAAGTGAAGTGAATGCTAATAAAAAAGTAAATCAGTTACTAAGTCAAGGTTTTAATGCTAAAATTATTGGTACAAATAAATGGAATCTTACACAAGTTGCATTTACAAGTTTTTCGGATTTAGAAACTGCAAATACCGAATTAGCAACAATTAAAAACACTATTGCTAGTGATGCTTGGTTGTTGGTTAGAAAATAATTTTTCCTGATTTTTTTAAAATTTTTATACGCTTTACATTCTGACGCTATATCAAATGTGTGGTTAATTAAAGTAAATAATCTCGCAAAGGCGCAGAGACGCAAAGTGTTTAAAAATCTTATTGAATCGCCAAATGTTTGCAAAGCAAATATAATAGCGACTTATCTCATTAGACAGACTTAACTTTGCGACTCTGCGCCTTTGCGAGAAAATAAATTACTCACTATTAATAATAGCATAGAATCTATATTTTTAAGGGAAATTTCAATTTTATAATTTTTTTAAAAAAACTAAAGGCATAATTATTGAGGTTGTAAAAAACAACTTAAATAATCTAAAATGAAAACAATATTAATTATCTTCTGTATAATGTTTTTATCTTCTTGTGTACCATTAAGTATTGCACCAGATATTGATGATTATAAAATAACAAATGGTAAAAGGTTTAAACGAAAATTACCAAAACAAAAAAGTTTTATTTTTAATGACACCAAAAATGCGGGAGAATTTTATCAATTTGTAGATGCTAAGTTTAATCTAAACAATCAATTATTAGAACGAGATATTCCATTTAAAATTAAAAATAAGGAATATCGTTTTTCATTTTATGAAGTTAAAAGAAAAACTAAAACGGTAAACGTTGCACCTGTATTAATTGATGGTGCATTACAATCAAATGGTCACAATACTTATTTTGAAGACGCTTATATTTCAAGATCTGGTAAATGGTATATTGCTATTACCGTCACAGATCAAAAGTATAACGATTGTTTAGATTCCGATTATAAAGAACATCGAGAAATAGTAAGTTATTTACAAAAATTTAAAAACGAATATTTCACCACACATAATTATACAGAAACATTATTATTAAACAAGTCTAATTAATAGTAAAAACCACTATTTTTGCCTAAAAAAAGTAATGACTTCAAAAAACCCAAAAGAATCATTGACCATATTAACCGATATGGTTTTGCCAGGTGAAACAAACGCACTGAATAATTTATTTGGTGGCGAAATATTAGCAAGAATGGATCGTGCTTCAAGTATTTCGGCACAAAGACATTCACGTAGAATTGTGGTGACAGCGAGTGTAAATCATGTTGCTTTTACAAAAGCAGTTCCTGTTGGTTCGGTTGTAACCGTTGAATCTAAAGTATCTAGAGCATTTAGAAGTTCTATGGAAATATTTGTAGATGTTTGGATTGAAGATAGAGAATCACAAGAAAGAACTAAAGTAAACGAAGGTATTTACACTTTTGTTGCAGTAGATAGAACAGGAACGCCTGTAAAAGTACCTGAATTAGTACCTGAAACTAAATTAGAAATAGAACGTTTTGAAGGTGCTTTACGAAGAAAACAATTAAGCTTATTATTAGCAAATAAAATTGAACCTAAAGAAGCAACAGAATTACGAAAACTCTTTATTTAATAGTCTTACATTTCATCAAAAGTTTTCTTAAGTCTATTTATCAATTCATAAATTTCTTCTTCGTTATATGCTGCAAAACCGATTCTAATAGCATTGTGTTTTAAATTTGCATTATCATAACGTTGCCAGTTTCCGATTTCTAATTTATGTTTTCTTGCAATTTCAGAAATGTAGATGATGATTTACCTTATGTAAAATTGGTGTTAATACAGAAAGCCATATAGTATCAAATTGTAACTCTTTTGCTTTCTCTTCAACAGCGGATTATGATTTAGATATTTGGGCAGGTTTAATACAGTGGAATACCTAATTTCGGATAAAGGGTTGTTATGTAACTTATTGATATACTGAATAATAAATGTTAAAAAATATTTTATTTAATTATTTATCTACCTTGTTATAGTTAATAAAGAAGTTATATATTTGAATTTTTTACGGATAGATTGTGATTTAATTTCTAATTTTAGAATATAAAAATGAGTGACTCTTTAAAACACGAATGTGGTATTGCATTAGTAAGACTTCTTAAACCTTTAGAATTCTACAAAAAAAAATACGGAACCTCTTTTTACGGCATCCAAAAAATGTATTTATTACTCGAAAAACAACACAATCGTGGCCAAGATGGTGCTGGTTTTGCAAGTATTAAATTAGATGTAAAACCTGGTACAAGATATATTTCTAGAGTTAGATCAAACCAACCAAAACCAATTCAAGATATTTTTAAACAAATAAATGAACGTATTAATGATATTCTTGAGAAAAATCCAGATAAAAAAGACGATATAGATTGGCAATTACAAAACATGCCTTATGTTGGTAATGTGTTTTTAGGACACGTTAGATATGGTACTTTTGGTAGAAATAGTATTGAATCTGTGCATCCGTTTTTAAGACAAAATAACTGGCGACATAAAAATTTAATTATGGCTGGTAATTTTAATATGACTAATTCTAATGAATTATTAGAAGAGTTAATTGAACTTGGTCAGCATCCAAAAGAAAATACCGATACAGTTACTATTATGGAAAAAATAGGTCATTTTTTAGATGATGAAGTTTCCGATATTTATGAAAAATGTAAGCAAGAAGGAATATCTAAAAAAGATGCTTCTGCCATAATTGAAAAAGATTTAAACATAAAAAAAATATTACAAAGAGCCTCAAAAAATTGGGATGGCGGCTATGCAATGACAGGTTTAATTGGTCATGGCGATGCTTTTGTATTACGTGATCCTGCAGGTATTAGACCAACTTTTTATTACCAAGATGATGAAGTTGTAGTTGTTGCAAGCGAAAGACCTGTTATACAAACTGTTTTTAATGTTGACATAGATGACGTAAAAGAGTTAGAACCTGCACATGCTTTAATTATCAAAAATGGTGTAACTTCTGTAGAACAAGTAATGGCTATTTTAGAAAAAAAGGCATGTTCTTTTGAACGAATCTATTTTTCTCGTGGATCGGATGCCGATATTTATCAAGAACGTAAAGATTTAGGAAAATTAATTTTTCCTAAAGTATTAGAAGTAATTGATAACGATTTAACAAATACCGTTTTTTCTTTTATACCAAATACTGCAGAAACTTCCTTTTTTGGTATGACCGAAGAAGCCGAAGTTTACCTAAACAAACGCAAAACAGATATTATTCTTAAAGGACAACGTAATATTTCAGAAGATGAATTACGTAAAGTTTTAGCAGAAAGACCAAGAATAGAAAAAATTGCTATAAAAGACGCTAAACTACGTACTTTTATTGCAGATGATGATTCGCGTGATGATTTAGTTGCACACGTTTACGATGTAACTTATGGTGTTGTAAAACCAACCGATAATTTAGTAGTTATTGATGATAGCATTGTTAGAGGAACAACATTAAAAATGAGTATTATTAAAATTTTAGATCGTTTAAATCCTAAAAAAATAATTGTTGTTTCGTCTGCACCACAAATTAGGTATCCAGATTGTTACGGAATAGATATGGCAAAATTAGGAGATTTTATTGCTTTTAGAGCAGCGATTTCTTTATTAGAAGATACCAATCAAAAGCAAATTGTGGAAGATGTTTACAAGCAATGTATTTCGAATACCGAAGAAACTGAAAACTTCGTAAAAGCAATTTACAAACCTTTTACACAAGAACAAGTTTCAGATAAAATAGCAGAATTACTTACCGATGAAACTATAAAATCGGAAGTAAAAATAATTTATCAAAGTATTGATAATTTACATAAAGCAATACCAAATCATAAAGGCGATTGGTATTTTACAGGTGATTACCCAACTATTGGTGGCGCAAAATTTGTAAATAAAGCATTTGTGAATTATTATGAAGGCAATAATAAAAGGGCTTATTAAATAATAAGTGAAATAAGTTAAAGACGTTTTGCAAAACGTCTTTACTTACTTAATAACCAACCTTAGAACGCACTCTTTTTAAAACAGCATTCGCAACTAATTTTGCTTTATCAGCACCAATTGCTAATACTTTGTCAATTTCGGGTAAATTGTTCATGTAATATTGATGTAATTCTCTTTCTTTCGAAAATTTTTCGATTAACAATTCGTAAAATGCTTGTTTTGCATGTCCATAACCGTAATTTCCTGCTTGGTATTTATTTCGCATTTCTTCGGTTTGTTCTTTAGAAGCAACCAATTTATATAACGCAAAAAGATTACAAGTATCTGGATCTTTAGGATCTTCTAAAGCAGTAGAATCCGTTTGTATTTTCATTATTTGTTTGCGCAACTTTTTGTCTGGTAAAAATAAATTGATGATATTTCCTTTAGATTTACTCATTTTCTCGCCATCAGTTCCTGGAACAAGCATGGTGTTTTCTTGTACTTTTGCTTCAGGTAACACAAAAGTTTCGCCTAATTTAGAATTAAAACGTGAAGCAACATCACGTGTCATTTCTAAATGTTGTAATTGATCTTTACCAACAGGCACAACAGTAGCATCGTATAATAAAATATCTGCCGCCATTAACATTGGGTATGTAAATAAACCGCCATTTACATCATCTAATCTATCTGCTTTATCTTTAAAACTATGTGCTAGCGTTAATCGTTTATACGGATAAAAACAACTTAAATACCAAGACAATTCGGTTACTTGCGGTATATCACTTTGTCTATAAAAAACCGTTTTACTAATATCTAAACCAAATGCCAACCAAGTTGCAGCAGTACTATAGGTGTTTTCTCTAAGTAATTTACCATCTTTAATTTGTGTAAGCGAATGCATATCTGCAATAAATAAAAAAGATTCGTTTTTATCATTTTTACTTAATTCAATTGCTGGAATAATTGCTCCTAAAAGATTTCCTAAATGTGGTGTGCCTGTAGATTGAATTCCTGTTAATATTCTTGACATTAATTGTTTAATTGAAAGATTAAAAAATGAAAATTGAAAAAATTACACAGCAAAAGTAATAAAAGCTTTAAAGACTAAAGAGTAAAGACCGAAGTTTTTATTACATTTGGCACTTATGCGATTAATCAAAAATATTTTAATTCTTTTTTGGCGTGTTTGGTTTTATTGCTGGGTTTTATTTACCATCATACCAATATTCCCGATTTTAATAATAGTCATTGCTAAAGAAGAATGGTATCACTTATTTTTTAAAATTGCCAGAGCTTGGGCAAAAACTATTTTATTTACCAGTGGTTTTAAAACCGTTGTTGCAACGGAAGAAATTATTAATGATAAAAAAAGTTACTTGTTTTGCCCAAATCACACTTCAATGATTGACATTATGTTAATGTTGGCAATTACTAAAAATCCGTTTGTTTTTATTGGTAAAAAAGAATTGAAAAACATACCAGTTTTTGGATTTATTTATAAAAGAACCTGTATTTTAGTAGATAGAACCGATAAAAAAAGCGGAAGAAAGGCTTTTGAAGATGCTAACAGAAGATTAAAAAATGGTACGAGTATTTGTATTTTTCCTGAAGGGAAAGTACCAAGTGATGAAAGCATTATTTTAGACGAATTTAAATCTGGCGCATTTAGATTGGCTATTGAACATAAAATACCAATTGTACCAATCACTTTTTTTGATTGTAAAAAACGATTCTCCTATACTTTTTTTAGTGGAAGTCCAGGAAAATTAAGAGTAAAAACCCATAAATTTATACAGACCGAAAATCTAGTAATGAATGATCGAATTGATATAAAAAAACAAACTTTCGATTTAATCTATAACAGTTTAAAGTTAGACTTAAAGTACAAAGACTAAATTTTAAAAAAATTTAAAAAAATGAAAAAAATAATACAAATTTTAACCATTTCTTTTTTAATATGGAATTGTACAACCGATAAAAAAGAAATCCCAAAAACTACTACTAAATCGTCTTTAAAATATGCAACCGATGTGCATAGTTATGCAAAACCAAACGAAGCAGTTGCCAAACATTTAGATTTAGATATTAAAGTGGACTTTAAAAATAAAATCATTTCTGGTAGCGCAACCTATAAAATTGAAAAAAATGTAAATGCAAAATATATTCATTTTGATGCTAAGGCGTTAGTTATTAAAAATGTAACTGTAAACGATAAAAAAACAAGTTTTAATTTAGTAAAAGGCGATGAAATACATGGCGATAATCTAACGATTGCATTACCAAAAGACAGTAAAAAAGTCACTATATTTTACGAAACAACTCATAAAACGGAAGCATTACAGTTTTTAAATCCGCAACAAACAGCCGATAAAAAACAAGCCTTTTTATTAACACAAGGTCAAGCAATTTTAACAAGAACTTGGATTCCTATTCAAGATTCGCCACAATTAAGACTAACGTATAACGCAAAAGTTTCGGTACCAACTAATTTAATGGCAGTAATGAGTGCCGAGAATCCGAAAGAAAAATCGGAAAATGGCATGTATAATTTCACCATGAAACAAGCAATTTCACCATATTTAATTGCTTTGGCAGTTGGCGATTTTGAATATCGTAAATTAAGCGAAAGAACTGGTGTTTATGCAGAACATTCTTTAATAGATAAATCCGCAAAAGAATTTGAAGATGTAGAAAAAATGGTATTAGCAGCAGAAAAATTATATGGTGCATATAATTGGGAACAATATGATATTATTGTTTTACCGCCAAGTTTTCCGTTTGGAGGCATGGAAAATCCAAGGCTTACGTTTGCAACACCAACCATAATTGCAGGCGATAAAAGTTTAACTACTTTAATTGCACATGAATTAGCACACTCGTGGTCTGGAAACTTAGTTACCAACGCAACTTGGGACGATTTTTGGTTAAACGAAGGTTTTACCGTTTACTTTGAACGTAGAATTATGGAGGCAGTTTACGGAAAAAAATATGGAGATATGTTAGCTGTAATTGGTAGACAAGATTTAGACGAAGGTTTGGAAGGTTTAAAAGATAACCCAAATGATACAAAACTAAAATTAGACCTCAACGGAAGAACTCCAGACGATGGAATGACAGATATCGCTTATGAAAAAGGATTTCTATTCTTAAAAACTTTGGAAGCAAAAGTTGGACGAGAAAAAATGGATGTTTTCTTAAAATCTTATTTTAAAAAACATGCTTTCTCTACTATTACTACCGAAAAATTTATTGCTTATTTAGATGAAAATCTATTAATACCAAACAAAATAGACTTTAATACTAACGAATGGATTTATAAACCTGGCATACCGAAAAACCAAGTTAAAATAACTTCCGATAAGTTTGAAATTGTCATGCAAGTCATTGAAAAATGGAAAAACGGAAAAATGATGGCGAAAGATATTTGTAATCAAGATTGGGCGATTCAGCAAAAAATACATTTTATACGTAATATTCCTGCTTCCTTAACAGCAAAAGATTTAGAAAGTTTAGATGCGCATTGTAAATATACACATACTACAAATTCGTATATTTCGATGGTTTGGTTTGAGCAAGCAATTAAACATAGTTATCATGGGCAAAATGTAGATAAAAAAATAGAAGAGTTTTTAATTACTGTTGGTCGTCGTTGGTATGTAACTACGGTTTATCGTGCTTTAAAAAATAATAATAGGTTAGAAGATGCTTTGCGTATTTATAAAAAAGCACGACCTAATTATCATTCGGTTACTGTTGGTAGTGTAGATGAAATGTTGGGGTTTGAGGAATAGGTAACTATAA
>Ga0256834_1001588_pt1 | contig 15150 bp, 11 predicted proteins | sample 4281140metaG_FD_190536 | JGI IMG/M metagenome (GOLD analysis project Ga0256834, IMG submission 190536) | Hydrothermal vent microbial communities from East Pacific Rise, Pacific Ocean - 4281-140 | ecosystem: Environmental > Aquatic > Marine > Hydrothermal vents | place: Pacific Ocean: East...
ATAAGATAGTAATGGAAAAACCAAATAATCTTTTAAATTACAGTAATGTCGGATTTCAAACTTTTTTTAATTCACAGGAAGAAATAGATCTGCTGGAAAAATTATATTTTGATTCCTACAGATTAGGAGAAATAACCAGTGATTTATCTGCTGTGGAACCAATATTAAGAGATGCTGATATTGTTAGTGTAGATATTGGAGCCGTTAGAAGTAGTGATGCGCCAGCCAATAACAATGCTGTGCCCAATGGGTTTTATGGTGAGGAGATTTGTAGTATAGCAAGATATGCAGGTATTAGTAAAAAAGTATCTTCATTTGGAATTTATGAGTTCAATGCAAAGTTTGATAGCAGAGATCAGACAGCTCATTTAATTGCTCAAATGATATGGTATTTTATGGAAGGTTATAATTTGAGAATAAAAGAATACCCTTTTGAGTCGAAAAAAAATTATAAAAAATATATTGTTCTTATTGAAGATGAAATCATTAACTTTTATAAGAGTGATAAAAGTGAAAGATGGTGGATGGAGATTACCTTACCTAGTAATAAAATTAAGAATTCCACGTTAATACCATGTACTTATCAGGATTATTTGACAGCAAGTAATCAGGTGTTCCCCGAAAGGTGGTTAAAAAGTTTTAGAAAATTAAATTAGAATACACTAAAGAAGATTTTTTAGCGTTCTTAGGAAACAAAGTATATTTTATCTGAAGATGGATATTTTTTAGTGTCCGGTATTTTCAACAAAATAAATTATTTAAAATAACAATTACCGAGTCTTATTAGAAAAGTAAAAATTATGAAAAAGTTAACCTTAGTTGCACTAATTATCACAGTTGCCTTATTAACCAGTTGTAAATCTGGAAATAATGATAGAGGACAATTGGTAAGTGCAAAAACAAACAAAAAATTCTTTCCTGAAAAACCACATGGTATGGTTTTAATTCCGGGAGGAGCATTTACAATGGGTAAGGCAGATGAAGATGTTGCCGGATCATTTAGCGCTCCAACACGTACTGTAACTGTTACTCCTTATTATATGGATGAAACGGAGATCACCAATGGTGAATATAGGAGTTTTGTGTTTAGAGTAAGGGATTCTATTTTGAGAACAAAACTGGCTATTTTGGCTGAAGAAGCAAATATGGGTGGAAGTGAAGCAATTGAGCAAAAAAAAGGTGATGTTAGCGGAATTTCTAAATATGCTTTTATTGAACAAGATAGTACAGACAATGCCTATTATAAATATATGATGGATAATTACGGAAGTTTAGGAGATATCAATTCCCCTACTGAAGGACGTTATTTAAATTGGGATGTTGATTTGGTATGGAATACCAGTGAGTTTCCTGATGAGTATTATGCAGAAGCGATGGATAGTATGTATTTGCCTATAGAAGAATCAATGGATAGAAAAAGAAAAATTGACACCAAAAAATTAATCTATACGTATTTGACTTTTGATAGAGAAAATGCAATTAATAAAAATGGATCCGCAAAAGATTTCTTGAAAAAAGTGGAGGTTGCAATATATCCGGATACAGCTGTATGGATCAAAGATTTTAATTATTCTTATAATGATCCAATGCATCAGGATTATTTCTGGCACCAGGCATATAATGAGTATCCAGTAGTTGGTGTATCTTGGAATCAGGCAAAAGCATTTTGTGATTTTAGAACTGAAAAACGTAATAATTATTTAGCAACCAAAAAGAAAGGATCTGGTAGAGAACCAAGTTTTAGATTACCAACTGAAGCAGAATGGGAATATGCTGCTCGTGGAGGACTGGAATATGCAAAATATCCATGGGGCGGACCTTATACTACAACAGATAGAGGTTGTTTCTTAGCAAACTTCAAACCAGAAAGAGGAAATTATGCAGCAGATGGCGCTTTATACACAGTAGAAGCAAAATCATATAATGCAAATGATTACGGACTATACAATATGTCTGGTAATGTTGCAGAATGGACCAACACTGCTTATAATCCATCATCTTATTACTTAGGATCAACCATCAACCCAAATGTTGTTGATAATGCAAACCAAAGAAAAGTAATTCGTGGAGGATCTTGGAAAGATGTTGCATACTTTTTAGAAGTAGGAACACGTGACTACGAATATGGTGATTCAGCCAGAAGTTATATCGGCTTTAGAACTGTTCAGGATTATATGGGGACAAAAATGAAAGAAAAAAATAAATAATAATAATAAACTTATAGCTTAATTAATCAATAATAATTTAAAAAAAATCCAACAATTATGGCACAATCACACGCAAAGAAAAAAGCATTTAACATGGCTTATGGCCTTGGGGCAGCAGTAGTAATTTTAGGGGCACTATTTAAAATTGCCCATTACCCTGGAGGTACAATAATGTTAACCATTGGGATGGTCGTTGAAGCATTAGTTTTCGCATTATCCGCATTTGAACCAGTTGAAGAAGATCTGGACTGGGCAAAAGTTTACCCTGAACTTGCAGGAGGTGAAGCTAACGAATTACAAGAAGCGCAGGAGCCTGAAGGTTTATTATCTCAAAAATTAGATGATATGCTTTCAAAAGCAAATTTAGATTCTGATAAAATGGAAAGACTGGCAGTTAGCATTCAGAATTTTGCAGGTGCAGCTGATAATATTGCGCCAGCAGCAGACTCAATTTCTGCAACAACCAAATACAGTGAACAGTTAGCAGTGGCAGCAAGTCAGATGGAATCATTAAATAGTTTATATAAAGTACAAATGGAAGGTGCTCAACGTCAAACTGAGCTCAATGCTGAAACCGTTGAAAACGCACAGCATTTAAAAGAACAAATGGAATCTTTGGCAACAAACTTATCTTCATTGAATGGAGTTTATGGTGGAATGTTATCTGCAATGTCAAATACTAATTCTTAATTAGTTAATTAATTTAACAAGTCAATTTAACCCTTAAAAAAACTATTAAGAATGGCAGGAGGTAAGCAAACACCAAGGCAAAAAATGATTAACCTGATGTATTTAATTTTTATTGCAATGTTAGCAATGAATATGTCAAAAGAAGTTTTACAAGCCTTTGGATTAATGGACGAAAAATTAGAAGTTTCTAACGAAGCTGCAACTAAAAGAAATAAAGGAGCATATGATGATCTGGCTTTAAAAGCAGTAGAGCAAAAGGAGAAATATGCTGATGAAAAAGTGAAAGCAGATAAAATTGAAAAATTATCAAGTGATTTTTATAACTATCTTGAAGGTCTAAAAACAGAGATGAAAGGTACCGTTGATGATCCTAAAGATTATGTGACAATGGATTCCGGAAATTTTTTGGATGATAAATTCTTTAAAGGAGATGATGGGATTTACAAAGAAGAAGGACAAGAGTTTTTAGATAATATGAATAACTATAGTACAAAAATATCTTCTATACTTGGATCTGATTTTAAAAATATTGGAGAAGATGTGAAAGAGAGATTTTCAACAGCTAAAGTTTTAAACAGAGAGAATGAAGAGATCTTTTGGTTGGATTATAATTACAAAGGATTTCCACTTGTGGCTTCTTTAACAAAGCTTACACAGATTCAGAATGATATCAAAACAACTGAAACAGAAGTGTTATCAGCTATGTTGCAAGGTCAACTATCCAGTGATGTATCTATGAACAATTATAATGCAATTTTAATTCCTAATACTCCTGCAACTTTACAGGGTGAGAATTTTAAAGGTAGAATAGTTTTAGGTAGATATGACGGAACATTAAAACCAACCAAAGTTATTGTAAATGGTAAAGTAATTACCAATATCAAAGATGGAGGAGCAGTTCTTGATTTTCCTGCAGGTAATGTAGGTGAGAATGACATCAAAGGTAAATTCATCTTTATGGAGAACGGAAAACCAGTTGAAATTAAAATTGAACAATCTTATGCTGTTGTTGCAAAACCAAACAGTGCAGTAATTTCTGCGGATAAAATGAACGTTGTTTATAGAGGTGTTCAAAATCCAATGACAATTTCTGTTCCTGGTGTGGCAGACAATGTTGTACAGGCAACTGCACCTGGATTGAAAAAGGTAAAAGGTATTGGAAAATACATGATGAGCCCCGGAAAAGGAAGAGAGGTGAAAATTGTTGTAAATGCAAAATTACCTGATGGGACACCTATTAGTTCTAGTCAAATTTTTAGAATTAAAGATATCCCGGCACCGGTTGCAGCTGTGAGAGGTGAATATGGAATGATAAAAATGCCAAAAAGCACTTTACAAAAAGCAACGATCAGTGCACTGTTACCTGATTTTGTATTTGATCTTAAAATAAATACAACAGGATTTAGTGTAAAAGTTCCTGGGCAGCCAACTGTAATTGTGAAAGGGAAGAAATTCAATGCTGCAGCAATTAGAGTATTAAATAAGGCAAGAAGAGGTGATGTGGTAGTTATTTTTCAAATCAAACAAAAATTGGTTGGAAATTCAGGATACTACTTAAAAAATGCATCTCCTGTAAATGTTGAAATAACAAATTAAACAATAATAATTATGAAATTGAAAAGTTTAATAATAGCCGTTACTGCTTTACTATCTGTAGGATATGTAAATGCACAGTCCAATTTGCTGAATGCGAAAATTCCAGAACAAGTAGGAATGAAAACGCCTGAGCAGCTGGCAGCAGACAATGACAAGCCATTACCTTACGGTTATATTGATGATAGAGATATTTTATGGTCAAAGGTAGTTTGGGAATATGTAGATCTGAACGAAAAGATCAATATGCCTTTCTATTACCCTGTTGATACTGCAAATATTAGTTCAAATAGAAGATCTTTGTTTGATACTTTGTTAAGAGGAATTAAAACAGGTGAAATTATTGATGTATATGATGATTCTTATTTTGAAGATAAACTTACCTTAAAAGATATTGAAGGTCGTTTGTCAAGAATTGATACCTCTGATGCTGGTTTTGAAAGACTGAATGCAGGTGAAGTGATCACAGATGAATATATTGACAGAAGAGATCTTGGAGCAGGTGATATTGCCGGATTTAGAATAAAAGGTGTTTGGTATTTTGACAAGCGTCAAGGTGAATTAAAGTACAGACTTTTAGGTGTTGCACCAGTTGCACCGGATGTAAACTTTATTGATAATGACGGAGGGGATGATGAGTTGATTGAATTATTCTGGGTGTGGTATCCTGGAGCGAGGTATACGACACATGAAATGAAAGTATTCAATCAAAAGAATTCAGCTTATCCATTGTCCTACGATCATTTGCTGAATGCAAGACGATTCAATGCAATCATTTATAGAGAAGAAAATATTTATGGTAACCGTGATGTTGCTGAATATATAAAAGGTAATTCACTTTTTCAGGTATTAGAATCTGATAAATTGAAAGAAGACATTCGTGATAGAGAACTCGATATGTGGAATTACTAATAAGATTTGGATTTTAAAAATAGAGAACTTCTGCTGAAAAGCAGGAGTTTTTTTGTGCCTTATTTTTAATTAAGGTTATCTTTGATGTATGCAAGTAGATTATATTATAGTTGGTTTAGGTCTGGCAGGTATCGCTTTTGCGGAAGAGCTTAACAGAAAAAAGAAAACATTTTTGGTTTTTGAAGATTATTCCCAAAATTCCTCTCTTGTGGCAGGAGGTATGTATAATCCCGTTGTTTTAAAAAGATTTACTTCGGTATGGAATGCAAAAGAGCAACTGGAAACAGCGATTCCTTTTTATCAGAATTTAGAGAGAATATTTGATAAAAAGTACCAGAATTCAGTTGATATATATCGTATTTTTAAAAGTATTGAAGAGCAAAACAACTGGTTTATGGCGTCTGATAAGCCAATGCTGGAAGATTATATGATTCCAAAGGTAATTAAGAATACGAATCATTACATCAATGCTTCGTATGGTTATGGCAAATTAATTAAAACAGGCAGAATAGATGTCAATTCTTTGGCAAAGGATTATAGACAACTTTTGATAAATTTAAACCAATTAAAGGAAGAGAAATTTCATTATAAGGATATTATTTTTAAAGATAAAGGAATTGAATACCATGGTGTTAAGTCAAATAGAATAATTTTTTGTGAAGGATTTGGCTTAAAAGAAAATCCTTTTTTTAATAACCTACCAATGCGCGAAGCAAAAGGAGAACTGCTAACCATACATGCTCCTGATTTAAAAGTAAATTATTTGATAAAATCATCGGTATTTATATTGCCAATTGGTAATGACAGGTATAAAGTGGGTGCAACTTTCAATTGGAAAGACAAAACCAAATTACCAACCCCGGAAGGCAAAAGAGAATTGGAATTTAAATTGAATTCTGTAATTAGTTGTGATTATACCATCGTGGATCATACAGCAGGTATCCGACCAACAGTGATTGATCGCCGTCCACTATTGGGAATGCATAAAAAACACAAACAGTTGGTGATTTTGAATGGATTAGGAACACGTGGTGTTATGATTGCTCCATTAATGGCAAAAAAACTATTCCAGTATATTGAAAATGGTGAACAACTGGATAAAGAAATTGATATAGCAAGATTTGAAAAATAGTTTTAAGCTTTTTTAAGTATCATTGACTCGAAATAAATTCAATCTTACAAAAATTCCTGTAACTCCTTGATTTCATCTCTTAATCTGGCAGCTATTAAAAAATCAAGTGCTTTGGCAGCAGTTTCCATGTTTTTACGTTTCTCTCTAATACGTTTTTCAATTTCAGGCTTTGCCAAATACTGTAAATCTGCATCAGCTGCCTGTGCATTGGCAGCATCATACTGGTAAGTTGCAGTTTCTGTTTTTGTCAGTGCATTGTCAATATTTTTTTTGATCTGGGTAGGAGTGATATTATTTTTGGCGTTGTACTGTATTTGTTTTTCTCGTCGTCTATTTGTCTCATCAATAGTAAGTTGCATGCTTTTTGTGATTTTATCTGCATACATAATGGCAATACCATTTATATTTCGTGCTGCTCTTCCAATAGTTTGTGTCAGTGATCGGTGACTACGTAAAAAGCCTTCTTTATCTGCATCTAAAATAGCTACTAGAGAAACTTCTGGTAAATCAAGTCCTTCTCTCAATAAATTTACACCTATCAATACATCAAATATACCCAATCTTAGATCCCGCATAATTTCAACTCTTTCCAAAGTATCCACATCTGAATGAATATAACGGCATCTAATATGGATGCGGCTTAAATATTTAGTTAACTCCTCTGCCATTCTTTTGGTTAGAGTAGTTACCAGAATCCTTTCATCAACTTCAATTCTCTTTTGTATTTCTTCAATAAGATCATCAATTTGATTTAAACTTGGTTTTACCACAATTTCCGGATCTAATAACCCGGTCGGACGAATCACCTGTTCTATAAATATACCTTCTGTTTGCTGCAATTCATAATCTGCCGGGGTAGCACTTATATAGATTACCTGATTTTGAATCTCTTCAAATTCTTCAAATTTTAAGGGTCTGTTATCCATGGCAGCAGGTAATCGAAAACCATATTCTACCAGATTTTCTTTTCTGGATCTGTCACCTCCATACATGGCATGTACCTGTGGAATTGTTACATGACTTTCATCTACCAGCATAAGGTAATCATTTGGAAAATAATCGAGTAAACAAAAAGGTCTTGTGCCGGGAGCTCTCCCGTCAAGGTAACGGGAATAATTTTCAATACCACTGCAATAACCAAGTTCCCGTATCATTTCTAGATCAAATTCGGTTCTTTCTTTCAACCTTTTCGCTTCTAAACCTTTTCCTATTTCTTTAAAATAAGCCACCTGTTTCATCATATCATCCTGAATTTGATGGATAGCATTTTGCAACACATCCGGAGAGGTAACAAATAAATTTGCTGGATAAATATTGAGTAATTCAAATGTATCAATGATCTGGTTGCTACTTAGATCAAAACTTTCAATTTCTTCAATTTCATCTCCAAAAAAATGAACACGAAATCCATATTCACCATAGGAAGGATAGATTGTAATTGTATCACCTTTTACACGAAAAGAGCCACTTTTGGCTTCGGCCTCTGTTCTGGAATATAAACTCGTAACCAGATTGTGTAAAAATTTTGTTCTTGCAATTACCTGATCTACTTTTATGGTAATTACATTTTTTTTAAATTCAACGGGATTACCAATACCATAAAGGCAGGAAACCGATGCAACAACCAATACGTCCCTTCTTCCCGAAAGGAGAGCAGAAGTGGTGCTTAATCGCATTCGTTCTATTTCATCGTTGATGGAAAGATCTTTTTCAATATATAAACCTGTGGTTGGAATATAGGCTTCAGGTTGGTAATAATCATAATAAGAAACAAAATACTCTACCGCATTGTCAGGGAAAAATTGTTTAAATTCAGAATATAATTGTGCTGCCAGAGTTTTGTTATGCGCTAAAACTAATGTAGGTCTTTGCACTTTTTCAATCACATTTGCTACAGTAAAGGTTTTACCCGACCCTGTAACACCAAGCAAAACCTGATATTTTTCTTTGTCTGTGATGCCTTGTGTAAGCTGGTCAATGGCCTGTGGCTGATCGCCAGTTGGTTTGAATTTCGAAGATAATTTAAACTGCATGGTACAAAAATAGTGTAATTTGTATTTAAATCACAGATGCAGCTGTAAATTAAACCGAGTGAATTGAAAGAGAAAAAGGAGTGAATAATAATTTTGGAAAAAGAATTGAATGTGTTGAGGATTTTTTAATAAATTAGGGAAAAATTAGAATAATTATATGAACTCAAAACATAATAGTAAAGATATAATAAAGTCAGTGGAGTTAAAAAGGCATGCGGGTGTATGGTCTTTATGGGCCTTAGGTGTTGGAGCAGTAATTTCAGGACACTTTTCCGGGTGGAATCTCGGACTGGCAGCAGGAGGTTGGGGAGGAATGTTTTTGGCAACAATTCTGGTGGCAATTATGTATTTCGGACTTACACAAAGTGTTGCAGAAATGTCTCCTGCAGTTCCCCATGAAGGTGGAGCATATTCCTTTGCGAGAACAGCTATGGGGCCTTGGGGTGGTTTTTTTACCGGCCTGGTTGAAAATCTGGAATTTGTTCTAACCCCTGCAGTTATTGTCTTTTTTTTAAGTAATTATATGGCAGGTATCTTTGAAACAGATCCTGATATGTTACCTTATTGGTGGTTTGGTTTTTACACTTTTTTTACGGTATTAAATATTATTGGTGTGGAAATGTCTTTTCGTTTTACAGTTATTCTAACCTTACTGGCTTTACTATGTCTTGCTATATTTTGGGTTTCGGCTGTAGGAAATATTGATTTTACGAGATATGCACTGGATATAGTTGCTGGAACCGATGGAAAAGCAATGCATTTAGAAGGAGGAAACGGAAAATTCCTACCCATGGGGTTTTCAGGAATGTTAAAGGCAATGCCTTTTGCAGTTTGGTTATTTTTAGCAATAGAACAACTTCCTTTGGCCGCTGAAGAATCAGTTGATCCAAAAAAAGACATGCCAAAAGGATTGACCTATGGAATGATCACACTTTCCATTTCTGCATTTTTAATTCTGTTGTTAAATGCTTCAATTCCATTGGGATCCTTTGCTTTATCGCAATCAGGAGAGCCATTATTAGATGGGTATAAATTTTTATTTGGTGATGGACTTGCCAAATTATTGGCTTTTGTGGCTTCCATTGGTTTGATAGCATCTTTTCATACTATAATTTTTGCCTTTGGCAGACAGATACTTTCCTTATCCAGAGCAGGATATTTTCCGTTGTTTTTATCAAAAACACATATAAAAAGAAAGACACCTTATGTAGCTTTAATTCTGGGATCAGTCATTGGATTTACTGTTTTGATGATAACCTGGTTTTTGGCAGGGGAAGAGAGTGGTGTTTTTATTGGAGGAGCCTTGTTGAATATAGCAGTTTTTAGTGCTATGCTTTCGTATATTTTTCAAAGTATATCTTTTTTGATTTTACGAAAGGAGCAGCCTGAATTAGAACGACCTTATGTGAGTCCTTTCGGGAGGGTTGGCGCTATAGTGACAATTTTTTTGGCAGTAATAATCATTTACTTTCAGTTGCAGGATGAATCGTATAGAACAGCCGTATTTATTTCAATGACCTATTTGGTTATTGGGTTGGTTTATTTTGCAGTAAAAGGAAGACATCGATTGATTCTTACAGCAGCTGAAAAACTGGAGATAGAGAATAAAAAGAATAAAAGAAATAAATTGTAAACAGGATGAACTTAGAAGATAAAAAAAAGGAAATAGAGGTGATTAAGAAATATATTGATGAACACGATATAAAAAATATAAAATTGGCAATTGTTGATATTGATGGAGTTTTAAGAGGTAAATATGTAAATAAAAATAAGTTTTTGTCAGCACTGGATAGTGGTTTTGGATTTTGTAATGTGGTTTTTGGATGGGATTCTGATGATGTTCTGTATCAGGAAGATTCATATACCGGTTGGAAAGATGGTTTTACAGATGACTGGGCAAATATTGATATTTCAAGTTTTAGGATGTTACCAACGGAAGATAACAGATCGGTTCTTTTTCTTGCTGATTTTTCTCAAAGTAAAGCCGCTGCTGTTTGTCCGAGATCTATTTTGAAAAAAGTTCTGAATAGGCTGGATACGCTTGGCTTTTCAGCAACAGCTGCATTAGAATTTGAATTCTTTTTGTTTAATGAAACACCACAAAGTTTACGTGATAAGAATTTTCAAAACCTGACACCAATGACTCCGGGAAATTTTGGATATTCGATACTGAGAAATTCAACCCATGCAGATTATTACCATGAGATCTTGCAATTATGTGATGAAATGGGAATGCCTTTGGAGGGACTTCATACAGAAACTGGTCCAGGTGTTCTGGAGGCAGCAATTGAGCATTCAGATGCTTTAAGGGCTGCTGATAATGGAGTGCTTTTTAAGACCTTTGCAAAAGTATGGGCACAACAACATGATCTGATTGCAAGTTTTATGGCGAAATGGTCAGCAAATTACCCTGGTCAATCTGGTCATATACATATTTCTTTACAAAAAAAAGATGGAGCTTCTGCCTTTTATGATAAAGGAAAACAAGATAATATGTCAGATGAAATGCGCTGGTTTATTGGTGGTCAGCAAAAATTAATGCCAGAAGTATTGGCAATGGTGGCTTCCACTTGTAACAGTTATACCCGATTAATTCCTGGTTTCTGGGCACCAACTGCTGCTTCATGGGGTGTTGATAACAGAACCTGTGCTTTACGTGCTATTCCGGGATCTCCAAAATCGCAACGTGTTGAATATAGAGTTTCGGCAGCAGATATCAATCCGCATCTGGCACTTGCAGCAGCTATAGGTTCAGGTGTCTGGGGAATTGAGAATAAAATTGAGCCTTTGGAAGCAGTGGCTGGAAATGCCTATGATATTGAATTTCCTGAAGGGATTCAATTGCCCAGAACTTTAACAGAGGCAGCTGAAAAATTCAAAAATTCAAAAATCTCAAGAGATTTATTTGGGGGTGCATTTGTAGATCATTATGCTTATACAAGAATATGGGAAGATCAGCAACAGCGAGGGGCAATTACCGATTGGCAGTTAAAAAGATATTTTGAGATTATATAAACAAGGTTGTAAATAATGGGTACAAGAATGAAGCTCCTGATCGTTGAAGGAAATATAAAAAAAACCAGAGAGGAAAGAGAAAAAGTTGGAATTGATCCGTTTCATTTGCTTTTTCCAAAAATGTTAAAATTACTGGAGCCACTGGCAAAAACAGAAGCTGTCTTCCCAGCAGATGATGATAAACACCTACCAACGGTACAACAATTAAAGGAGTATGATGGTGTATTATGGACAGGAAGTGCATTAAGTGTTTTAGATGATATACCTTCCGTGACAAGGCAATTGAGTTTTGCAGAGGATGTGTTTAAAAGTGGTGTACCATTTTATGGTAGTTGCTGGGGAATGCAGGTGGCAACAGTTGCAGCTGGCGGTAAAGTAGCTCAAAGTCCGATTGGGTTGGAAGTAGGAATTTCCAAACCTATTAAATTGACCGATGCAGGCGAGAAAAGTCCATTTTTTAAAAATAGAGAAGATAATTTCAAAGCACTTTGCATTCACTTTGACGAAGTGGTAAAGTTACCTGAGAATTCAATTGTACTGGCAGAAAATGACCATTCAAAAGTACAGGCAATGACCATTAGTTATAAAAAATCTCAATTTTTTGGAGTGCAGTACCATCCAGAGTTTCAGACCTTAGATATGGCTCAGATCATATCTTTTTTATCAGAAAAACTAATTGATATAGGTGCTTTTTCTTCAAAAGAAGAAGTGGAAAAATTAGTTAATAAATTGATCGATCAGGATCAGTTACCTCAGGAAATTTCAGATTATTTGATCCACACACAAGAGATAAAATCTTGGTTAAATTATATATCATACAAATAGTAGAGCCTAATTTTTATAAAATCTTAGTTGCTTTATTTCGTAATATTTTGGTTGTTCGTAGAAAAAATATTTTAATAAAAAATATTTTTACTATTTTAGGTGACCAATACAAATATTGTTTCGTAAAAAATTAAAACAAATGAGTAATTATCACATTAAACACTTAGAAGAGTATTTTCAAATTCATAGAAAATCTGTTAGAAACCCGGAAGGGTTTTGGGAAGAAGTCGCAGAAGAGCATTTTATTTGGCGTAAACGCTGGGATAAGGTTTTGAGCTGGGATTTTGAAAAACCGGAAGTAAAATGGTTTGAAGGAGCAAAACTGAATATCACAGAAAATTGTATTGACAGGCATTTGCGAATCCGTGGAGAAAAAACAGCTATTTTATTTGAGCCAAATGATCCTGAAGAAGAGGCAGAACATATTAGTTATCAGCAACTATATGAGCGTGTAAATCAATTTTCCAATGTATTGAAGGATCAGGGAATTAAAAAAGGAGATAGAGTTTGCATCTATTTACCTATGATTCCAGATCTTGCAATTTCCACTTTAGCCTGTGCACGTATTGGTGCAATTCATTCCGTTGTTTTTGCAGGATTTTCAGCTACAGCTCTGTCTACAAGAATCAATGACAGTGATTGTAAAATGGTAATTACATCTGATGGTTCTTACAGAGGTGCTAAAACTATTGATTTAAAAAGTATTGTTGATGAAGCCCTTGAAGAGTGTCCTGGTGTGGAAACTGTTTTGGTGGCGAAACGTATCCATTCCGAAATAGAAATGAAAGAGGGCCGTGACAAATGGTTACAGCCTTTGTTAGATAAAGCAGATAAAGAATGTGAGCCTGAAATTATGGATGCAGAGGATCCATTGTTTATTTTATACACTTCCGGTTCTACCGGAATGCCAAAAGGAATGGTACATACTACTGCAGGATATATGGTTTATACCGCTTATACTTTTAAAAATGTTTTCCAGTACAGAGAAAAAGATATTTACTGGTGTACGGCAGATATTGGCTGGATTACTGGTCATAGCTATATAGTTTATGGTCCGTTAGCAAATGGAGCAACCACAGTAATGTTTGAAGGTGTACCGAATTATCCTAAATGGGATCGTTTCTGGGAAATTGTTGAAAAACATAAAATAACTCAATTTTATACTGCCCCAACTGCGATCAGAGCTTTGGCAAAAGAGAATGTAGAATGTGTTGAAAAACATGATCTGTCATCATTAAAAGTATTAGGGTCTGTAGGTGAGCCAATTAATGAAGAAGCATGGCACTGGTATAATGATAATGTTGGTAAGAAAAAATGCCCAATTGTTGATACCTGGTGGCAAACAGAAACAGGAGGTATCATGATTTCACCAATTCCGTATTTAACGCCAACAAAACCAACATATGCAACTTTTCCGTTACCGGGAATTCAACTGGAGTTGATGGATGAGCATGGAGGGATCATAAAAGGAAACCAAGTGGATGGAAGATTGTGTATAAAATTCCCTTGGCCATCTATGGCAAGAACTATCTGGGGAAATCATAAAAGATATAAGGATACTTATTTTTCAACTTATGATAACATGTATTTTACTGGTGATGGAGCTTTGCGCGATGAGGTTGGATATTATAGAATTACAGGTAGGGTAGATGATGTGATTATTGTTTCAGGTCATAACCTTGGTACTGCGCCAATTGAAGATGCTATCAATGAGCATCAGGCGGTGGCCGAATCTGCAATCGTTGGATTTCCGCATGATATCAAAGGAAATGCCTTGTACGGTTATGTAATATTAAAAGAATCTGGAGCATCCAGAGATCATAATAATTTACGTAAGGAGATCAATCAAATCATTACAGATCATATTGGTCCTATTGCTAAACTGGATAAAATTCAGTTTACAAGCGGATTGCCGAAAACACGTTCTGGAAAAATTATGCGTAGGATTTTACGTAAGATTGCCTGTAATGACACCAGTAATTTAGGAGATACTTCTACTTTATTGAATCCTGAAGTTGTTCAGGAAATTATGGATAATGTTATAAAATAGATCATTTAGATCTATCTTTAAACGCCTTGGAAATATCTAAGGCGTTTTCTTATAACAATCCTTTGCGATTGGAATTAATAAATAATTGTTCTAATGTCAGATCTGGTCTTTCTTTTTTAAGAGAAGAAAGGATCTTTAAAAAGACAATACCATTGATATAAGCATCTCCGTCTGAGGTGTGTCTGTCATGCATTTTGATATTGAATATCTCACATAAACTGTCTTAACTATAATATTTTTTAGATAATTTGTGATGCTTTATTTTTTAACCAATGCACCTATATCTAAAATTTTGTTTTTATATTAAATTGATCTTTATGATCTCCATTGTTTTCCGCTAAAAAATTTCTAAAAAAGCTTAATGGAGGTGGATTTTTTAAGGCATTCAAACCTAAATTATTTAGAAAAATTTCATATTTATGTATGGAATAAAAAATACAGGAAGTCATATCACTTACCAGCTGGTCATTTCCGTATATTTTTTCAAAATCAAAAAATATAGTACTAAGCATGATCTTTTTTTCATTTGGATGAGTAATCCAGTTATCAAACTGGTTTTTCCATTCATTTACAGATAAGCACCATTTTGGATTGCCTGCCATCATATCGGCAGGACAATGTTCAAATCCAATTACGTGTAAGCTTTTAGTTGCAATTTTTGAAAAATTTAAAATGTAGTCTTTGGTTACAAAT
>Ga0256834_1001589_pt1 | contig 15136 bp, 18 predicted proteins | sample 4281140metaG_FD_190536 | JGI IMG/M metagenome (GOLD analysis project Ga0256834, IMG submission 190536) | Hydrothermal vent microbial communities from East Pacific Rise, Pacific Ocean - 4281-140 | ecosystem: Environmental > Aquatic > Marine > Hydrothermal vents | place: Pacific Ocean: East...
GCCTAATCTTAAAAAAGAAAAAGGGGCTGACTTGAAAGACAGCTTCTACAATTCCGTCATTCCCGTCATTCCTATCCAATCCACCAATTCCGTCCATTTTCCCCGCCCCGGTTTCCGAAATATTTCCCGGTTGTTTATCCCGCACAATCCATAAAATTCCATGAATATGATTGGGCATCACCACAAATGCATCCAACCGAACAAATGGGAAATGACGTGGAATTTCATACCAATATTTTTTCGCCATTTTTCCCATTTCGGATAACACCATTTTCCCGTTTTGGAATTCACCGAAAAAATTTTGCCTATTTTTCGTTACAATGGTAACGAAATAGGCGCCGTTTCGACCGTAATCATAATTTCTTAAACGCGAGGAGGGAACGCGATATTTTCCACGAAATTTTTCGGAAGACATTTCCTTTTGTTTATAAAGACAAAAGGAAAATTTTTTCAAATTACAAATTTTGATAATTTTGTCATATGAATATATTACAATCCCATACCGAACAAATTAAAAACCTGTGCCGTCACCACAGCATAGAAAAATTATATGCTTTCGGGTCGGCGGTGAAGGGTAATTTTTCGGCCGGCAGCGATATTGATTTGGTAGTCCGGTTTAAAGAAATGCCGGTGGAAGACTATGCGGATAATTATTTTGAATTTCTTTTTTCTTTGGAAAAACTTTTCAAGCGCCCGGTGGATTTATTGGAGGAACAGGCCATTAGAAATCCTTATTTGAAAAAGTCTATTGAGGAGACAAAACAAATTCTTTTTTGATTTAAAAAACCTAAACCTTTGATTTTGAGCAAATAAATATAAAAAACTATCAAAACTTGCCAAAATGACAAATTTTGATAATTTTGATGTATATTTGTCTCATGGAAAGAAAATTAGTATCTCGAAAGGATTATCTTCGACGCTTATGGTCATTTAAAGATCAAGATTTAATTAAGGTTATAACCGGTTTTCGTAGGGCAGGAAAATCCACGCTTTTAGATTTGTTTAAAAACGAATTATTACGAAACGGTATTTACGAAAATCAAATTCATTTTTACAATTTCGAGTTGCCGGAAAATTATCTAGTGAAAACATGGGAAGAAATTTATTTTGAAATTAAATCGAAATTGTCGGAGGAACAAATGAACTATATTTTCTTGGATGAAATCCAAAATATTGAAAACTTTGAACTATTGGTGGACGGGCTTTTTGCGACGGAAAATACCGATGTTTATATTACGGGTTCCAATGCCAAATTATTATCGAGCGAATTGGCCACATTGCTTAGCGGAAGGCATGTGGAAATAAGTATCCTTCCGTTTTCCTTTGCGGAGTATCTTACAGGCCGGGGTATTGATATTCAAAACCGTTATTTGAATTATGAAGCATTGTTTTTCGATTATATTAATGAAACTTCTCTACCAAAGGGGATTACATTACGGGAAAAAGGACATGCCAAACTTTATGATTACTTAGACGCCGTTTATACCACTGTTGTAGTGAAAGATATTATGCAACGTCATAAAATCTACGATAAAAGGGCTTTTCGAAATTTAACGGCTTTTTTGGCCGGACAATTGGGTAGTCCCGTTTCGCCCGCCGGCATTTCCAAAGCATTGAAAGCCGACGGAAAAAAGATACATCATCTTACCGTTCAGAAATATTTGGATTATTTGACCGAGAGTTTTGTTTTTTACCATGTAAGCCGTTTTGATATAAAAGGGAAAAAGCAATTGGCCACTTTGGAAAAATATTATATCGTGGATCCCGGATTATTGAACATTATGCGAGGACGTGAAAAAAGAGCCGATAGAGGTCACATTCTGGAAAATGTGGTCTTTTTGGAATTATTACGAAGAGGTTATAAAGTCTGGACGGGAAAAACACGTGATGCGGAGGTGGATTTTGTCGTAAAAACACCTTCGGGTGATATACATTATTATCAAGTGGCTTGGCAACTTTCCGGTAAAGATACCCTTGAAAGAGAATTTAAACCGTTGGAAAGTATAAAAGACAACTATCCCAAATTTTTATTAACCACCGATAGCTTCACCGAAAATCGAAACGGCATCGTGCATAAGAATGTATTTGATTGGTTTCTGGAAGAAAAAAGATAAAATAACCGGGTTTATAATAAGCAAGGGGATGAATATATGTGTTTTTAAACACTGATGACGCAGATTGGCGCGGATGATGCGGATTTTTATACACAGATGGCGCAGGTGTTTACAGATTATACAGATTGTTATGGATAGAGATAAATTCACTTGTAGATTGCAAAAGAATTATACATAAGGCCGGAAATTCGATTTTGGGTAAGATTTTATAGCATTTTAATGCCTAAAATTATAGTTGAAAAAGAGAGATTGAGATCCACTTATTTTCCGGTTGTCACGAATATTTATTTAAATTTCATTTGAATTATAACAATTTTCATGAAATTTTGACATATAAATGAAGGAATTTTAATTTTGAATAAACATTGATATGAAAACTAAGATAGTTGTTATTCCGTTTATGTTGATTTTGTTTATGTTCGGTTGTAGTGGAAATTCATCAAATTCGGTTTTAGGCACCAAAAATAAAGTAATTACATAAAGCCGTATTAAAGCGGACTTACTTGGGCACTCCTTTGAAAAAGGTGGATGGTCTATTGTTATTGAGCTTCCTTCTGAAATAATTGATGCCAAAATAACAGGGACAAAAGACTTTTGGGGAAGCGCAAAAGAAACAATCTCGATCTTACCGTAATAAAAAATTATCGTCAAGGCAATTATGTTAGAAAAATTTTAGATCGTAACAGACAGAAATTAAAACAAAAAAATCATGAAAAATTTCCTCACATTAAATTTTTTTATTAGCATTATGGCATTAACTTCATCATCGTTAACGGCCCAACGTACCTATTTCCCTCAATTGAGGCATTACAAACATGGAGCTTATTTATTACCCGGCTCCCGGACCTATATTCCTTATAACAAAATATTCGAGGAATCCGAAAGCGATCCCATTGCTTACGTACAAATATATCCCGGGCAAACCGAAAAAATAGTTATTGCCTACAATCCGGGACCTAGCGATGATCCTAATTTCGAATTTTATCGCCAAGATGGTCAGGATTTTACTTTTTTATTTTCGCTGGATGCAGATGAAATATATGTTCCGGGAAACGGATATATTTATACGCGTCAAGATAATGTAGCCAAAAAATATATCTACTTGCGCAATGGAGAAGCCCGGGAAATTAAGCAGCCGTTTTATTACTTAGGCATTAAAGACCGGACGCTGAAACCCATTAAAGTATATGCCGATAGGAATTTCACAAAAGTTTTGGCCTCATTGCCGCGAAATTATCCCGTTGAAATTTTATTGGGAAAAAATTGTGAGTACGGCAATTTTTGCGACGCTTATTTAATCAAAACCTCATTCGGTTTGGTGGGATGGATTCAAAACGACGGCCAATCCTTGAATTTTTTCAGAGGATTTATGGCGGATTGAAATAAATACATACAGCATCCGGTATTCATTCGCATCCTTGGCGTATATATGGCGCGTCAGGTTGTCGTAATGCAATTCGCCCTTCAATTTTTGTTGTAGGGCGGCCAATTTGTGATTGATACGCATGGCGGGATGGTTTTGTCGGGGTGAATTTACGGAAATTCGGGCTTAGATGACAGGGAATAGGTTAGATTTTTGCTTTTCGATTAAGGAATTGTATGAAAGCGGCGCCTAGCCATGCTATCAAAATTCCGGCAAAATCGGCGGCGAGATCCAAGCAATCGGCTTTGCGATGATAGGGCGTGTATTTTTGGATAAATTCGATGGTTAGACCTAGCAGGGCGAGTATAAAGGCGAGGGTTCCGTTTCGGAAAAATCCGGTGATATGCCAAACGAAAAATAGGGAAAAAAACATAAGAACATGCGCCCATTTATCCGTGTTTTCGGGATAATTTTCGGAGGCATGCGGAAGGGGCATTATAAAAACGGTCAGGACCAATCCTGTCCATAATAATGCCAAAATACTAAGAAAAATCTTATTTTGCAATATATTGCTGATATTCTTCGGCGGTCATAAGGTCGTTGAGCTGAGAGGGATCATCTATTTTTACTTTTACGATCCATCCGTCACCATAGGGATCAGTATTGATTTTTTCGGGTTCATCTTCCAATAAGGTGTTGAATTCCAACACTTCACCCGAAACGGGCATAAACAAATCCGAAACGGTTTTTACGGCTTCCACCGTACCGAACACTTCGTCTTTGTTCACATGTTCGCCTTCGGTTTCCACTTCGACATAAACGATATCGCCCAATTCGCTTTGGGCAAAATCGGTGATACCCACCAAGGCGGTTTTATCATCTAAAACCTTTACCCATTCGTGTTCCTTGCTGTATTTTAAATCGGAAGGGAATTTCATCATGAGTGTATTTTTTATTGCGACAAATTTAAGTTAAAAAATAAAAGATACAAACGATATTCATTTGGTTTTTATGCTTTGTCAAAACCTGTTTTTTTTTCAATGGAATAATGTCCGCCGCGATAATTTTGTTGTAAAATCATTTCGCCGGTAAATCCGGCCAGGAAAAACTGTACGCCTAAAATCATGGATGCCAAGGCGATATAGAACCACGGTCGATCGGTGACCAAGTGGGTTGGGATATGATGCCATAATTTCCAAGCTTTGATGATAAAGATGGCGGCTACGGCCAAGAAGCCGATGAAAAACATCAGCATACCCAATCCGCCGAACAAATACATGGGGCGTTTGGAAAAACGCGTAAGAAACCAAAGAGAAATCAAATCGAGGACGCCTTTAATGAAGCGGTCGGAGCCGAATTTGGTTTCGCCGTATTTGCGAGCTTGGTGCTTGACAATTTTTTCCCCGATTTTGGTAAAACCCGCATTTTTGGCCAAAAATGGTATGTAGCGGTGCATTTCGCCGTAAACTTTGATGTTTTTGATGACTTCGTTACGGTAGGCTTTTAAGCCGCAATTGAAATCGTGTAAAGGAATTCCGGATACTTTTCGGGCGGCCCAATTGAACAGTTTGGAAGGCAAATTTTTTTTAATAACCGAATCATAACGTATTTTTTTCCAGCCGGAAACCAAGTCGTATCCTTGATTGACAATCATTTCGTATAAAGCGGGAATTTCTTCGGGATTGTCTTGCAGGTCGGCGTCCATGGTTATGACTACGCGGCCTTGTGCTTGGGCGAATCCCGCGTGTAATGCTTGAGATTTTCCAAAATTACGCCTGAACTTAATGCCTTTTACGCGAGGATTTTCTTTGTGCAGGTTTTCTATGATTTCCCAAGAATTGTCGGTGCTTCCGTCATCGATGAAAATAATTTCATAGTCAAAATCGTTTTCGTCCATTACGCGCTTAATCCAATGGTAAAGTTCAGGCAGGGATTTGCTTTCGTTGAGTAACGGTATGACGAGGGAAAGGTCTTTCATATTTTTCCGGTTCGATTGGGATTGGCTAGGACGGCCGTAACGGTTCCGGCTAACAGTGCGATAAATGTTTGGGAAATAATAGTTCCGGCAAAGAGGTAATATAGGAAATAGTTTTTGAATTGACCGGTAATTTCATTGATTTTTTCCCGTGTTAAATCTTGATTGGATTGTTCGATGACTCGAATACGTTTGTCAATCAAGATGTTCATGGCGCCGGGGGAGAGGAAATAATAATAAATGGCCATATATGCCCATAGGATAATTCCTGCGAAGATTCCTGTTAAAAGGGCGGTTTTAATAAGCCGGAAAAAGGATGACGAGGGTTCTGATTCGATATGTTTTTTGACGGCGAGATAGACGGTGAGTGCACCCAGTGCCGATGTGGATAAGCCGATGATTTTGGCGGTTATGCTCGTTTCGGGCACTAATTGTTGTAATGCGAATCCAATGATGGCGATGAATCCCATTAGGAGACCGTATTGGAGCGGTATTTTATAACCGGATTTCATGGTTTTGAATTTTTATCAAAATTAAGCAATAAATTTTTAATCCACATGTTTGTGTGCATGGTAGGAAGAACGTACTAACGGGGCGCTTTCCACGTGCCTAAAGCCCATTTTTTTTGCCTTTTCACCGAAGTAAGCGAATTTATCGGGATGGACGAATTCTTGTACGGGCAAAAGCCGGGGATTGGGCTGAAGATATTGCCCTATGGTTACCACATCAACGCGGGCTTTGCGGAGGTCTTCCAATGTTTCGAGGACGTCTTCGTCGGTTTCGCCCAGCCCGAGCATAATTCCCGATTTTGTTCGTCGCACACCGTTTTCTTTAAGATATTGCAAAACAAACAAACTACGGTCGTATTTGGCTTGGATGCGGACTTGTCGTGTCAGTCGCCGGACGGTTTCCAAGTTATGGGAAATTACCTCTGGCGCCACTTCGATCATCCGGTCGAGGATGGCGGTTTTTCCTTGGAAATCGGGAATAAGGGTTTCCATGGTGATACCGGGGTTGAGTTTTCGTATCCATCGCACGGTTTCGGTCCAGATTGATACGCCGAGGTCGGGCAGGTCGTCGCGGTCCACGGAAGTGATAACGGCGTGTTTGACGCCCATTTTCCGAATGGCTTCGGCGACTTTTCGTGGTTCGTCCGGGTCGGGCGGGAGGGGGCGTCCGGTGGCAACATTGCAGAATTTGCATGAGCGTGTACAAATATTGCCGAGTATCATGAAGGTAGCGGTTCCGGCTACCCAGCATTCACCCATATTGGGACAGGTTCCGCTGGTGCAAATGGTGTGCAAGTGGTTTTCCCGGACAATTTGTCGTATTTTTCTAAAATTCCGCCCCGAAGGGAGCTTGACTTTCAACCAATGTGGCTTACGTTGTATTTCGGTTTTTTCATTCATGGGTTCAAGATAATTTTTTGAGTAGCATTTGACGTGCTCGCATGAGGCGAATTTTGACATTGGACATGGACAATCCGGTTTTGCCCGCTATTTCTTTGTAGCTCATGTGGTGGAAATAACGGTATTCGAGGATTTTCCGGTAGGGATGTTTGAGTTGTTTTAATGCCTTTTGCAAGGCTGCCAGTTTTTGTTCCATAATCCAATAGTCTTCTTCGTCGGTTTCGTTTTGTTCGTCGGCACGATCGGGGAGTTCGGTTTCGGTGAAAAGGATGTCGTTTTTTTTGTTTTTGCGTTTATGATCGATATAGACATTACGTGAAATGGTTAAAAGCCAGTTTTTAAAATCGTATTTTTCGTCGAATTTGCTGATTTTTTCAAAAGCTTTGGCGAAGGTTTCGATGGTGATGTCTTCGGCTTCGTTGTTATTTTTGATTAACGAATGTTGAAAACGGTATACATCGTTCCAAAAACGATTGAGCAGGAAAGTGAAGGCTTTTTGGTCGCCGTTTTTGGCTTTGCGGATTTGATTTGTTATTTCCATTGAACCGGTTTATCCGTCAAATTCAGAACAAAGATAAGGATTTGAAATATAATCCATGTCGGGATAGAGACAAATATCATGCCTGCCGGAATGGTGTCGTTTAGTTGGCGTCCGAAGAGGTAGAGCAATACACCGAAAAGGGTTAAGTTGAGGAGTGCTATCGATATCCACAAAAAACTTCCCATGATTAATCCGTAGGATAAGGTTAAGAAAACCGTGGTATATGTCATGGCGAATCCGGCAAGTGACAGTTTGTGACGTATTCGGTAGTGGGGTGCGGTGGTGATATGGCGTCGTTTTTGTCGAATCCATTGTTTCCAAGATGTTTTGGGAACGGAAATGGTGTGGGCATCGGGATGCAGGCAAACGGTTGTGTTTTGTGAAGTGGCATTCCGGTTGACGAACAGATCGTCGTCGCCGGAACGTATTTGATTGTGTGATGAAAATCCATTTGTTTCGATAAAAAGGGATTTCCGGTATGCCAAATTTCTTCCTACGCCCATATAGGGCATTCCGCGCAGTGCATAACCGGAATATTGGAGGGCGGTCAGGAGGGTGTCGAATCGTATTAATCCGTTGAGGAATCCTTTTCGGGGTTCGTATTTTCCGTAACCCAATACAATTCGGATTGCCGATTCGGAGAAATGCGATGTCATCTTTTCAATCCAATGGGGACCGGCGGGCCGACAATCTGCATCGGTAAATAAAAGCACTTCGTGGGATGCTTTGCGTATGGCGGCGTTTAAGGCGTTTTTTTTGTTGCCTTCGGGTGATTGTATGCTGATGATTTTTAATTTGGCTGGATAATTTTTTTGTTGTTCCTGTAGATATTGAAGAGTTCCGTCTGATGAACCGTCATTGATCAGGATGACTTCAAATTGCGGATATTGTTGTTCAAGTATTTCGGGTAAGAATTTTTCTAAATGTTTTTTTTCGTTTCTGGCGGCTATGATGACGGATACGGGCAAATGACGGGTGCTATTAGCGGGAAGAAATTTTTTAATTAACGGGGGCATGAAAAAATAAATAAGGTATAAAAAAAAATAAAGATTGGCTACGATGATAAAAAATGGAAGGAAGTCCGCCATTTTGAATGTTTTTAGGGATGTTCAAAAAAGCTTAAAACCGATTGACCGTAAAGTCGTGCTTTGCGAAAGGCGTGATGCCGGTCGATGCGGATTTTTTTATGGTGTTCGATAACCAAAATTCCTTCGGGTGAAAGATAGCCGTTTTCAATGGCCGAATCGACAATTTGAATGAGTTTTTCCGGTTCAAATCGATAGGGTGGGTCGGCGAAGATAAAATCGAAGGGGGATCGGGCGGGATTTTCGAGGAACTTATAAACGTCGCTTAACACGGTTTGGATGGGCATTTTTAATTCCGATGCGGTTTTGCGGATAAAACGGATGCTGGCCGGGTGTTTGTCTACGGCGATGATTTTGGGTGTTCCGCGCGAAGCGAGTTCATAGGCGATATTGCCTGTGCCGGAAAAAAGATCCAGTGCTTCGATTTCGTCAAAAAACAATATGCCGGTCAATGCATTGAAGAGTGATTCTTTGGTGATGTCGGTGGTGGGCCGAGCGGGTAGGTTTTTGGGTGCTCTGATTTTTCTGCCTTTGTGTTTTCCGCCGATGATGCGCATTACCGGAAGGATTTTAAGATTTCGTGATTCATTTCGGGGAGTAATTCTATTTGTTCGGTAAAGTCTTTCAGGTCTTGATAAGCCTGTTCAAAAGCTTCGTGTTCACCGCCGAGAAAAACGGTTGTTTGTCGTCCGATCAATTGCCACTGTTCCCAGACAAAAAAGAGATAATAGAGAAAATCATATCCGCCGCGGTTGAAAAAGCTATTGCTGAATATCAGTTTGATTTCGTCGAATATGAGTATGCGGAAGAGGGCACCCGAAAATTGCACGAAAAGGTTGTATTTATTGTTGTGATTTAGGTTACGGAAAGCATAATCGGCAAATCCTGAAGCCATGTGGAAATATTCGACTGAAGGGAAAAAGTCCAGTAGTTTGTTGTTTATATTGACAAAAGGTAAATAAACATTAACGGCATTTAAAAAAGGCAAGTGGTCGTGTGCAATGGCATCGGTTTCGAGGAGTTTGATATTGTATTGCAAGTAAAGTCCGGGATGTTGCGGGTCGAAGAATCGGGACGGGACAAATGTATTGAGTTCGTTATCATGAAAAATTCTGATAGAATGAATTTCGTTTTTATCAAGTATAAAGGCCCGGAGTTCGTTTTCGAGATTTTCTTCGAGGTTTTTGGGGTTTTTGAATGTATTTCGGGTTTGATGGAATAGCTGAACGCCCTTAACGGCGCTCAAAAAAGAAAGTCCATACAAACCTGCTTGTATGGACAGGAAATTGTCGGCAAATTCGGCCATTTATTTTCGTTTGTCCTTGATGTCGTATAATTTCGGCCAGTTTCCGCTGGTGGAAACATCATCGAGTGATCCTACGAAAATTTCGGGTCCGTTGATTTCTTCGGTGGAAACTACTTGAAGTTCTTGCGCAACGAGGTCTTCGGGTTGGTCGTAAAGGATATCTTTTTTTTGGACACTGGCTTTGAAGACGGGCATTTTAATTTCGCCTTTTTTGACGTAGCCTTTTTCCAGTTTGAATTTTACTTGGTGTTCCCGTCCGGGAATGGGAACCCACATCATTTCTTTGTATCGATTTGAGCCTTTGAATAGGGAGTCTTTAACGGAAACAAAACCGAGCGTATCAATCACGACGGTTTCTTTTTCTTCCCAAATATTGAGGAATTTATTAAATTCTTTATAAACGGAATCGCGTTGTTGTGTAATGGCGAATTTGGCCGTATCGACAAATTGAATCAGTGAATCGAAGGAAGCGGTGTAATCACCGAGAATACTACGCATGGCTATTTCGGAATCGCGAATGTCTTTCAACCGTTCGATTACTTTGGCGTATCGTTCTTTTTTGATTTTATTGAAGGTGACGGGTGCCGTAATGGAGTCATAAATTTTATATCCTAAATATAAGGCTAAAGCCAAAAGTAAAGTATTCAGGATAGGCACCCATGAAGGTGAAATTTTTTTCTTTAATATCATCACAATGATAATCAGAAAAACGATGATGAGAAGTGTGTAAATCAACGAATACATTTTCTCTGTTTTTAGGATGAAGCAAATATACGATTTTTTAAAAAGAAACAAACCGATTAAACAGGGATTAAGGGAGATTTTTATTTTGCTTCAAGATTTGTTCGAGTCGAAGAGGTTTGTGTTTTGCGATCCACTCATCGTAATTTTTATAGCCGATTTGTTTGCGCCGGTTTTCGACCAATTCCCATACGTGATCGACTTCTTCTTGAGTGGGAAGGGGAAGGGCGAGAATTTGTTCCGCAATGGTTTCGGCGCGTCGGTCGGTTTCTTTGAGGTAGTTTTCGTCGAGGGTTTTATGAAGGTTTATTTGACCGGGTTTGTCAGGATTGATTAGGTTTTCGGTTACTTGGCGACCGTGTTCTTTGGCCATTTTGATATTTCCTTTACCCGTAACGGCATTTCCTACTGCATACAAGTGGCTATATCCATCCACGAGGGCTGTTCCTTTCACGGTTTTGATGGCGTCGCCTTCGTATGGGATTCCTTTGAGTTTGACGGGAATGGATCCGATGGATGAAATGATTTGTGGGGTTTCGTGACGGAAACGTTCGCCGGTATAGATTAATTTACCGTTTTTTGAAAGTGTTTTTTCCAGAATCAAGGCGGTTAGTTTGCCGTTTTTTTCTTCAAAATCCACGGGTACGGCATTGGGAATAAATCGGAATAGGAATTTTTGTTGATAATTTTCCAGCAGTTTCTTCGCCACGGCTTGGGCTTTGGCTTTGTCTTCGGGTGAATCGGATGCGGGTTGTTTCAGGGGCATTTCTTTGGCGGACCGCCTGTAGATTAAGGCGGCGCCTTTCAATCCCAAATCCTCGAATGCGATTCCGTTTTCATCGAGGATTTTTTTCAAACCTTTCTTTTCCATGGTAAACAAATCGTATTGGAGACCGTATTTTTCTTTTAATTTGTTTCCGACGAGTTCCATCATGACGATTTTCATCACGTCGAGCGATGCCAAGCCGCCGCCGATAACGGTTACGCCGTCTTCGATTTTATATCTTTTTCCTTGAAAACCGGGCTCGTGTTTGTGGTTATACCATTTGAGCAAGTCGTTTTGATAGATCAGTTGTTTGTTGCGGAATTTTTCGATACCGGGAACGGGAAGAGGGCGGTCTTTCCATGCGCCGAAGGCCAGAATAATAGCGTCGAATTTGTATTCTTTCATAATTTCGGGCAATGTCATGTCTTTCCCGACTTTGAACAATGGCAGAAATTTGATCTTGGGATGCCGTAATTTGCGATCGATTTCAGCTTCCACTCTGTCGCGTAATCCGATATGCCACAAGGGTAGACCGTCTTCTATTTTTCCGTAAGGCAGCGCATTTTGATCCACAACAATCACGCGAATTCCATGTTGGGCCAAAATATAGGCGGCTTCGCTTCCGGCTACTCCGGCTCCGATCACCAAAGCCAAGTGTTCTCTTTCGTGATGTTGTGACATATTCAAAAATTTTGTAGCAAAAATATTAATATTTTGGATTATGGGTATCTTTTTAAATATTTTTCAATGATTTGTGATATTTGTTCTTGTGCAAGAAGGAAAATTTAATTAAATTAAGCTCAAAAAAGAAAATGTGGCAAAGGATATTCGTTTTCTTTATGATTTTTCCATTCTCATCATCAATGAATAGTGTTCATCACTATGAAATCGTGAAGCGTCCGATGACATGGCACGAAGCGGTGAATTATGCGGTGAGACGGGGCGGTTATTTGGCGGAAATCAATTCCAAGGAGGAACAGAAAAAAATATGGGATTTGGTGAGTGAAGCGAATATCGATTTATCCGCAACCATAGCGCCCGATGGTGGAGGGGCATCTTACCTTTGGTTAGGGGGAACCGACGAAGGACACGAGGGAAATTGGATTTGGGACGGCGACTTTGACGGCAAGGGTATTTTGTTTTGGAAGGGTAAAGTTGACGGCGAACCGGTTAACGGGGCTTATGTGAATTGGGGAAATGAGCCGGATAATTACGGCGACAAGCAGAATGCTTTGGGGTTGGCTTTGACGGAATGGCCTTTGGGAAGCGGGCGGTTGGGAAAACCGGGAGAGTGGAATGATTTGTATGCAGGAAACCGTTTATATTTCATAGTGGAATTTGAGAAATAAACCGTTCCTTTCGGCAATCTTTTGTATCATGAAAAAAAATTATATATTTGTATAGATAACCAACAAAATTCATGCTCCCATGAGAAAAATTATGTTTGTTTTTTCGCTCTTTGTATGGAGCTTATTGACGGCTCAATATCGTCCGTCAATACAAATCAATAAGGACGCACGCTTGCAAAAATTGCAAGATAGAATTTATAACGGCACCATGATGCGACCGGCAAATATATCGGAAACCGTTTACATGTTTGAAGATTTTAACGGCGGAAGTATTCCTTCCGGTTGGACGGTTATCGATAGTGCCGGAACGGGTGCCGTATGGAATGTCGTTACCGACCGTTCCGGTTCATCTCTTGACGGAACATCTTTTGTTATTGCCGACAGCGATGGAGTTGGTGGTGTGGACATGGATACGTATCTCGTGTCGCCGGTCATTAGCGGTTGGAATTCCGGTGATATTGTGTATCTTACATTTGATCAATTTTTTTACTATTATTCGGGTAATGAAATCGGCGACGTGGATGTTTTTGATGGAACTACGTGGGTAAATTTAATACGCTATCAAGGCCGGGATGTTGGAAGTTGGGATTCGCCGGATCATCCGCGGATTGATTTAACTCCATATTTAAATCCCGATTTGAAAATAAGGTTTCACTATTATAATGCCCATTACGATTGGTATTGGGCCGTGGATAACGTAAAGATTTTTAAACCCAATAACGATGATTTGTCTATTCAATGGATTCATCCGTGGGGTTGGCTCGACGGTCCCGTGCCTTTTTCCGTAATAATAAAAAATTCCGGTGCTTCCGTTCAAAATAATTTTGATATCATTGTGGCAGTGCAGAGTGATACTTCTTCGACGCATACGATTTACTACAGTGATACATTACATATCACAGGTGCTAATCTCGGACCGGATGATGATGCGAAATATAATTTTAATCCGGTTTGGACTCCTCCTGCAGACACTACTTATTGGGTTGATTTTCAAGTGATTTTGCCGACGGACCAAAACCTCTCCGATAACGGCTTTCGTTATGTAATGGAAATCTACAGCAATTATGCATATCAAGCCGGAAATGTATATTCGCATGTAAGCTATGATGCCGATGGTAACGGAGATTTAAATCATTTGGTCAAAATTCCGCTGAACACGGGCGTGCCGATTGATATTGATTCGGTTAGCGGTTTTTACGGAGACTATACAACATCCGGGACATTTTCCAATGCGGGAGATTTAATGTTTGCAGCCGATAATTATAATATCTTTTATTTCGTGGATTCTACGGCTGGATTTCATGCCGTCAATTATCCTTATGATTTATACGAAGGTGTTAATGGAATAACGATGGACCGTGCACCTTCGGCGTCGGAATTATATGTCATAGCGGAAAATCGATTACTGGCTTACAACATGTTTTTCGATCGTCGTGATATCGGACTAATTCCCGACACATTATTGATGATTGGGTTGGCTATGGATAATAACGGTACTTTATACGGCCTTGACCTGGTTACCGATGCTTTGTATACTATTGATACTTCGAATGCCGGTGTAAACTTGGTCGGACCGCTCAATTTGCCGCTTCGGTATGCTCAAGATATCGGATACGATGCCGTCAATGACAAGATATACGGAACATTATTTTTGGATGATAACGGCAATTATTCTTCCGGTTTATATGAAATCAATAAAACCGACGGTACGCCAACGCTTATCGGCTCGGCATTAGCGGATGAATATACCCTATGTGCCGTGTTGGGGGGTTCTTTGAAAATCGAAAAATTGAATGACAGTACTTGGAAGATGTTTCCCAATCCGGTGAAGAATAGTTTGCAAATTGAATCCGAAGCGGACATTAAAGCAGTCAATATTTACGATACGCAGGGTAAATTGGTGCGATCGGTTTTGGGTGAAGGGAAGCAAATGCGTGTGGATGTACGCATGTTGCCTCACGGAAATTATATATTGAAACTTATCACCGGCGAAGGAAGAGGAACAAAATTGTTTATAAAAAAATAAAGTGACACTTAACAGCTGTAGAGTGGAGTTTGTATGACATTTAACTCCTTGCACGGCTAAGCTAAAAGGAAAAGGGAAAGCGATTTATTTTAATGAACAGTGGACAATTTTTTTAAGTGATTTCGTGTAATTTATGTAAATTTTCACAGGATAAGTGTGCTAAAAACAAACCACGAATTACACGGATTATCACGAATATAAAAAGGGAAAAATTAGAAATATTCCCACCGGACAAGTGTGTAATTCGTGGCAAGAAAACAAACCGCGAATTACACGAATAAACACGAATAAAAAAATTAGTGAAATTCGTGAAATTTGTGGCAAAAAAAACAAACTACGAATTACACGGATTATCACGAATAAAAAAGGGAAACGGAAAACGAGACAAAGCGGCGAATCCAATATTCGATTCAACGATTCCACAATTCAACGGTTTAACAATTCCATCCCGCACCGGATTT
>Ga0256834_1001590_pt1 | contig 15134 bp, 15 predicted proteins | sample 4281140metaG_FD_190536 | JGI IMG/M metagenome (GOLD analysis project Ga0256834, IMG submission 190536) | Hydrothermal vent microbial communities from East Pacific Rise, Pacific Ocean - 4281-140 | ecosystem: Environmental > Aquatic > Marine > Hydrothermal vents | place: Pacific Ocean: East...
TCCGCCATAAAGAGGGAGAAAATCCAACTCCTGATGATTTATGGGGCAAAACTATTGGCTTTATGCCCCGCACTACCTCACACGGATTTTTAATGCGGTTTTTAGAAAAAAATAACATCCCTAGGCACGCTGTAACGCTTAAGCCTATATCGCCCCAAGCAATGCCCAATGCATTACTACGCGGAGAAGTTGATGCTATAAGTGTCTGGGAGATCTTTACGCAAAATACAATAATAGCAATGCACGAGCTTGGAATTCCCTATACCCGCTTTAAAAACAATGGAATTTATGAGTCCGAAGTTGTTTTAGCAGTTACAAAACCGTTCTTGATAAAAAATAGAAATACCTGCATGAATATAATTTCTGCGCTAAAGGATGCTGAAAACTACCTCACTGATAATCCCGATAAAGCTAGCGCCCTTCTTCTAAATAAAATTGGCATTGATACAAATACTCTCAAAAATATAGACCCCGAAAAATATAAAAACGCATTAAAACGAACCACACCAAAATTAAAACCTGTTGGGCAAAGCTTCCTTGAGAATCTCGAGTTTTTAGGAAAATGGATTAGCGAAGAAGACACGCAGTTCAAAGGGCAGCCACTCCCCGATTATAGCGATTTTATAGATAATTCTCTATTTCCTTGACAAATTAGTCCCGCTTATGGTATTTTCTAATCATATAAATAATAAAGCACAGGTTTTAATGCCTGAAAGATAATATATAAGTCACGGGTTAATCCCGAAAGAGAGTACAAAATGTGCCAAATAAAAACGAAGAAAATGACTCTTGGAGTCTGTCTAGTGCTTTTAAAAAAGTAAATAAATTCATACTGACTGTTCCTGGACTTATGGGATTGCCATTCTATTTTATTGCCGCTGATGCTGCTGCAAAAGAGGTAGCTATAAACCCAGATGCCACGCTACTTGATGTAGGAGAGCGTTTTTATGGTGGTCTATATGATATAACAGTAGAAAATTTTATCCCAGGAACATCCTTCATATTAAGCGAAATTTTTAACGTTGCTGCCGATATAGCCGTTCCAGGCGCAGGAATGATTATGCAAGCCATTGGTTTAACAAATAATTTTGATTGGTAACTCCAATTAACCCTAATTATAGAATAATAATTTAAAGGAGAGCACAAATGAACCTTAATCTAACTTATCTTAAAGCACTAACATGCTTAAATGATAAGAATAATATAACCACTCCCAAAGAGCACCCTAGCAACATATATCAAATTGAAATAGATATTCCTCTTTCAACACCAGAAGAAGAATCTGCTATATATGAAATTATAGAAACGTTTCTTACAACAATAATTGGCCTAGACAAAAAAGATATGCAAGAGACTGACAAGCCTATGAAGGATGAATATAACACTGATATGATATCCCCTGATGATATAGGCAATTACGCTGTCAGAGCTAGCAGAACAAGAGCTACAATGACAGATTTTGCTGTTAATTTTTATAAAATAGATCCAAAAGAACACTTGGTTGGAAAATCAATTGGCCTGCAAATTTTCTTTACACCTGATGATTTTAAATGTTTTGAGTCTTGCCTACAACAAGAGTTAGAAAAATTCGAGCTCCAAAGGCCTAATCCTTTAGATCTATAAACCACCCTTGCGCAGCCATAAATAACCCTTTAATGATAGGGGCTATTAAAGGGAGTGCGCAGCTGTGAGCAAAGACGACGATAAAAAGATTATCCATTTTCCCAAAGTGGAAAAGCATAAAGCTTTGAAAAAACGTGCTGTGAAGGATGCGAAGAAAGCCGATAATGCGCAAAAGGCATTGGAAGATAAGTACCGCGCAGAATATAGAGCAGCGCGTGCCAAAGAGCTTAGCGGAGCGGCGAGGAGCAGCGCAGGCGGTAAAGTTCCTTTCATTAATTGGGATAAAATCCCACCTTTCACGCGCATAGCCATGGGAACGTTTTTGCTTGTGCAGATTATATTGTCATTTGTGTTAAGCTCGGCCAATAAAGTTGCTGTTATGTATTATTTCGGCTTTGTCCCTGCAATGTATACGGGCGGCGTTGATTGGAGCTGGAGCGCACTTATCTCGCCCTTTACCACACTTATAATTCATAGCGGCTGGATGCATTTAGGCTTTAACATGGTTATGATGTTGGCTATGGGTGTTTTTTTTGAGCGGCAATTCGGAGCAAAACGCACGTTCGTTTTCTTCATTTTATGCGGCATGGCTGGAAATGCTGCGTATTTCTTGCTTGATTTTGGCTCTACTGTGCCTGTAATTGGCGCGTCAGGCGCAATAAGTGGGCTGTTCGCAGTTGCTTTTACAATTATGATAGAGCGCGGCATGATGGGTCCTGAAATGCAAAAGCGCGGGGCTTTGCCATTTATTTTGCTATGGACAACAATAATTATTGCTCTAGGCCTAGTCAGTAGTGATACATCATGGCAATCTCATATCGGCGGCTTCCTCGGTGGGGTTGGGATATTCAATTTGTGGAAAAAAGGTGTGATAAGGTTTTAATGTCCCTTTTTTAGGTTTAAACCCTCCGTCTTCAGACGGATATTCGCCAGTTAAGATCGGAGATGACGGGATATATCTTGGCGTGATAAATTTATAGGCCTTAACCCTAAGCTCTAATGAACTGTTACTGGCTCAAGATTTCCTTGGCGCGTGGCAATTATTGCTTCATTAAGGCTATCCATAGTGGAAATTTCTGTTCCGTCTGCCGAATGGATTGAATAGATTATATCATCATTTTTCTGCACTGTTTTTATATATGCGATCTGCTGAAGGCCGAAATTTTTAAAATCTTGCATGGATAAGTTTTTCAGAGCTATTTTTGTTTTTTGACTTGTTGCAATCTGCCTGTCTGTCATTTTTATTCCCCCCTGTTTTTTATATTCAATAACACTATAAAACACTAAAATAGGTGTGTTTGTCAAAATTCATTTTTAAAAAAATTAACTTGACCTTTCTACATCGATGGCCTGTAGGTTGTTTTCATTCTTTTTTGGGCTGTTGATCTTTATTTTAACGGCGTTCGATTCTGGTATTATACGCTCTAAACTAATGTGTAGAAGGCCATTATCAAGATCAGCTCCGCGCACTTCTATTCCATCAGCAAGAACAAAGCTTTTTTGAAATTGCCGCGCTGCTATTCCGCGATGAAGATATATCCGATCACTCTCATCCATCTGTTTTCCACGTACAGTAAGCTGGTTTTGATCGGCCTCTACATCAAGCTCATCCATAGAAAAGCCCGCCACAGCAAGTGTGATACATAAACCATTATCACCGATTTGTTCTATATTATAAGGCGGATAGCCATCCGCGCCTGATTTGCGCATACGATCAATCGTTTTTTCGAAATCATCAAAACCCAAAAATAGCGGGCTATCGAATAAAGATAAACGTGTAGTCATTTTTTAAGCTCCTCCTAATGAGCGAGATTATAATTAATTCAATCTACTATATAAAAACCATGACCCGCACTTGCAGCGTCATTTGAACCACTATACAGTAATAATGTAGAAAATTTCAAGAAAACCTCAAGAATATATAAAAATGCAAAATAGCCAAAGTGGAAATGTAATATTCTATGTCCTGATAGTAGTTGCGCTATTGGCGGCATTATCCTATGCGGTAACGCAAAGCGGGCGCGGAAATGTCAGTGGTATAGGTAAGGAAAAAGCCAAAATATATGCTACAGAAATTATAGGGTATGGAAATATACTCTCTCAAGCCATATCACAAATACGCCTGCGCGGTTATAAAGACACAGAGATTAGCTTTGAGAACAGCAAAGTTGCAGGCTATGCTAATGCTAATTGCTATGATGATGGATGTGAGATATTTCATATAAATGGCGGAGCAATAAACTGGATATCGCCTTCATCAAATGCAAATGACGGAAGCGAATGGCTGTTTAGTGTTAATGGTGTAACAAATATAGGAACGACAAGTTTAGATTTGGTGATGATTTTGCCAAATATTGATATTGCAGTTTGCCAGCAGATTAATGAAAAACTACATGGCACAACAATAATTCCACAAGAAGAAGACTCCGTTACTTTAAGCAAATTCACAGGCACTTATTCAGGACTCGCCATATCTGACAGCGGCGCGGCTATGGATGGAAATAACGCCTATTGCTTTGAAGGCAATGTTGCGCCAGCCGCAGGGACATATCATTATTATCAAGTGCTAATCGCGCGTTAAATTTTTTTTAGGGTTTTATTCCCCGCAACTTGCTGCGCTTCTTGTCATTGCGAGGAGCATTAGCGACGCGGCAATCTAGTTGGTTTGGATTGCTTCACTGCGTTCGCAATGACGAGGTGGTGATACCCCGTAGCCTGATTGCGCGTTAAATCTTTTTCCAAATTGCGCCAGACGGCGTATCTTCAATCGCAATTCCCATCGCCAAAAGCTCATCCCTGATTTCATCCGACCTTGCGAAATCTTTATTGCTGCGGGCATCTGTGCGTTGGTGCAGCAAATCTTCGATGTGATCCGTATTGATATCATCACCTGTAACGCCGTACCCAAGCCAAATATCGGGATCATGCTGCAACAATCCAAGTAAATTTGCCGCAGCAATAAGTTGTGATTTAAGGGCAGCAGAGCGAGTTTCAACAGCCGTTTTTGCTAGCTCTGAAAGCGCAGCAATTGCCTTTGGTGTGTTAATATCATCGCATAATGCATCCATAAAACTATCAGGCAAGGCGGTATTATCGTCGATTTCTATATCTGCGATTTCGCGCAAATTTTGATAAAGATGATCTAGTGTTTTCTTTGATTGGGCTATGGAGCTATCCGTCCAATCTAAAGGCTGGCGATAATGCGCAGCAAGCAAAGTCATGCGCAGTGTTTCTCCCTCATGATCTTTAACCAAATCATGCGCAAGCACTACATTGCCAAGTGATTTCGACATTTTCTCGCCATTGACCGTAACAAAACCATTATGCACCCAATATTTCGAGAAAGAAGCCAAATCGCTTTCATCCCCGTTAGCGCAGCAGCTTTGCGCGATCTCATTCTCATGATGGGGAAATTTCAAATCCGCGCCGCCGCCATGAATATCAAATGGCAAGCCCAAATGCGCCGCTGCCATGGCAGAGCATTCAATATGCCAACCTGGGCGGCCATCTCCCCATGGGCTATTCCAGCTAGGTTTATCGCCTTTGCTTGGCTTCCATAGCACAAAATCCGCAGGATCACGCTTGTATGAAGCCACCTCCACACGTGCGCCAGCTATTTGCTCGCCGCGACTGCGTCCTGATAATCCGCCATATTCAGCAAAAGACGGTACATGAAATAATACATGGCCATCCGCTTCGTAGGCATGTTTTTTTTCTATCAAAACCTTGATGATATCAATCATACCCTCAATATGCGCGGTGGCTCGTGGCTGAATATCGGGGGCGATAACTCCTAGGCTCGCCATATCCTCGTTATAAATATCGGCATATTTCTTTGTTATAACATCAATTTTTTCACCGCTATCTTGCGCGGCCTTGATAATCTTATCATCAATATCGGTGATATTAGATACGTAAGTAACTTTTGGGTAAAGCCCGCGTAAAAGCCGTGATAGCACGTCAAACACCACTGCCATACGTGCATTTCCAATATGAGCATAGCTGTAAACCGTTGGGCCACAAGCATAAATCCGTATATGCGACGCATCAATAGGTTCAAAGACCTGCTTTTTGCGGGTCAAGGAATTATATAGTTTTAGCTCTGCCATATTAAAATATCCTTTAAGTGTCGCTTTTTACTGGAAAATACGGTAAATAAACGTTAATACCAACACTTAATTTGAGAATTTATAAATATGGCGCATATTATGCATAAACAAGAACTAATTATTCAAGATAATAAACCAAGCCGCGAAGAGGCGATGAAAGCTGTGGAAGTGCTTTTACGTTGGGCAGGTGAAGACCCAACCCGCGAAGGCTTGCTTGAAACGCCATCGCGCGTGGTTAAGGCTTATGAAGAGTTCTTCTCGGGCTATGATAAAGACGCATCTGCTGAGCTTAAAAAGACTTTCGAGGATATCAAAGGCTTTGATGATATGGTTTTGGTTAAGGATATTGACTTTGTATCCCACTGTGAACACCATTTAGTGCCGATATTGGGCAAGGCGCATGTTGCTTATTGGCCAGATGAAAAAGTAGTTGGTATCTCTAAACTTGCGCGCATTGTCGATATTTTTGGGCGCAGGCTAGTATCTCAAGAAAATATGACATGTAATATCTTGAACTGCATTAATGACACGCTAAAGCCTAAGGGCGTTGCCGTTTATATTGATGCAAACCACCAATGCATGTCTACGCGCGGGGTTAATAAAACGGGATCGTCTACTGTTACCTCGATGTTTAGCGGCATTTTCAAGAAAGATTTGGAAGTGCAACGACGCTTTCTGGACATGATCCGCTTTCAGGGGTAAGCTGTTCCCATGATAAGCTTCACACTTCCAAAATGGTATGATCTGCACACACATTTCCGTCAAGGTGATGTGTTGCCTGCTTATATACAAGCTCACCTTGATATGGGATGTGCTGGCGCACTTGCTATGCCAAACACAAAGCCACCAACGGCCATAGTTTTTGATAAAGACAAAAGCGAGTATTGGAGCATTGAACGCTATATGCGCGATCTTAGAAATGCTGGTGGGAGTAAGTTCCAAGAGCTGGTAGTGCCGCTATATCTAACGATAGATACCACTCCTGACATGATTATTGAGGGGGCGAAATCAGGTATTTTAAAGGCTTGCAAATATTACCCGCCCCACGGCACAACGGGCGCAGAATTTGGCGCACCTATTGATAAATATATTGAAAACGGTATTTTCACGGCAATGGAGGTGGCGGGCGTTATCTTATGTATTCACGGCGAAGAGCATGGGTTATCACCTGATAAATATTTCGATCGAAGCACAAATGCGGAGGAAATATTCTACTCCACTCATATGCCGATAATCCGCGATAAATTCCCTAAGCTAAAAATAGTGTGCGAGCATATAACAACTAAAACAGCCGTGGATTTTGTATCCGAAAGCAGTGATAAAGTGGCAGCCACCGTAACGCCGCAGCATCTCATCTATACCATAGGTGATCTTATACAAGGGCTTAAATACCATTTATTTTGTTTACCTGTTTTAAAGCATTGTGAAGATCGCAACGCACTGCAAGCGGCAGTCACCGCGCCTGATAACACCAAGTTTTTCGCAGGAACAGACAGCGCCCCGCACTCGATAAAGGCCACCAAATGCGGATGCGCGGCGGGATGCTTTACAGGCGGCATTGCACCGCAGCTCTATGCAATGAGCTTTGAGCTTGCGGGGGTGGATTTATCCGATCAAAAATCACAAGACATATTTAAGAATTTCCTATGCTTAAATGGTGCAAATTTTTATAACCTACCAATTCCGCAAGAAAATTTTACTTTGGTAAAACAAGCTAGCCCTCTTAAAGCTCTGAAAACCTCCAATGGTGAGGTTATGCCTTTGCCGCTTGGTCTTGGTATGGATATATTGCCATGGGCAATTCAGAATTAGATCAGCTATTACTTCTTAAGGTGCAGTATTTCATAAAGGAAAATGCTGATGCAGATGTGCGTCAGCTCGCACTTAAAAAGCCGCCAGATGCATCATGGAATTATGCATCTATAATGGATCAAATTAAAGTGCGTCAAAAAGCTAAAATCAAGTCATTTGAGCTATACGAAACGAACGGTATTATATTCCCGCCAAGTAATGTTTTTGAGCAAGCATCATCTTCCGCTTGTGCTATCTATAAAGCAAATTTAGTAACGGGCGTTTCGTTTGTTGATCTAACCGCTGGCGCGGGCATAGATGCCTATTATATATCCAAAAACTTTAAATCTGCTACATTGGTGGAGCGCGATAAAAACAGTGCGGATTTGCTGAAGCATAACATGGCTATACTTGCAAAGAATACCAGCATTTACCACGGTGATGCGCTGGACTTTTTGAAAACAGCAAACAGCGTTGATTTTATATTTATTGATCCGCAAAGACGCGAAAACAGCCGTAGGGGTATCTTTGATTTATCATCATGCTCGCCCGATGTAATTTCTTTGCTTTTGATGTTAAAAGATAAAACAAAAAAGCTGCTGATAAAAACTTCGCCTGTCCTTGATATTGAAAAAGCCATCACTGCATTAAAATATGTGACGCAGGTTCATGTGGTGCAGTGGCGCGGTGAGTGCAAAGAGGTTCTTTATTTACTGGATTTTGCATCTGTAATGAGCCTTGATGATATTATTATTAACGCCGTTAGTTTGGATGATGCTGGCGGCGTGCAGCAAAAATTCTCGTATAAATTTTCTGACGAGAAAATAGCGCAGCCAAAATATTCAATGCCACAAAAATATATTTTTGAACCCGCACCCGCATTTATGAAAGCGGGCGGCTTTAAATCCATGGCGGTGCAGCTTGATATTGATAAGATCAGTGTTAATGCTCACCTATATACAAAAAGCGCAATAGTAGAAAACTTCCCTGGTAAAATATATGAATTTATCGATATAAAACCCGCAAAGCCAAAGGGCTTGGGCATCAAAAAAGCAGACCTTACTTTACGTAATTTCCACGGAACGGTTCATGATTTAAAGAGGAAATTAAAAATATCCGATGGTGGAGAGCATAGAATATTCGCAACCACATTATGCAACAAAGATAAAAAACTTATCATTTGCAAGAAGATATAGATTGCTTTTAATTATAATTAAATCTGGATAATTCTTTAATTTATTACAAAATCTAAAGATCTTCTTAAGCATTAAAGATATATAATATAGTTGGAGTTTTGGGAGTTTTTTTGAAATTAATTATTTGATGAGTGTGTAGGGATGAATTCCTTGATAAAAACTAACATAGATAAATCTGGGGTTAGGCAAGATAAAGATGGTAAATCTGCGTCTGTTTTCCGCTCTATATTTACGTCTTCTCCAACACAAATGTGGAGCAGTAAGATAAGCTGGCGCATCGCGCTGGCGGCTTTTATAACAATATTGCTTGTGCAAACTTTAGTATTAAATCTTGGGGGAATTGAAAATTATCGCCAAGACCAGCTTTCCGCCTTAAAAGAGCAAGCTAGAGGCGCGATTGCTTCAATCATCGATACAAGTAGGCGGGATACAAAACATTCTCCGTTTGATGATAAACATGTGGCAAGATTGCTTCAAACGACTAATGTTACTGGGCTTTCAGTATATTCATACCAATATAGATTTATAAAAAACTATGGTAGCTACCCGCATCTTGCTGTTAAAGCAGGAGAAATTAATTCAACATATCGAAGTGATGATGGGGCAGTTTATGAAGTTATTTTAAAAGGTGCAGATATTCAAAGTACATTCATAATTGTGGTACAAATGAATTCATCTGCAATAGAGAGCAATATTAGAGCATATATTTTTGAGAGCATAAAAATACTCATAATATTATCACTGCTTGTAACTACTGTGCTAATGATTGCGCTTGGTAAGTGGTTGTTAGAGCCTATTTTATTTATGCATGCTGGCCTTATAGCTGCATTTAAAAATCCTGAAGAACCATCCATTACAAAGTCTCCTTATAACCCGTCAGATGAAATTGGCGCAGCCATTTTATTATCGCAAAAGCTCATAATGCAAAATGCAGAAAATATAAACCATCTTAAAAGTACGGCAGAGGATAAAATCCATAAGCTTGCATATTATGATAGCTTAACGGGCTTGCCAAACCGTGCTTTATTTATAAAAAATCTAGGGGATTGCTCTCATGCAGGTGATAACGAAACTGTAGAGCGTTTTGCCATTGTGACATTGGATTTGGATCACTTTAAGGATATAAATGATTCCATGGGGCATAATGTTGGTGATGCTATTTTACGCGCCGTTGGTAAAAGGCTGCGCTCTTCATTGCCTGATTCTGCAATGGTTTCCAGAACTGGTGAGGATGAATATGCGATTATGATGCCTCTATCGGGCAATAATTTAAATGCTCTTGATATTGCAGAGCGCGCTTTAGGGGTAATTCGCGCTGAGCCATTTAAGGTATTTAACGAGGAATTCCAAGTCCGCGCATCTGTTGGTGTGTCAACATTCCCAGATGATAGCGCAGAGCCTGATACGGTGTTGAAAAATGCAGATATTGCGCTTAATCGTGCAAAAGAAGAAGGCCGCGATACCATAAAAGAATATTCCGAAGATTTTGACCGCGCCGTGCAAGAGCGTTTTCAAATGCTTCGTGATTTACGTGATGCGCTTGAGCATGAGCAGCTAGAGCTTTATTTCCAACCGCAGCTTTGCCTTAAAACTGGTGCAATTATTGGCGCAGAAGCATTGCTTCGTTGGTGGAAGCCAGATAACAGCAAAAATGGCGGTCAGTTTATCTCTCCTGCTGATTTCATTCCTGTTGCCGAGCAATCAGGGCTAATCGTTCCTATCGGAAAATGGGTGATGGAAAAAGCATGCCGCACCGCGCAATATTGCAAAGAAGAGCACGGCATTGATATTCGCTTTGCGATCAATGTGTCGGGTAATCAATTTGTGCATGGTGACATATGCAAAGACCTTGCAAATATACTCGAAGAAACAAAACTCAACCCCCATATGGTAGAGCTTGAAGTTACCGAAAGTGTGTTTATGGATGATATTGAACATACTGTTTATATATTAAGCAATCTACATGCACTGGGCGTGGAGCTTGCGATTGATGATTTCGGCACTGGGTATTCATCCCTATCATATTTAAGTCAATTCCCGATTGATCGTTTGAAAATTGATCAATCCTTTATCAGAAATGCGCTAAATGATAATGAGAATGCCTCGATTGCCAAAACAATTATCAGCCTAGGCCATTCACTTAATCTGAAAGTTATTGCCGAGGGTGTGGAAACAAAAGAGCATGAGCAATTCCTGCTAGATCATGATTGCGACGAAGTCCAAGGATTCCGCTATTCCCGCCCTGTTCCAGTCAATGAGTTTATTGAATTTGTTCGTGATTATAACGGTGATTTAAGCAGCTTTGAATCATAAAGCATTTGCTCTTCATCATATATAAGTGTAATCAAAAGCTATGAAATCAGATATATATTTAAACAGCTTAGCCTCCAAAAAATGCAGTGCCTTAAACGGATCGGCGCGTATTCCAGGTGATAAATCCATCTCGCATCGCTCTATCATGTTTGGCTCTTTGGCGATTGGCGAGACAATCATTAGTGGCTTGCTAGAGGGTGAAGATGTCCTCCATACAGCCGAAGCTATGCGCGCAATGGGCGCGAAAATCTATAACAGCGATGACGGCCTATGGCATATTTACGGCGTTGGTATTGGTGGATTGCAAGAGCCTAGCCAAGTGCTTGAAATGGGCAATAGCGGCACTTCAACGCGTTTGCTTATGGGGCTTGTTGGCGGGCATAATATTACGGCTACTTTTGCGGGGGATGCATCCCTTACAAAACGTCCAATGGGCAGGGTTATCAAGCCATTAGAGATGATGGGAGCAACCTTCTTATCGCGCTCAAACGGGCGTTTGCCATTAACGGTTAAGGGTGCGGAAAACACTCTGCCAATCGAATATAAGCTGCCCGTAGCCTCGGCGCAGGTGAAATCAGCGATAATGCTTGCAGGGTTAAATGCCGCTGGTCGCACTACAATTATCGAAGATCACCCAACGCGCGATCACAGCGAAAATATGCTTAGAGCTTTCGGCGTTGACGTGGAAGTAGAAGAGCTGGAAGGCGGTGCGCGCGCTATCCATATCCAAGGCCAGCAAGAGCTTAAGGGCTGCGCTATTGATGTGCCAAGCGATCCAAGCTCGGCGGCGTTTGCTGTTGTTGCTGCGCTTATTGTCAATGGCTCGGAAGTAACCTTGAACAATGTTTGTATCAATGAAACCCGTATCGGGCTTTATACGACATTGATTGAAATGGGCGCGGATATCGAATTCAAAAATAAACGCATACAAGGCGGAGAGCCAGTTGCAGATATTCATGTTAAAGGTGCAGGATCATTAAAAGGCATAGAAGTCCCGCAAAGCCGCGTCCCTTCTATGATTGATGAGTTCCCTATATTGGCTGTGGCCGCCGCTTGTGCGAGTGGCACTACCAAAATGAGCGGCCTTAAAGAATTAAGAGTAAAGGAAAGTGATCGTCTGCTTATGATGTATGAAGGCCTGAAAGCCTGCGGAATTTCTTTAAATATGGGTGAAGACAGCCTGACTATAAATAGTAATGGTGGCGGATGTATGGGCGGCGCATGCGTAGAAACCGCGCTTGATCACCGCATAGCCATGAGCTTTTTGGTGCTTGGATGCGTATCGAAAGAACCTATTGAAATTGATGATGGTGAGCCAATAAAAACTAGCTTCCCGAATTTCATTGAACTTATGAATGATTTGGGCGCGGATATCGGTTAATGTTCACGATATGTTTCACGTGAAACATTGTTATTGACCATGGAAGCGAGCGTGTCATTTCAGCCACAGGCTATAAGATCATTGGGTGATGGGAAAATAAATAAATATTTTTTGCTTTTTTTGCAAAAAAGAGCTTGATTTATATGTACAGAAAAGACTATAAAACCTCACGCCTTTTGCGGCATCGCATATGTCCCGTTCGTCTAGAGGCCTAGGACACCGCCCTTTCACGGCGGCAACACGGGTTCGAATCCCGTACGGGATACCAATTATTTGTACACAGAAGTCCAATACACTCCAAAAACAGTCCTGTAAGGGGCTTTTTTATTGGATATTCATCTTATGTTGTCCATTTGATCTCATTCACATCCTAGAAAATTTGTAGTACCGTTTGTGGTATCTAGAAAAATACTAACTGGGAGGTACCACAAATGAAGCTTACAGACATCAAATGTAAAAATGCGAAGCCATTGGATGCACCGTCAAATTCACCAAGGAAATTAGCCGATGGGGGTGGTCTTTATCTATGGGTTATGCCCAATGGTAAGAAATATTGGCGACATCGTTATAAGGATATACGCGGTAAGTACCGAGAACTTGCAATTGGTGTATATCCCGAAATATCCCTACTGGATGCACGAGAAGCTACAAGAAAAGCTCGGGCAATGCTTAGAGACGGCGTTGATCCTAACAGACAAAAGAAAGATATCAAGATCCAAAGGCAACAAGAAGCAGGCAATACCTTTGAGCTTATTGCGCGTGAATGGCATACACATAAAAAATCTGAGTGGACAGAAGAACATGCTAAAAGGATCCTTGATAGGCTCGAGAAAGATGTCTTTCCTGTTATTGGTTGCCGCCCTATCAAGGAGGTAACGCATACTCATTTGCTGGATCTAGCTAAAAAGGTTCAAGAGCGAGGAGCAAATGAATTAGCAAAACGTATCATACAACTGAGTGTTCATATCTTTCAGTTTGCAGTAATCACCGAAAGAGCTGATAAAAACATAGCTATCGACCTAAAAGGTTTAATTAAGCCTAAACCTACAAAACACTTTGCATCGATTGAGGCAAAGGACTTACCTGATTTTTTAAGGGCTTTACGTTCAAACCAAGCCCGTCTATTCCGCCAAACACAATTGGCTGTTGAATTGCTTATGCTAACCTTTGTGCGTACCAATGAGCTTATAAAAGCCGAATGGGATGAATTCGATTTTGAAGAGAAGCAATGGATCATTCCAGCAAAGCGTATGAAAATGAACCGCGATCATATAGTACCATTGAGTGATCAGACAATTTTTATCCTTAATGAGCTTAAGGAATTGCATAAGCACCCGACATTTGTTTTCCCGAGCCAGATTAATCGCAACAATCATATGAGCAATAACACGATTCTGATGGCGTTAAAACGCATGGGGTATCAGGGTAAGATGACTGGGCATGGCTTTCGCGCTCTTGCGATGAGCACGATTATGGAACGTCTAGGGTATCGTCATGAAGTTCCGGATTTACAGCTTGCACATGCCAAGAAGGGAGATGTAGCCCGAGCCTATGATCGAGCACAGTTTATGGACGAACGCATAGTGATGATGCAGGAATGGGCGGATTATCTGGACGCTATTTATAAGACTGGCGAAGTTGTTCCGTTTAGGAGGATTGGTTGATGACCAATACCGCAAAAAGAAATATTACTATGCCTCAAACATTTGAGAAGCAAGAAAGCGCTTTTATTAGTGATGTAAGTTTTAAGGAAATTGAAGAAGAGTTTTCTATTTTTTTGTCCCAAAGTGTGCGTTTGGAAGTGAAACAGGCGTTGAGTTTATATGCTTTGGTCAGGGATATTGAGCGCTCAGGGATAAGTGTGTCTGATTTGGTTTCTGAGCTATTGGCTCATCTTAAAAACCTAGATGCATTTTTAGAGTTTTTTGTGCTTGCAGACAGGGGAGATAATAATCAAAGAAAAACTAGATCTTATCTTTTGAAGTATCAAGATAAGACAAATTCTCAAGTGCCTTTGGCTCGATTAACTACAGCGCCTTTGAAGCAATATAGGAGTTTACTGTGCAATGTACTGTTTGAACTTAATGATAAGGCTGGAATTGATGGTAGGTCTAAGAATGTTGGGTTTCAAACTCTTTTGAGGTTGCTCATTCCTATTCACAATAATGTTATGGCCGAGAATAATCGCTTGAGGCTAAAAAAAGCAGAGTTTCTAATATTCTTATTTAGCCGCATTGCTCCAGCTTATCGTCCAAAGCAGGGATTTGACTATACCTCAGAAGATGCTCTTAATAAAAAAACTCAGAGGATGTCAGCTAAAATAAGAGGACAAAAATAAATAAGATATTCTAAGTTTTGTCCGGCGAAACTCCTATGTTACCTGCTGTAGGATTTCTTTGTAACTTAATAAACAAAGGAATATGCAAATGAATGACGTGCAAACATTACCTGAAACAGGATTTCTAAGATTGCCTGAGGTTTTAAAATTTATCCCTGTAAGCAAATCGACGTTTTGGGCGGGTATTAAAACCGGGCGCTTTCCAAAACCTCAGAAAATTTCTCCGCGTATCACGGTGTGGAGAGCTGAGGATATTTGATGTGCCCCTAGATTTGTAGACACCTTATTGCTTCGAATTGTGTTGTTGCTCAAAATTTATAGGCGACAACATATTGTTGTTACCATGTTTTCTTTTAGGATTATAGAACATTTCTATATAATCA
>Ga0256834_1001591_pt1 | contig 15132 bp, 13 predicted proteins | sample 4281140metaG_FD_190536 | JGI IMG/M metagenome (GOLD analysis project Ga0256834, IMG submission 190536) | Hydrothermal vent microbial communities from East Pacific Rise, Pacific Ocean - 4281-140 | ecosystem: Environmental > Aquatic > Marine > Hydrothermal vents | place: Pacific Ocean: East...
TTACCCAGCACCAGCTCGCTAAGTGGAGTGACGCCCACATAGTCGTTTACATTGGTTGTGGTGAGAGAGGAAACGAGATGACAGAGGTTCTTGAGGAGTTCCCCGAGCTGATTGACCCGAGGAGTGGTAAGCCGCTGATGGAGAGGACTGTTCTCATAGCCAACACGTCTAACATGCCCGTTGCTGCGAGAGAGGCTTCTGTTTACACTGGTATTACGATTGCAGAGTACTTCAGGGACATGGGTTATGACGTCAGCATAATGGCCGATTCAACGAGCAGGTGGGCAGAGGCAATGAGAGAGATATCTGGAAGACTTGAGGAGATGCCCGGTGAGGAAGGTTACCCTGCCTACCTCGCTTCAAGAATTGCAGAGTTCTATGAGAGAGCTGGAAGAGTCAAGACACTCTGCGGAGAGGTTGGAAGTGTTACGGTCGTAGGTGCAGTTTCACCACCTGGTGGTGACTTCAGCGAGCCCGTCACTCAGAACACGCTCAGAATCGTTAAGGTCTTCTGGGCTCTCGATGCGAAGCTCGCTGCGAGGAGGCACTTCCCCGCTATAAACTGGCTGCAGAGCTACAGCCTTTACGTCGACACGCTTAGAGAGTGGTACGAGCAGAATGTCGCTCCTGACTGGGGTGAGCTGAGAAGGTGGGCAATGGAAGTTCTGCAGGAAGAAGCTAACCTGCAGGAGATCGTCCAGCTCGTTGGTAGTGATGCACTCCCAGAGTCCCAGAGAATTCTACTTGAGGTTGCGAGGCTGATCAGAGAAGTCTTCCTGCAGCAGTACGCGTACCACCCGGTTGACTCGTTCTGCTCCCCGCAGAAGCAGTACGACCTGCTTAAGGCAATCAAAACCCTTAACGACTGGTTCTACCAAGCTCTTGAGCAGGGCAAGCTGATTGATGAAATCCTCAATGTGCCGGGCAAGGAGGAGTTCGCGAGAGCCAAATTCGAGGAGGATTACAAGACTGCTTTGGAGAACGCTATGAACAAGATAAAGGCTGCCCTGTTTGGAGAGGGTGGTGAGTAATTTAATTTTATTTTAATTTTTGGTAATATTAATTTATATAAACGTGAAAGGTGGTGAAAATGAAAGAGTATAAGACGATAAGCAAGGTTGCTGGACCCCTGATATTCGTTGAGAAGACTGAGCCTGTAGGTTTCGGTGAGCTTGTCACAATTACTCTGCCGGATGGGACTGTAAAGAGAGGACAGGTTCTCGACACGTCAAAGGATGTTGTCGTCGTCCAGGTTTTCGAGGGTACAAGAGGTATCGATGCCTCCTCTACCGTCAGGTTTACGGGAGATATCGTCAGGCTGCCGTGCTCCAAGGATATGCTTGGTAGAGTTCTCTCCGGCAGTGGTGAGCCCATAGACGGTGGTCCGAAAATAGTTCCCGAGGAGAGAAGAGAGATCATTGGTGCCGCTATAAACCCGTACGCTAGGCAGTACCCAAGAGAGTTCATCCAGACTGGTATCTCCGCTATAGACGGAATGAACACCCTCGTCAGAGGGCAGAAGTTGCCCATATTCAGTGGTAGCGGTCTGCCTCACAACGACATAGCCCTGCAGATTGCGAGGCAGGCCAAGGTTAGAGGAGAGGGTGAGGAGTTCGCCGTCATATTCGCCGCTATGGGTATAACACACGAGGAAGCTTACCAGTTCATGAAGGACTTCGAGAGGACGGGAGCTCTCGAGAGGGCAGTCGTTTTCCTGAACCTCGCAGATGACCCGGCTATAGAGAGAATCCTCACGCCCAGAATGGCTCTCACCGCAGCAGAGTTCTTGGCTTACGAGTACGACCTGCACGTCTTGGTTATCCTCACTGACATGACCAACTACTGTGAGGCTCTCAGAGAGATGTCTGCGGCTAGAGAAGAGGTTCCGGGCAGGAGAGGTTACCCAGGTTACATGTACACTGACCTTGCAACGATCTACGAGAGAGCTGGAAGAATCAGGGGTAGGAAGGGTACTATAACACAGATGCCAATCCTCACGATGCCCGGTGATGACATAACTCACCCGATACCTGACCTAACTGGTTACATAACCGAGGGACAGATCGTCCTGAGCAGAGAGCTCCACGCCAAGGGTATCTATCCGCCGATAGATGTTCTGCCATCTCTCAGCAGGTTGATGAAGGAAGGTATTGGAGAGGGAATGACGAGAGACGACCACGTCCAGTGGAACGACCAGATGTACGCTGCCTACGCAGAGGGTGTTGACTTGAGAGGTCTCGTCGCCATAGTCGGTGAGGAGGCTCTCTCCGAGAGAGACAGGGCTTACCTGAGGTTTGCTGACGAGTTCGAGAAGAGATTTGTCCAGCAGGGCAAGTACGAGGACAGAGACATCGAGTACACCCTCGACCTCGGGTGGGAGCTGCTCGCTCTGCTACCTGAGAGCGAGCTGACGAAGATAGAGAAGAAGTACATCGAGAAGTACCACCCAGCCTACAGGAAGAAGGGTGAGGGTAAGGCTGAGGCCGCTGAGGCGGCCGCTTAACTCCAATTTTTTTGCTGGCGAGGAGGGATGACCAATGGCAGACATCAAACCAACGAGGATGGAACTAATCAAGCTCAAGAGAAGGATAAAGATGGCGACGAGAGGTCACGCTCTGCTGAAGATGAAGAGAGACGGCCTTATAATGGAGTTCAGGGAAATCCTTGAGGAGGCAAAAGAGGTAATCGGGGGAATGGTAGAGAAGTACAACAAGGCGAACGAGAAGATAACACTCGCAAAGGCAGTTGACGGAGTTCTCGCAGTAAAGGCCGTTGCCATCTCCTGCCAGTGCGAGCCGACATTCACGATAAAGAAGAAGAACATAATGGGCGTTGTCGTTCCAGTCGTGAAGAGGGAGAAGATAAGGAGAAAGGTTACCGAGAGAGAGTACGGTGTCATAGCTACTACTGCGAGGATTGACGAGGCAGTTGCTGCTTACGAAGAGCTCGTCGATGCAATTCTTGAGGTTGCCGAGATAGAGACGACCGTAAAGAGACTTATAGAGGAAATAGAGAGGACGAAGAGGAGAGTTAACGCTCTCGAGTATAGAGTAATACCGAGCATGAAGGAGGCTGCGAAGTACATAACGTTCAAGCTCGAGGAGCAGGACAGAGAGAACATAATCAGACTCAAGAAGATCAAGTCAAAGATGGCCCAGAAGGAGGAAGCTGCCAAAGCGGCTGAGGCTGAGAAAGCTGAGGCTGCTGCCTGATTTTATATTTTATGAATTCTATTTTTGTCTCCGGGTTGAGTGTTAGCGAATTTCGTGGCATAAAAAGACTCTCCGATTTGGAATTCTCGAGCTTTAATGTGCTCGTTGGTAGGAACAATTCATGTAAGACGACGCTGCTGGAAGCTCTATGGCTGTTACCGGCTCCTTATTATCCGCCCAACGTTGGATTTAAAGGAGCGTCCAGTAGACTCAAACTTCTTGAAAACAAGCACAATTCTTTAAAAAATTTAATTTACTTTTACTCTGGTAAAGCGAAGATAGAGTATCTGATCGGGGACATCTGCGAAGCAAAACTGGAGATAGAAGATTCACCCAATGCTAAGAAGTGTGAATTTGAATGTTTCGAGAGAAAAGGCTGTTACGGTGACAGAATAGGTGTATACCACTCAAAACTTTCCGAAATTTACCCTAAGCATAGTTCTGAAAACTTTCAGAATCTCGTTTTTATGGTTCCGAGTGACACAAACTTTCTGAGAAATATTGACGAAAGTTTGAAGAAATTGGCTGACTATATTGTGAAGAAGAAAGCACATGTCTCCATTCCAAAGAAGCTCTCAAAATACGTCAGCGACGACTTTACGGAGATCTACCTCGACACTCTGAAGTTAAGAAAAGAAATGCCGGATGGCACGCCCTACTATGTACGTTTAAGCGATTTGGGCGAGGGCTTGAAAAAAGCAGTCAAGCTTATGCTGGTTATCGAGGCTGTAGAACCGAAACTGATACTCTGGGACGATTTCGAAACATTTGCCCACCCGAGCCTCGTAAAGTTTCTGCTCAGGTGGCTCGCTGAGAAGGAATGTCAGGTCGTTTTGTCGACTCACAGCTTGGACGTAATTTACGAGCTTGTGGAGCTGATCGATTACAGAGATGATGCCCGGCTGATCCAGCTCAAAAAGGATAAAGAAGACGTTTTGCTAACGGAATCGTTAACTCTTGAAGAACTCGAGGATCTTTTGGCAGCGAATGTCGATCCGAGGAAAACTGTGGATTTGCTTTGTCTGTAATTTATGAGAGTTATCGAATTCGAATATGCAGTTGAACCAAGGGAAAAATCCGTTTTTGTTTTGATTGGGGATGGGCCAGCTGATATTAAAATTCTTAAAAAATTTGTTGAAAAGTTAACGCAGGCTGGAGAGCTGTCGTGCAGTGCTGAATTGTTGTTGGCTAACAGAAAACACCCGGAAAGTGTATGGAAGGGAAATGCAGTATTTCGAGCAATAGATGTCCTGGCATCAAAACACAAGTTAGAGAAATTCCTTGTGTTTTACGATCTCGAGCACTACGAGGGCATGGATGAAGTCGTCAAGGCACTTGAGCGCGGGGGATGTAATGTTTCGGGCAAAAAAGAGCTTGGTAATAACGCCTATCATATTTTCTGCAAGTTTGGAGGAAGAGACGTCGAAATCTTCTTTTCCGTTTTAGGCAGAAAAGGCAATCTTGAATGCCTTGAAGATTGTATAGCGGAGCTGCTCAGAAGAAACGGCACTCCTTTAAAATTGGCTGACAAGGATAGGCATAAGGCTAAAAAGGAAATAAAGAAGGTAATTAAGAGATATGGTTTCGAGAATTACGAAAAACTGATCCTCAACTCAAAAGTAAAAGACGTTAAAGAAGCATTTAAAAGTCTTTACTTGGTTCTTAGGGAGATTGACAAATCCTTTAGCGAACACTCCCAATGACCTTGAACATCCTAACCCAGCACCCGTTCTTCTCCCTGCTTTCAAACCCAAACTTTCTGTAGAACCTTATTGCTCTGTAGTTTCTTTCTCCCACCCAGAGTTCCACGACATCTCTTCCCCTCTCTTTTGCGTACTCCATCGCTTTTCTCATCAGCATCTCTCCAACTCCTATACCTCTCCACTCTGGCTTTACGAATATCTCGTGAACCTCGCAAACTTCCCTTCCCTCGTACCTGCTGAACCAGTTCGAGTCACATGCGAGAAATCCGACAATAATTCTACCCTTCTCCCCGTGCTGCCCGATAATGGAGATTTCGGCTGCAAACACACCTCTTTCATCTCTCTTCATAAGCCAGCGAAAGTAGCTTCTTATGTCCCTCTTGGAGTTGTAGGCGTAGCTCTCGAGCCCCCTGTAAGCTTTTACGTAGCAATTAACAAAATCGTCGCAGTCTTCTTCTTTCGCACGCCTGACGTTTATCTTTAACACAGCAACCTTTATTACCTCCCTGATTTTAAAATCTACGATGTCCGATGCATCTGGAGAAGTTGTCAAGCTTTTAAGAACTCTTGTTAGCCTGAAATCCCCCTCCGGTAGGGAGGAGAAGGTGAGAGAGTTTATCATCGATTACCTGAAAAAAGCCGGATACTCTATAGAAGTTGACGAAGTTGGAAACGTCGTTGTCGATTGCGGTGGAAAGCTTTGGGTAACAGCACACATGGACACTGTCGATTTTGACTTTCCCTTCAGGTACGAGAACGGAGTGTGCTACGGAACTGGAGTGGCAGACGACAAGGCGAGTTTGGCGGCAATGCTCCTTGCTTCAAAGGAACTCGAGAACAAAAATCTGAACTTCGCATTCTTCGTTGATGAGGAGGAAACTGGTTTAGGCTCGCAGCACTTTGCGGAGACGAGAAGGCCGGGAATTGCTGTTGTGATGGAACCTACGGAGCTCAAAATTTGCAAGGAACACTGGGGGGTTCTGGAAGTCCTCGTCTCCGTATTTGGCAAGGCTTCTCATGCCTCAATGCCGGAGTGCGGTGTGAACGCGATAGAGAGGGCGATTGAAGTTGTTGAGAGGCTGAGAAAGTTCGAAGGAGACGCGAGGTTTAACCTACTCTCCTTGCACTCCTATCCGGAAAACGTTTACTCTGTTCCGGATAGATGTGACGTGAAGTTCGAGTACTTGATACCACATGGTGTGAAACTTCCGGTTCTGCAGATCCTTGAGATCTGCGAGGAGTATGGTGGTGTGGAAGTCCTCGAACTTGCCAATCCTTTCGTGTCCGAGGAAGTTACTGAGCTTCTCGTTGAAGCTGTGAAGCTTTCGGGCATCGAAGCTGAGAGTTCTCACATGCCTTCTTGGACGGATGCTGTAAACCTGAAAGAAGCGGGCTGGGATGTCGTCGTTTTCGGTCCCGGATCTCTTAGTAGTTCGCACACAGCACTTGAATATGTGAGCGTCGAAGAAGTCGTTAAAGCGGTCGAAGTACTGAAAAACCTGAGCAGAGTAATCACATCCCGCAAAAACTGAAGAAGATTTACGAAACGCTTAAATAAAATCCAGAGAAATTTTTCGAAAAATGCGTACGGTCAAGGATCTTCTGGTCGAGATAAAGGACACGTCCGAAGTTATCGTTGACCTTGCCTATTCTGCAATCCTTTTCGACATCGAGGACATAGCTGAAGAAGTTCTCGAGCTTGAAAACAAGATTAACGACCTGCTCAAGCAGATAAGGATAGTTTCAATCCTTGCAGCAAGGAGCGTTGACGAAGCTGAGTCGGTCTCCACGATCCTCCAGATAGCAAACGCGAGCCAGAAGATGTGCCAAGCAGCAGGAGACATAGCGGAACTCGTTTTAAGGGGAATGAAGCTTTCGGCTGAGATGGTTAGGATAGCCCTAATAAAGAGCGAAGAGACGGTCGTCAAGGCGAGGGTCAGCGAAGAATCGGAGATAGCTGGCAAGACTCTTGCGGAGGTAAGACTCCACACCGTTACTGGAATGAAGGTCATAGCGATAAAAAGGGGTTACGAGTGGATATTCGACCCTGAGAAGGATACGAAGATTCTCAAGGGAGACGTGCTATTTGCGAAGGGGGATGTTTCCGGAGTACTAAAGTTCTTTAAGCTCGTTACGGGAAGGGAGAAGAAAGTGGAGGACTTTGAACCCGAGCTCGAGGAGAACCTCGAGAAGGCTGTCGAACTTCTAGTGGAGATGAAGAACCTCTCCGAGCTTGCAGTTGATCTGAGCTATCTATCTCTGCTTTACAGGAACGAAGAAATAGCTCAAGAGGTCAGCTACATCGAGGAAAAAGTTGACAATATGAAGTATGAGGTTCAGCTCCTCGTGCTCAGAAGCTTGAGGGATAGGCCGGACGAGGAGCTTAAAACACTTCTTGCAGTTTTGGAGTTAGCACACGCGAGCGAGTACATAGCTGATTCTGCGAAGGAGATAGCCCAAATAATAGTCGAGGGGATGGAGATTCACCCAATATTCCTCGAGGCGATGAGAGAAGCAGACGAAATCATAACCATGATTGAGGTAGCCAAGAAGTCAAGTCTTGACGGGAAAACTCTTGGGGAGGCGAGGGTGGAGACGAACACGGGCATGCACGTCATAGCGGTTAAGAGAGGGAACAAGTGGATAACTAATCCGACTGCCAACACAAGAATAATGGCGGGAGACATGCTCGTTGTGAAGGGCACGAGAGAGGGGGAGAAAATACTCAGGGGACTCTGTTCAAAGTGATTTCTTGATGTACTAAGCTGTTTTACTGATTTCAAGGTTTGATTTGCTAATTGCCTAGTATTTGGTTACAACAGCCAACAGCAACCAGCTAACAGCAGCTAACAGTTATAATTGTAGTCAACCTAAACTGTAGTTAACCGAAACCAGGCTAAAGAGAAAGGCTCCTCAACATCCTGACTATCTTTCCTATCCTGTTCTCAACCCTGAAGAACCTTGCCGGGTACTTCGACTTCTTGAAGGAAAGAGTTGTCCCCGGCTCCACCTGAATCGTCGTGTGGCCGTCAGCTATAGCTAAGCACTGCCTGCTTATCACTTCCACCTCAACTCTCCTGTGCCTGCCAACGACCCAGGGCTTCCAGCCAAGCTTGAAAGGTGCGACTGGGACTATTAGCAGACACTCCATCCTTGGGTCTATTATAGGTCCTCCTGTGGAGAGCGCGTAGGCTGTCGAGCCGATTGGTGTGGAGATTAGCAATCCATCGCTCCTGAGCCTTTCTATCTCGACCCCGTCAACGGATATCGAGAACTCGACGAGTCTCGCAGGCATCGCCGTCAAAAGGGCTATTTCGTTGAGGGCTATAAGCTCTCTGCACTCCACTCTCATAAACTCCTCGACGCTCATCTCGCTCAGGGCAACGCTGAGCTTTTCCCTAAAGTTGTTTGGAGTTGCGTGAGTCAGCAAGCCGACTTTACCTGTGTTTATCCCGAATATGGGTGGGCATTCCCTCAGCCTCTGGAGAGTTCTGAGTATCGTGCCGTCCCCTCCGACCGTGACTATAAAGTCGTACCCTTCGCAATCTTTGCACGCATCTACTATCATATCTGCAGAATAACCAGAGCTCTCGAGGAAGTCTATAACCTCCCCCGCAACACTCTCCGAACCGGGCTTGCAGACGACGATACCCTTCATTTTTTCTCCTCTTGATTTTATTTTTGTCCTATTCTGTTAACGTTAGCTTTTCAGAACGTCGAGTAAAGCTCTATGCAACTTGTCGTTTGCAACTACTAGTCTGAACCTCTCCTCCATCGTGAACGATTTCTCCTCGACGCTCTTTCCTTCTGGAGTTGTAACGACAGCTCCAGCTTTTTCTGCTACGTAAAGCCCTGCTGTAACGTCGTAAACTCTTAGCATGCCATTTCCTTTTCCCGGCCTTATGTCTATGAAGCAGTCCACGCTTCCGTCTGCAACAAAGCATATCTCGAGCGAAGCAGCTCCAAAAATTCTGACCCTCTTGAATCCATAGTTTCTCTCGGGATAGTACATTATGGCGTTCGTTTCCTTGACGCTTTTAGTCCTTGAGACCTCTATTATTTCTCCGTTCTTGTAGGCCGTACTGTCTGCATAGTACTCGTCTCCTGTTGCGAGGTTGCACACGTATCCAAAAAAAGCGTCTTTGTACTTCGCCTGCTTACCTCTCCTTTCAGCGAAACACATGGAAACTGAGTATATCGGAATACCTCTTGCGGCGTTAAACGTTCCGTCAACGGGGTCGAGAGCAACAACTATGTTCCCTCTTCCAACAACTCCCGACTCCTCAGTCACAACACTCACATCATACCCTTTCAAAACCTCCAACGCTGCATCCTCAGCTACCCTGTCAACTTTCTTTGTTGGGGTACCGTCCTTTCCCATTCCGACGTTCTCTCCTGCCTCTCTCCTTCCGACGATTCCTGAAACTGCTTCTCTGACGGCCTTTGAAACTTCTCTCGAAATTCTGAGAGCCTCCAAAGCTGACATCTCTGACGCGCCTGTCATTGCTAACACCACCCTTCTTCTCATTCTCTCTTTATTCCCGAATCATTAACTCAGAGCCTCGAGAGCAGCCTTTTTCATCACATCCACTGGAGGCGTAACTCCGGTCCATATCTCGAAAGCCTTCGCTCCCTGATAGACGAGCATGTCTATTCCGTAAACGACCTTGCATCCTCTCATCTTAGCGAGCTTTATCAATGCTGTTTCCATTGGATTGTAAACTGTGTCGAAAACGACTATTCCCTCCTTTATCAGCTTTCCGTCTATCGGCAGTTTTCCGGGCATGTAACCGTTCATACCCACGGGAGTCGCGTTTATCAGTACATCGAACTTCAGCCTTTCGAGCTCACTCATTGGAACGAACACGCACTCTCCGTACTTCCTGACATCCTGAGCCAGCTTCAGCCCCCTCTGCTCCGTCCTGTTGGTTATTACCACAACAGCTCCATGCTCTACTAGTGCAAACGCTATAGCTCTCGCAGCACCCCCTGCTCCAACTATGAGAAAAGTTTTGCCTGCAACTCCAACTCCTGCCTTTTCGAGGGCTTTCAAGGCCCCGTACGCGTCCGTGTTGTATGCTTCGATTTCCTCCCCTATTTTGAGCGTGTTTACTGCCCCTATCTTTGAAGCAAGCTCGTCTGGCTTCGAGAACTTCATTACCTCCTCTTTGTGAGGTATAGTCACGTTTAACCCCTTTATTCCGAGAGCTCTCGCCCCCTCTATGGCTGTCTTCAAATCTTCAGGTTTAACCTCAAAGGACGCGTAAACAGCACTCATTCCGAGTGCCCTAAAAGCGGCGTTGTGCATTGCAGGTGAGACTGAGTGCTTTACCGGATAACCGATCACGCCATAACAGTCCATACTGATTTTACGCTGGAAAGTATTTAAGGTTTGGTCGTTTTGGTCGCTTTATACAGGGTGAAGCTGAAAGCTGAAAGTTAAAGTTGGAAATTGAACGAATTAACCACTCACGGCAACTTTCCTCCTAGCTCTATCCCTTCTCCTGGCTTTTCTACCTATTTTTCTCAGGTGCTCCTCTCCTCTGACGAAGAAGGCTGTTATTACTAGGCTTATCGAAACGAGGGGTATTGCTGTACTGAAGACAGCGTGCAGACTCTTTACGAACGCGTCAACGATCTCGAGAAGAGGGAGAACGTTTCCCCTCTTCGCGAGCAGACCCATCATCTTGATCATCTGGGGGCTCGGAATCATGTTCCCGAAGTTTGTTATTAGCTCATTCATCTTGCTTGTGAATACTGCTCCTCCGAAGCTTATTCCTATGCTCCTCGCGAGGGAGTTGGACGTCTGGAAAGTTCCGCTCGCCATTCCCGCCTTCTCTGGGGGAACTGCACTCATCATGACGTTCATAGCTGCCGGCATCATCATGCCAACGCCAGCCCCAAGCATTGCGAATGGCAGAGCGAGGCTCCAGAAGTCGTCGTTTACGCCTATATCAGTTAGCATCATGAGTCCAAGGGAGAAGACGATTGGAGCTAGGCACATTGTTACCTGTGGATTTATTCTATCGCTCAGCTTTCCCGAAATTGGAGACACCGCGAAGTTGGCGAAGGACATCGGCAGCATCCAGATTCCGGCAGTTTCTGCAGAGAGGCAAAGCACACCCTGCAGGTAGTACGGGATTAGGAATATCGCAGCGGCGAATATCATTGTCAGGAATGAGAGGGCAAGCATTGGAGCTGTGAAATTCCTTATCTTGAACAGGCTTACATCCAAGATTGGGTATTCACAGCTTGCCTCCCTCGCCACGAACGCAGCTAACCAGGCGAGTGATATTATGAAACTCCAAATAGTCTTTCTGTCCCACCATCCCCAGTCCTGTCCCTTTATGACTGCTAAGGTGAAGAAACCTAGGCCTATGGCAAGGAGAATTACTCCCACAAAGTCTATGGGCTCTTTAGACACGCCTCCGAGCGGAGGGAAGAACACGAAGCCCAGCAGAACACCAACCAGACCTATTGGCACGTTTATGTAGAATACCCAGTGCCAGCTCAGGTTTGTCGTCAACCAGCCTCCAATGACCGGCCCCAAGGCGAAGGATGTTGCAATTAGTATTGACTGGACACCCATTGCCGCCCCCCTCTGCCCCGGAGGAAACAGCTCTGTGATTAAAGCAAGGCTGTTCCCCATTATAACGGATCCACCCACTGCCTGAATAACTCTGAAGAGAATGAAGACGCCTATGTCCCACGATTTAGCCGAAAGGTAGCTCCCTATCAGGAATATTGCCATTCCAGCCGTATATAGCAGGTCTCTCCTCGTAGCATCTCCTATTTTCCCGAAAACTATCAGCAAAACGACGAGGGTTATCAGGTAGGCGTTCAGCAACCACTGAACATCAGATGCAGTGGCCTGAAAGTCCTGGGTTATTTTTGGCAGAGCGACCATCAGTATGCTCGTGTCCATGACGACCATGAACATGCCTATGACGACTGGTATGAGTGCGAGCCAGGGGTTCGTGTTCTTCATTCTCTTACCGAACATGTTCGACAACTCCTTTAAATCTTTAAAATGCACACCTCATTTTGTAAACTATTCTATCTATTTTCTTCGTTTAACAGTATTTAAATATATCGGTTACCGAACATTCGGTAATCGAATAATTTAAGAAAAATTAAATAACAAGACTGGTCAAGCGTAAAGCCTCGAGCAGACAAAGGCTGTGAAGGGTATCGTTAGGGTTAGAGCTATGCTTCCACACATCGCAAGCAGAACCTCGCATGCTATGAAATTGTAGTCCATTATAACCCCTACAGGACTTCTCTTTGCCATAAAGAACAGGACAGCTGCGGCCATAGTCCCCGCGTAAACGAGGACGAGTGTACTTGCCATCGTCCCGATTATATCCCTGCCTATGTTCATTCCGCTTCTGAAGAGGGCCTCTCTGTCAACTCTGGCGTTTTTGCTGAGCTCATAGAGACCTGAGGCAATGTCTATCGAAACGTCCATTATGGCTCCAAGAGAGGCAAGAACTATAACTCCGCAGAAAAGCTTCGATAGATCGACGAAGTGACCGGAGAAAAACAGCATCTGTGCAAACTCCGAGAATCCACCAGGATTCAGGTTCATCGCGACAATTCCTGCGTATCCGAGAACGGCTGCCGTAACCACGCCGAGGAGGCTGCTTAACGTTGCAGCGAGGGCCTTTTCATTTACGCCAGCCACGCTGAACATCGTCAGGAAAGTAATGGCAATTGCTGTTAGAATTGATGAAATGAGTGGATCAGCACCTCTGAGGATTGCTGGGTAGAGAATAAAGAAGAGTAAAATTGTCGTATAGGTTAGAGATAGGACTGTCCTCACTCCCAGTTTGCCTCCCACCGCAACAACTGCGAGCAGGAAGAGAACAATGTAGGCGGTTTCTATGAGCACTTTTGTTGAAGCCGTATACAGAATGTTATTTTTGGACATGAGGGGGATTACCGGTTCTTTGCAGTAGAAGTACTCGTCGAGCATCCAGTTTCCCCTGAGCACATTATCGAATTCGTAAATTTTGCTACCGACTTTAACCCAGACTCTCTGACATCCAATTTTTATTGGAGCATTGTAGTCTATATCGTCAGACGTTTTCACAATTCTTCCTATAGTGAGTTTGTATTGCGGGGGTTTGTAAGGAGAAGTCTGATAGGTGAGGAATGCAAGAACCAAAAGAGAAGACAGCACGACGGCATGGATGAGGACTTCCTTTTTCATAATTATCTCCCCTAATATTTTTTTCTTCGATTTTAAATTAATTTCGAATTATAATATTGATAAATAAAAAATTAAACTACGTTATAAATTAATGAAGAACTCCGGCAGCTTCGAGAACTCTTGTGTATATACCCGTGTTGTCGTAGAATCCCTTGAAGAGCTGACTGTCCTTTCCTACGGCGTAAACCGGGACAGGAACTCCCGTGTGCGCGAAACTCGTCCATCCAATCTTGGCTCTTTCACTCTCTATCTTCGCGAGAGCGAACCCAGCCCAGTTTCTTACGTACTCGTTAACTCTCGGGAAGTCCGTCAGTATGTTCCTGTCCCTTACCTCTGAAGTCAGGTTGTGACTAAACAGCAGCTCCTCCTCTTCCTTGCTGAGCCTAGTGTGCCACCACTTCTCCACGAGTTTTTCCACAGCCGTGCCGTTCAGGTGTTTTGAGACTATCTGCTTGTCTAGGTAGGAAATGCTGCAGTTTATGTTTTTGAGAGCTGAAAAGTTTGCCTCGTAGAATGTACCCCTGCCGACACTCATACCTCCAGTTTCGTGATCTGCTGTTACTATTACCAGCGTGTCCGGGTGAGTCTTCTGAAATTCGAGAGCAACTCTAACGGCTTTGTCAAAAGCTATTGTGTCCATTATCTCTGCTTTGGGATCGTGCTCGTGGCACGCGTGATCTATTCTACCTCCCTCCACCATCAGAAAGAAGCCCCTGGGGTTCTTGCTGAGAATTTTAAGGGCCACCTCCGTCATCTCCGCTACGGAAGGTTGACACTCGTCCGAGGGAATGTGCTCCCTGTCAACTTCGAAAGCCATGTGCGAGTTTGAGAAGACTCCCAGCAGTTTGTTTGTTTTTTCAGGATTAACGTTCATGAGCTGGCTCTCGTTGAAAACAACAGCATATCCTTCTTTTTCGAAGGCCTTTATGAGGTTCCTGCCGTCAGTCCTTTTTCCTCCCATGCTTTTCGGCAGAAAGTACTCCAGACCTCCCCCCAGAGCGACTGTGGGTTCGAACTTCAGGAGCTGGAGGGCGATCTCATTCTCCATGTAGCGGCTTTTCACGTGAGCGTATATTCCCGCAGGAGTGGCGTGTGTAAGCCTCGTTGAGGTTACTATTCCAACGCTTTTGCCTTCAGCCTTGAAAATCTCGCCGAGCGTTCTGTGTGGAACGCTTCCGTTCGGCAGTTCGTTTATCATGTGATTTATCGTCTTGTAGCCTGAGAAGAGAGCTGTTGCCGCAGCTGCGGAGTCGGTAACTTCTGAGCTGAGAGAGTATGTGGTTATCAATCCTCTCGTCTTTATCGTTGGAATAATGAGGTGCTCCCCGTACAAGTCTTCAAGGTACCTGTCGGGTACGTATATCTGAGTTAGCCCCATTCCGTCTCCTACGAGCAGTATTATGTTCTTTACAGGTTTAAAGCCGGCAGAGTTTGCACTCTCAGTCTCTAAAGGCTGAAATTTTGCCGGACTGGGTGAGCTGGCTGCAATATTGGATTTGTTAGCTGAACTTGTCTGACCTGCAGGCTTTGTGTGGTTTGTGCACCCAGCAAAGCTTCCTGCGAGTACAATTGCTACAAGTACGAGCATCGAAATAACTTTCGAGCACTTCATGGATCATGCGAAAAAATACCGAGATATATTATTTTTCTAAATAAAATATATATACGATTTAGAGAGCAGGATATGTACTGACACATTCGTGAAGTACTTGGAACATTTAGCGTGTATAAAATCTGTAGAGGTACCGGGCTTGGCTTGATCGAATTTGTTAAAAAGCCAGCCAAAATTTAGTGCCCTTCGCTTGCCTTTCTCAGAAACCAGACCTCAAGCTTTAGACAGGATGTAGCGTCACAATCCTTTTCGAGACAGCCAAAACAGGGAGGTAGACCAGAAATGTCCTGCATTCTCTCCATCACTGCCTGGAGAGAGAACTCGTCCTCCTCCTCTTCCTCCTCTTCAGCTCCAGCGGGAACGATTTTAAAAGTTTTAACCCCATCAACTACA
>Ga0256834_1001592_pt1 | contig 15132 bp, 13 predicted proteins | sample 4281140metaG_FD_190536 | JGI IMG/M metagenome (GOLD analysis project Ga0256834, IMG submission 190536) | Hydrothermal vent microbial communities from East Pacific Rise, Pacific Ocean - 4281-140 | ecosystem: Environmental > Aquatic > Marine > Hydrothermal vents | place: Pacific Ocean: East...
CTTCGAAAAGCAGAAGATTCCTCGTACCTCGGAATAAAAAACAGGATGATTTGGAACCTCTTTATACAAATCCGTCAATGGTAGTATGCAAGTTGATTAGCTGCGGATTTTAGGATTTAGCAGAAATATAATAAATCCCCCTTCTCATAATTGAGCTTTCAGTTTATCGAGCTATTTTTGTTCGCTTAAATAGAACACCTATGGGATTAATTTCGCAACGATTAGAAGCAATGGAAGAGTCTGCCACCATTGCCATGGCTCAAAAAGCAAGAGAGTTAAAAAGCCAAGGAGTAGATGTAATTAGTTTAAGCTTGGGCGAGCCTGACTTTAAAACGCCAGACCACATCCAAAAAGCAGCTAAAGAAGCAATTGATTCTGGCAAGTATTTCGGGTATCCTCCCGTGCCTGGTTACCCAGATTTGCGAGAAGCAATTGCGAAAAAATTTACCGAAGAAAATAGCATCCCATCACAAGCAGCCAATGTAGTAGTTTCTACAGGCGCAAAACAATCGCTTGCCAATATTTTTATGTCTATCATAAATCCAAGAGATGAAGTAATTGTGCTTAGCCCATATTGGGTGAGTTATGCAGATTTAATTCAAGTAGCAGAAGGCAAACCAGTATTGGTAAAAGGCACTATCGAAAACGATTTTAAAGCAACAGCAGCACAAGTAGCAGCAGCCATTACGCCAAAAACAAAAGCATTAATTTACTCTTCTCCTTGTAATCCTACAGGTTCTGTATTTACACACGAAGAGTTAAAAGCAATTGCAGATGTGCTTCAAGGAAATGATATTGTAGTAATTGCTGATGAAATTTATGAACACATCAATTTTACGGGCAAACACGTAAGTATGGGTTCTTTCCCAGAAATGAAAGACCGAGTAATTACAGTAAATGGCGTAGCCAAAGGATTTGCTATGACGGGCTGGAGAATTGGATACATTTCTGCCCCTCTAACAATTGCAAAAGCATGCAGTAAAATACAAGGGCAGTTTACTTCAGGCGCTAATAGTATTGCACAACGTGCCACATTAGCTGCCATAACAAGCGACTTGGCTCCTACCAGAAAAATGGCGACCGAATACTTAAAACGAAGAGCTTTAGTTCATGATTTATTGGTAGAAATACCTGGTTTTAAGGTTAATATGCCAACCGGTGCATTTTATTTCTTCCCAGAAGTATCTAGTTATTATGGCACTTCAGTAGGCGATTATAAGATAAACAATGCGAGTGATTTATGTATGTATTTACTTAATGAAGCCCACGTTTCATTAGTAACAGGCGAAGCTTTTGGGTCTCCAGAATGCATTCGTTTAAGCTATGCTGCCTCAGAGTCCGATTTAAAAGAAGCCATTAGCAGAATAAAATCAGCACTTGAAAAATTAAGCTAATCATGATTTCTGTAGATCAATATTTCCCAATTTTCGATGCTTGTATCGATCAATATCATATTAAAGATTCGGTAGATCAAGCCTTAGAGAACCCACATAAAGAGGGAAGCTTTGAAGCCCTTCTTTTCCACAAATGCTGGATTGATACCGTGCAATGGCACTTCGAAGATTTAATTCGCGAACCAAGTATTGACCCCAAAGGAGGAATGGATTTGAAGCGAAGAATCGATCGTTCGAATCAGAAACGAACCGATATGGTGGAGCAAATTGATGATTGGTTCTTGGACTCCTTTAAAGAAGTTACTCCTAGTTCAGATGCCAAGTTAAACACCGAAAGCCCTGCTTGGGTAGTTGATCGACTCTCTATTCTTGCGTTAAAGATTTACCATATGCAAGAACAAGCTAACCGTGATGAAGCAGATGAAACGCATAGACAAAAAAGCAATGCCCGTTTGCAGATATTACTAGAACAAAAGGAAGATTTAACAACTGCCTTTGGTCAATTATTAGAAGAGTATGCCTCTGGGAGCAAAACGATGAAGGTTTACCGCCAAATGAAGCTCTATAACGACCCAAATACTAACCCTGCGCTATACGGCAAAAAATAAAATTTTGCTAGACCTGTTCTGGCAACCCCCTTTTTATTTCATCTACTCAAATGCCCTCTACAGTTTCGTCATTGTCGGGCGTAAGACCCGACAATCTCGTCCGTTTGCCAACGGACATTGAAGAATCTGTTGAAGATACCCCGATATTTCTAAAAAGAAATTCGGAGTATGACGGGATGGAAAGATTATCGCACTACACACTTTAAAATTTTGTCCTTATTTTAGCACCCAATGAACTGCCTAGTTTTTAGATTTTCAGCCATGGGTGATGTAGCCTTAACCGTTCCTGTACTCAGGAGTGCGTTGGAGCAAAACCCATCGCTAAAAATTACGATGGTATCAAACAAAGCATTCGAACCTTTCTTCCATGATCTCCCCAACTTTGATTTTTACGGAATAGAACTCGTTAAATACAACGGTATGAGTGGCCTTTATCGCTTGTTTAAAGAACTGAAAGCTTACAAAAAATGGGATGCTGTGTTAGATATTCACAGCGTAATGCGAACTTGGACCTTAGACACTTTTTTTAAGTGGAGTGGAATTCCTGTCTATAAAATTGACAAAGGGCGAAATGATAAAAAAGCATTAACCAGAAAAAAAAGGAAGCAATTAAATCAACTGTCTCATACTACCGAACGCTATGCAAAAGTGTTTGTCCAGGCAGGCATAAAGTTAGATATAAACTTTGGTGAGGCCATTCATTCCTCTAAACCTCTGCCCAATTTAACTATCGATAATTCATTACCTTGGATAGGAATTGCGCCATTTTCAAAGCATAAACAGAAAGAATGGCCTCTTGAAAAAGTGGAAGAACTGATTGACCAATTAAGTAAGTCTTCAAAGTTTGAGATACTTCTTTTTGGTGGTGGAACAAAGGAAAAAGAAGTGCTAAACCAACTAGCTCAACCATTTAAAAATGTGCACTCACTAGCGGGTAAATTTAGTTTAGAAGAGGAAATTGGCCTTATTAAAAAGCTTTGCCTATTAGTTTCTATGGATTCCTTTAATATGCACTTAGCTTCTTTAGTTGGAGTAAAAGTGGTTTCTGTTTGGGGAGCCACACATACCTTGGCTGGCTTTGGGCCTGTAAATAATAATGAAGAATTTAAAGTTGAAATTTCCCTTGAAGAACTAAATTGCCGACCCTGTTCTGTGTTTGGAAGCAAGGCTTGCTACCGTAAAGATTTTGCATGTATGCAGCGCATTTCTGTGGAAATGGTAATGGAAAAGATCAACTTTGCATTGAATTCATAATTTTGGTTTATGGCTTATTTATTCGAATCTTTCAGAGGCTGGAAAGCCTATTGTGTTAAAAATAGCATCACCCTAGCTCAATCTGTTATTGAGTATGAAACTACTCAAAAAGGGAGTTCAGAAAAAGACATTTATACAGGGCTTGCTAAAGCTTATGGCGTAATGAAGGATGCTGTTGAAACAGGTTTTTCTCAAGACATGACTTCTAACTCTGGAATGATAAATAACGGGGCAAAAAAGGTATATAATTATCCTAAACCCGTTCTTTCTAAGGAATTTCAAAACTTAATTTCAAGGGCTCTAAGTGCCAAGGAAGTTAACTCTTGTATGGGGCGTGTAGTGGCTGCACCCACAGCAGGAGCTTCTGGTATTATTCCAGGGGTGCTATTTACCCTTCAAGAATTACATAACCTCTCAGACCAAGAAATATACGATGGAATGCTAGTAGCCGCAGGTATTGCCCTAATTATTGAGCATACTTCTAGCTTAGCAGGTGCTGTGGGAGGGTGTCAGGCAGAAACTGGAAGCGCAGCCGCTATGGCCGCAGGAGCCATTGTGTATTGTCTCAAAGGAGATAATGACCAGGTTTTTAATGCTGTTGGAATTACCATTCAATGTATGCTCGGGCTGGTGTGCGACCCAGTAGCTGGCCTCGTTGAAATTCCTTGTGTTGTACGCAATGCGAGTGCAGCCGCTATAGCCAATAGCTCAGCTCAAATTGCCTTGGCTGGCTTGGATGCAGTTATTCCAGCAGATGAATGTGTAGATGCAATGGCTGAAGTTGCCGAAAGTATGGAAACTCGTTATAAAGAAACTGCTTTGGGTGGATTAGCGGCTACCAAAACTGGACAGCGCATTTCTAAAAGGGTATTAATTCAGGATATTGATATTTTGCCAGACCAAGACTAAACTTTTGCTATTTCATATTTCACTTTTCATATTTACTTATGAAATCCCATCAATTCCCTAACTCCATCGCTTGAATAATAAAATCCGTAGGTGAGAACAAAAGACCAAAACACACTAAAAAAAAGCATATAAATAAACATTTGTTTACGATTACCCCCGAAGGCCACCGCCAAAATTGCTCCACCTGGAGGAGAAAGCAATATGGGTGTTAAAAAGGAAATTCCTAAGAGTCCATATTTATTCCAAATTTTAACAAATCGCCTACTTTGAGGTGAAAACACTCTCTTAAATTTAAAAAACTTAATAAAGGCAGTATGTCTTAACCTTTCACCAAAAAAACTAAAAATAGAAACTGTGGTCATCATTCCTGCAATGGTTAGCAGTGTGGAAACCAATGGGTGAAAACCTGCAGCATATCCCATGGTAGGGCCAAAAACAATTTTGATCATGCATAATAAATATATGGTTATATAAACCAACGCCTCTTCCATCTTAAAATATATTATGAGATTACTGTGTACGTATAATAAACGTAAATACAAAGCAAAATGATTCCCTCAACTTTACCTAATTTACGATTTATAAGCATCATAGGAAAAATAATAAGGGTAATTCCAAGCATCCAAAACATATCTACAGAAAGTAGTGTTTTGTTAATGGCAATGGGTTGAATTAAACTTGTAATACCTAAAATTGATAAAATATTAAAAATATTAGAACCCATTAAATTGCCCAAAGCCAAGTCGGTTTCACGTTTAAATGAAGCTACAATGGCCGTTACTAGCTCAGGCAAGCTTGTGCCCAAAGCTAACACTGTAATGCCAATAACTCGCTGGCTCACCCCTAAAAATGTTGCCAATGATTTTGCCCCTCCTACAAACCAATCAGACCCAAAATAAAGACCTGCCCCACCAATAGCGAGAAACAATAAGTCTTTCCCCCAACTAGATGAAGGACTATCAGGAACCTCTAGCTCTTTTTCCAAAGCAATAGCTGCTTTGTTTTCCATCCTAGATTTTCTGATAATGTAAATGGTATAACTCAACAAAAAGAATACAAAGAAAATGCCCTCACTTACACCTAATTCTCCATCGTGAGCCCACCAGAAAAGCAAGAGGGCACTAATCATAGCCACAGGCCAATCAATTTTTATACTATCTGCATTTACTTTTACAGGCCCAATCAAAACCGTAACTCCAAGCACAAGGGCTAGATTGCAAATATTAGAACCTATTACATTACCCATAGCCAAATCTGGGCTTCCACTTAATGCAGCATTTATACTAATAAGCAATTCAGGGGCTGAGGTTCCAAAGGCAACAATGGTTAACCCAACTACTAATGGAGAAATATGAGCTCGTAATGCAATACTAGACGCTCCTCTTACCAAGAAATCTCCCCCGATAATTAGAACGAAAAGTCCTACAATTAACAAACCTATATCCTGCAGCATATATTATATTTTTTCTCCAAAGGCTAAATCTCCAGCATCACCTAAGCCAGGGATTATATAAAATTTTTCATTTAATTTTTCATCAATTGCTCCACACCAAAGAGTTACATTATCTCCACAATTACCTTCTAAATAAGCGACCCCCTCTGGCGCAGCAATTACAGATAAAACAACCCACTTTTTCGGCTTTCCATAGCCTTCTAATTTATGAATGGCATCTAACATTGATTTGCCTGTTGCCAACATAGGATCAACCAAAATAACAGTTTTATCCGTTAAGTTTCCCGTAGCTATATATTCTGTCCTTACACTTTTAGATGTCTGAAAATCAGTAGTTCGATAAGCACCCACAAAACCAGAATCGGCTTCATCAAAAACAGAAAGTACACCATCATAAAAAGGAAGTGCCGCACGCATTATTGCAATAACTACCAGTTTATCTTGTGCTATTCCCAGGGTAGATTCACCCAAAGGGGTTTCCACCTTTGTAGTTGTGTAATCAAAGTTTTTGGAAATTTCATAGGCCATCACCTGACCCAATTTTTTAAGATAATGTCTAAATTTTAATCGGTCTTTTTGTAAAGAAACATCTCTTAGACCAGCCAAATACGAATTGGCTACAGAATTACGATCACTTAGGTTGATGGCTGTCACGCAGGTTACTAAAATTGGTTTATAAAACGCAAAATTGACTACGCAAGATAATTCAATTAATTCTGGCATCCAACACAGTTAGTTTACATTTTATCAAATTGATAATCAAACTAATACTAAAGGGGGCTCAAAAGAAAATCTATGGGGGCTAGGCAAATATTAAAGATACACGGTACAGGAAAAAGGAGAGGTCTCTAATTCCCCTAAAGGCTTTAATTTTACCATTAAAGTTTTCGGCCAAGGCGTTGGTACTTCTGTTAAAAAAATAGTTGAGTATTTCTTGCTGGTGTGCTTTAATTTTATTGCATAAAAACTAACAAGCAGGAAATTTCTCGTTCCTTGAAATAGAAAAGAACACTTTAAAAATCTCCTATTAACTCTTTGCAAATTTCTTAAAATCAGGTCGGGTTTCTTTGGGCACTTCTACTTTATCAGAAACAATTTTATATTTTACCGAATCTAGTAAAGTAAGTCCTTGAATAAATTCATTGCTAGGAGTAACCATATATTTTTTAGAAAGCAATTCCACTTTTAAACTTTCTTCTTCACTATAAAGGGTTACTACAAACTTACATTTGCCAGGGTTTTCAATGGCCAGCATTTCAATCTTATCTACGAGTTCGGTAGTAACGGTAGAAACCTCTAAACTAATTTGAACTTCCTTACTCAGGTCTTCTCTAATGCTCGATAATAATTGAATAACTCTTGGCCTAAACTCTAATTCCCCAGGACTATTATACCGCTCTTCTACCTTACCAATCATATATACAAAACCTCCTACCTGCAACATATGTCGGTTTTTCATGTAGTCTTCACCAAACATGGCCATGTCAATCGAACCATTATAATCTTCGATGCTGAAGAGTCCGAATGGTGCCCCTCGCTTTGAAGTACGCTCTATAAACTTGGTAACTATTCCTGCTAATCGAATGATTTGGTTGGGGTAATTTCGATACTTTTCTGCCGTACAAGTACAAAAATTTTCGATATCTATTTTATACTCATCCAATGGGTGGCCAGAAATATAAAACCCAACAACCTCTTTTTCAATTTTCAATTTTTCAATATCGCTGTATGGTTCACAAACCGGGAATTTGGGTTTAGGAATTTCAACGCCACTATCTCCTCCAAACATAGAATGTTGCGAAGCATTTTTATCTTGTTGAAAATTATTTCCATACCTAACGGCTAATTCAATACCACTTGGCTGGTCGCCTTCTTGAATTAAATATTGTCTTCTGTTGGTTTCTTCAAAACAGTCAAATGCTCCACCCATGGCAAGGCTTTCAAACGTTTTTTTATTTACAGACCTTAGATTTACGCGCTCAGCAAAATCAAATATTGATTTAAAGCTCCCATCCTTATCACGATCAGAAATAATGGCATCCACAGCCGCATCACCAGTTCCTTTAATAGCACCCAACCCAAATCGAATTTCCCCTGCTTTATTTACCGAAAAGTTCATATTGCTCTCATTAATATGAGGGCCGAGTACAGGAATATTCTGCTTTTTACATTCATCTAAAAAAAATGTAATTTTATCTATATTACTTTGGTTGTGCGTGAGCACCGATGCCATGTATTCGGCAGGGTAGTGGGCTTTTAGGTAAGCAGTTTGATAGGCCACCACCGAGTAAGCTGCAGAGTGAGATCGGTTAAATCCGTAAGCAGCAAATTTTTCCATTACGGCAAAGACTTCTTCTGCTTTTTTCTTATCTATATTATGTAGTTCTTTGGCACCAGCTACAAAAACTTCACGCTGTTTGGCCATTTCATCGAGTTTTTTCTTACCCATGGCTCTTCGAAGCAAATCTGCTTGACCAAGTGAGTAGCCTCCCAAAATTTGAGCAGTCTGCATAATCTGCTCTTGATATACCATTATGCCATAGCTGTTTTTAAGGATAGGTTCTAATAACTCGTGTGGGTATTCTACTTTTTCCTTGCCATGTTTACGATTAATAAAATTAGGAATAAACTCCATAGGCCCTGGGCGATAGAGGGCGTTCATCGCAATTAAGTCTTCTATATCGGTTGGTTTTAGCACTTGCAGGTGCTTTCGCATGCCATCCGACTCAAATTGAAAAGTACCAACCGTATCACCTCGCTGGTACAGCTCAAATGTTTTTTCATCTTCCAAATCAATGGTATCGATATCAATATCTACCCCATAGTTTTGTTTGATAAGCACCATGGCATCTTTAATAATAGAGAGGGTTTTTAAACCCAAGAAATCCATTTTTAGCATGCCCGCATCTTCAATTACTTTGCCATCGTATTGGGTTACCAATAAATTAGACTCTTTAGAAGTGGATACAGGGATGTAATCTGTTAGGTCGTCTGGTGCTATAATTACCCCTGCGGCATGAATACCAGTACTTCGAATGGAGCCTTCAAGCTTTGTAGCCATATTGAGGATGAATCCTTTTTCCGAATCTTCTTTCCGGAGTTCCTCCAATTCTGATACTTCTTTAAATGCTTTTGCTAAGGTTGTACCTGGTGTATCTGGTACCAGTTTAGCCAAAATATTGGCTTCGCTAAGCGGTAAATCTCTAACCCTAGATACATCTTTAATAGAACTTTTGGCCGCCATTGTACCATAAGTAATAATTTGTGCTACTTGGTTATAGCCATACTTATCAACCACGTAATCAATTACTTTTTGTCTTCCTTGGTCATCAAAATCAGTATCAATATCAGGCATAGAGATACGTTCTGGATTTAGGAATCGCTCAAAAAGCAAGCTGTATTTTATGGGGTCGATATTGGTGATGCCAAGGGTGTAGGCAACCACAGAGCCTGCTGCAGATCCTCTGCCAGGCCCAATCATTACCCCTAAATCTCGACCGGCTTTAATCATATCGGCTGTAATTAAAAAGTAGCCTGCAAAACCCATGGTCTTAATGATATTTAGCTCGTGGTCTATGCGTTCTTCCACTTCTAAGCCAATTTCTCCATAACGCTTAGGCGATTTGGCTCCTTCAAGAGTTAGGTGCCTGAGGTAATCATCTTCATTGGTAAACTCTGGAGGTAATGGAAAATTAGGTAGTAAAATGTCTCTGGTTAGTTTGAGGTGTTCTACCTTATCTACAATTTCATTGGTGTTATCTATGGCTTCCGGAATATCAGAAAAAAGCTGAGACATCTCCCCTTGAGTTTTGAAATAAAACTCATTATTAGGGAAACCGAAACGATACTCTTTACTGCCAAATCCATTGCCCTTCCAAACAGGTTTGCTTTGGAGTTCACCCGTATTTACACATAATAAAATATCGTGAGCTACTGAATCTTCTTGATCTACATAATGCGAATCATTAGTGGCTATGACCTTGAGGTTATACTTTTTAGCAAATTTGATGAGAACTTCGTTTACAATATTTTGCTCTTTAATATCGTGTCGTTGGAGCTCGATGTAAAAATCCTCACCGAATAAATCAACCCACCACTGTAATAATTTTTCAGCCTCTTCTTCTCCTTGGTTAAGAATTGCTTGCGGAATTTCTGCTGCCAGACAGCAAGAAGTAGCAATAATACCTTCATGGTATTTTTCAATGAGTTCCTTGTCAATTCGAGGCCATTTGCTGTAGAGGCCATCAATATAACCAAGAGAGCTAAGCTTAGTTAGATTTTTATAACCAGTGGCATTTTTTGCCAACATTAACTGGTGGTTTCTATTGTCTTTATCTTCTTTAGTAAACTGCTTTTTGAATCGATCTTTTACCAAGTAAAATTCACTTCCAACGATTGGCTTTACATTGAATTTGCTAGCTTCTGCCACAAATTTAAACGCCCCAAACATATTGCCGTGGTCGGTTAAAGCCACTGCTTTCATCCCGTCACTTTCTGCCTTTTTAAACATATTGGTTATGTTAGCAGCGCCATCTAATAACGAGTATTGGGTGTGGCAATGAAGGTGGTTAAACTCGGGCATACTATGCTTAAACTGTGGTTCAAAAATAAGTTGGCAAGTTACAATATTGGCTACAGGATTTGGCCAGTTAGTTGAAACAAATTACTAAAATTTAAGCTTTTTTCTAATTAGAAAAAAGTACTAATCCAATTTTTACATCAATAGAATATGGGAGAGGATATTGTGTTAGACCAGATAAGAATTTTTTGTTAGTCATTAATCTTCCATTAATTTTTTCAGGGCTAGGGCTAATATGTTTTTTTCTAAAACCTATACTCCCTCCAAACTCAAAGAAAACTCTTTCATCTTTACCCATTAGTCTGTAGCCAAATTTGGCATTAAACTGGTCTTGTCTGATAAAATAATCCTCATTAAAATATTGAAAATAACGATTACTACCATCATCTATTCTTACAATATAATTAGCGGTGTAGCTGGTTTCTAAATGCCTATATCCAAACCCTACGTATGGGCCGTTATTATTTTGCGTTTTATAAAAAAAGTATTTAATCTCACCTGTAAGTGAAAAACCTGTTTTATGGTCGATATATTCTTTGGAGGATGCGAATATTTCTGAAGAATACCTTTCTGAGTCAGATACATATCCTGCTCCTAAGTCAATAGAAATTCTATTTTTCCACATAAATTGAGATGAAAGCTCCCAGGCAGTGTAATTATTGAAAATGGAATGTGCATTCCAATAAAGCCCTACCGAAAAATTTTGGATAGAATCTGTGTTGATAGCTTGTTGCTGTGCAAGAGTCTTTATGTTAGTGAGCAAACATATAAAAAGCACGGAGGATGCTAAAAATAATCTTTCATTAATTTTCAGCATAGACCATCTCACTTAATTTTACTAATTCGTTTGTCTCTGTCAATTGCATTTGTAATAAGCTATTTTTTGTAGTAATTGTGAGGTCGCTTCCATTTACAATAAAATCAATAGCCATGATCTCACTATAGCTTTTCAAAAGCACAATATTTGTTACATCAGAAACATCGAACCAGCTCATTCCATTATATAACTCACCAACAAATAAATTTGTACCCATTAGAGCAAGGCCATAGGGAGAAACCATGGAGTAAGAAGAAACCAGCACAGGATTCTTTAGGTCAGAGATATCAATAATTTCGAGCACATCATCAGCCACACCACAGTTTCGGCCAGACCTAAGGGTGATGAATGCATATTGGCCATCTGAAACTACTGGGTCGCAGCTAGTAATATGAACATACTCAGAAATTTGCTCAGGAACTTCAGGGTTAGAAACATCATAAAATAGTACTCCAGTTGTGGTTCCAATTAGCAAAGTGTTATTGAGCTTAGCTATTGTTTCTCCTTGCATTCGAATATCTACTTTGGCTATTATAGAAGGAGTGTCATTTATAATGTCAAAAATTGAAAGAGTAGTTTCTTCAATAACATAAAGAAAATTTTGTTCTATATAGAACTGCGACATGGAGCCTCCTTTTGAAACATTAATATCATCAAATTGAAAGTCTCCTTCAGAGCCACAGCTAACACCCAAAGCTATAAGCAAAGTAAAAATAAATACGTGCTTTATTTTTTTTAATAATAGCATTTTGGATTTTTTATAGTTGCTAGTTCCCACCCAATAACATCCCCTAAATCTTCATCTACACATTCAAAATAATTTCCTGAAACGGGAGGAATATTTTTGGTGTTGGCCGAATTAAAAACATTAGGTAACTTGTTTGTTATTATAGAGCCATCTTCCAAAATTTTTAATGCAAGTAAATGAGGGCCTGAGTTGGCATAAACAATATTGCCTCTAACAGCAATATTTGTGTTTAGTGGTATTTGAAAAAAACCTACTTTATTCGGGTTTGTTTTGTCTGTATTTTCAATAATGTGAAACCCTCTGCCAACTTCTTCTACAAAAATATAATGAGAGTAGTGGTATATTTTGCCTTGATCGGAAAAGGGGATTGGAGCTTCTAACTCAACTCCAAAATCGGCATCAACGTATATCGGTTTGTACCCTTCAACTTCTTCAATATCAAATTCAGGAATAAATTCAAAACAACCACATAGAAAACCCATTGTTATGATTAAAACTATTGAAATTAGATGTCCCTTGTTTTTCATTTTTGAATAAACTAGCTAAATCAAATATATCAATTTATTATTACTATTCTAATATTAATAATAAATATCTAAATTGTCTGTAATTACCGCATCTACCCCCATATTAATTTGTTTGATGAGATCCTTTTCAGAGTTAGGCGTGAACACGCCCACTTTTACTCCCTTTTTTTTCAAACTTTTAATATACAATGGGGTTGCTCTTTTAGAATAAAAATTTACCCAACTGATATAATTAGGAGGAGTAAACTTCCCCCAATGAAATTGATAATCGAAGTAAAATGGGACTGGAAGCAACCAGCTTCCTATCAGTAGCTTCCCAAGCTGGATATTTGGATTGAGTTGATTAATATTCTCAAGGTAAGAAGATTCAAAGGATTGTACTATTACCCAGTTTTCTGCTTCAAAAGATTTTATTTCAGCTACAATATTTTCTTCCATTCCTTTATAAACGCCTTCTTGGTTCCATTTTACTTCAATCAAACAAGTAGATTTTCCGTCAACAAGTGTAAGCACTTCTTTAAGCATGGGGATTCTTTCGCCTTTAAATTCATCACCGAACCAACTTCCAGCATCAAAGGTTTTCAACTCTTTTAGCGTGTAGTCAGCTACGTTACCTGATCCGTCAGTTGTTCGGCCAAGCATCTCATCGTGGAGTACAATAATTTCTCCGTCTTTGCTTAGGTGAATGTCAAACTCTATCATATCTACACCTAATTCAAGTGCTTTTTCAATAGCCGATAAGGTATTTTCGGGAGCTAATTTACTTGCTCCTCGATGTGCTATTATTTGTGTTTCGGTTGGCTGTCTCTCTATTTGGTTCGAGTTCACAAATAGCTGGTAGAGTATTGGGTAACCGATTGATAGGATCAAAAGAGTAATAGTAATAAGGATTATCAATAATGCCATTTTCTTCGTCATATTGTTAAGTTGAGATAAACTAAAGTTGGATAATTTATTTTCAATAGTGTTCTTTTGAGCTTAAAACTAACATATTATTCATTATTAATTGTACTTATTTAATAAATAGTGCTAGATTTTATGTCGATTAAAAATTTATCATTATAATTATCAGCCTTTTAGAACTTGGCTTAAACATATTATTTTAAGCATTGCAAAGAATCCATACCCTATATCGAATTAATCCGATCTTTTCATTCTGCACTCAAGCCGTTTTTATGGTGCTATTAATGGCTATGTTTTCGATAAAAAGTTATGGGCAAAGTATGGAATCAAAGGTGATTAATAGTTTTGGGTCAACACTTTCGATTAATGGATTAACATTTGATTCGTCCATTGGAGAACTAGCAACTTCAACAATTTCAACAAACGGCTATTCAATTACTCAAGGGTTTTTACAGCCCATAGATTTAAAGGTGCCTTGTGGAGATGTTGTACTTAAAGCTTTTCCTAATCCTGTTACTGTAGGAATGAAAATTTATGCAGATGGATGTGACATTGAAATAGCCCGTATTAAGACCTATGATTTATTTGGAAAGTTAGTTTATGAAGGACGACCAATTAACAACCAAGTAAATTTTTCTAGTATAGGTGTGGGAGTTTATTTGATACGAGCTTATAATCAGAATGATAGAGTGGTTGGAGTTGTTAAAATTATAAAATCTACAATTTGAGGAAATTAATGGCCATATCGATTTTCTTAATAGCACCAGTTCTATTATTTGCACAAGCTCCTCTTGGGTTTAATTATCAGGGCATTGCCCGAGAAGCAGATGGTACACCTATTTCATCAAAAGAAATTGCTATTAGAGTTAGTATTATTGACGGGCCACAAGGGAGTAGCCAATTTGATGAAATTCATTTTTTAACTACTAATAATTTTGGCTTGTTTACTGCTGTAATAGGACAAGGTAACGGAAATGGAACCCTTAACCAAGTTAATTGGGCTGGTGGGAATTTATGGTTGCAAATTGAGTTAGATCCTGATGATTCGGGTAATTTTATATTGATGGGTTCTCAACAATTAATGAGTGTGCCTTATGCTTTATTTGCCCAAGAGAGTGGTGAAGGTCTAAACCCTGGTTATGGAGTGGATATAAATAATGGCACGATTAGTAATGTATTGCCTGATAGACCCATAACGCTAACAGGTAAAGGAACAGTAACCGTAACGGGTAGTTATCCCAATTTTACGATTGAAAGTGCAGGTTCAGCCGATGGAGATGCTGATGCTAGTAACGAGCTTCAAACCATTGCTAAAGTTGGCAATACTGTAACTCTTTCTAACAGCGGAGGCAGTTTTATTGATGAAGTAGATGATGCTGATGCCGATGCGCATAATGAGATTCAAGATTTACTTTTGGTGGGCAATGAATTGACAATTACGAAAAATGGCACAGCTACCACCATCGATTTAACACCTTACTTAGATAATACTGATACGCAACTAACGGAGGTGGAAGTAGATGCTTATGCTAATAATAATGGTTATTTAACTTTAGAAGTTGATGGGAGTATTACCAATGAGATTCAGGACTTACAGCTGACGGGTAATAATTTAGCAATTACCAATAATGGCACGGCCACTACTATTGATTTAACGCCTTACTTAGATAATACAGACACCCAACTAACGGAGGCGGAAGTAGATGCTTATGCTAATAATAATGGTTATTTAACAACAGAGGTTGATGGGAGTGTTTCGAATGAGCTTCAAGATTTGAGTATATCTGTATCTGGTACAGACAGAACACTAGGCATTTCAGGCGGAACAGGGGTAACCGTTAATGTAGCAGATAATGATAATTTACCAACAAACGAACTTCAAACAATTTCTAAAGTTGGCAATATTATAACCTTATCAAATGGAGGCGGTAGTTTTACCG
>Ga0256834_1001593_pt1 | contig 15126 bp, 14 predicted proteins | sample 4281140metaG_FD_190536 | JGI IMG/M metagenome (GOLD analysis project Ga0256834, IMG submission 190536) | Hydrothermal vent microbial communities from East Pacific Rise, Pacific Ocean - 4281-140 | ecosystem: Environmental > Aquatic > Marine > Hydrothermal vents | place: Pacific Ocean: East...
GGGTGAAGAGTATATCACACTAAGGTCACTGCTTGATTTTACAAAAACTAAACCTATAGATATAGATGAAGTTGAAAGTGTTGAAAAAATTATCACTAGATTTGCAACTGGTGCTATGAGCTATGGTTCTATCTCTGAAGAAGCACATACTACACTTGCAATCGCTATGAATGCAATCGGAGCAAAAAGCAATACAGGGGAGGGCGGTGAAGATGCAAAACGATTTGGAACCGATAAAAACTCCAAAATAAAACAAGTTGCATCTGGAAGATTTGGTGTAACTGCAAACTATCTTGTAAATTCCCAAGAGATTCAGATAAAGATGGCACAAGGTGCAAAACCAGGTGAAGGTGGACAACTGCCCGGTCATAAAGTAGATGAAATTATTGGAAAAACTCGTCACTCAACTCCAGGAGTTGGACTAATCTCTCCACCGCCTCATCATGATATTTATTCGATTGAGGATTTAAAGCAACTCATACATGATTTGAAAAATGCAAATACAGATGCAAGAATAAATGTAAAACTTGTTTCAGAAGTTGGAGTTGGAACCATAGCCGCTGGTGTTGCAAAAGCACACTCTGATGTGGTTTTGATATCTGGATATGATGGAGGAACAGGAGCAAGCCCTCAAACTTCAATAAAACATGCAGGACTCCCGTGGGAACTTGGACTTGCTGAGACGCATCAGACATTGGTCAAAAATGGGCTTCGTTCTCGCATCGTTGTACAGACTGATGGACAACTAAGAACTGGGCGAGATATAGCTATCGCTACACTTTTAGGTGCAGAGGAGTGGGGAATAGCTACTAGTGCTTTAGTTGTAGAAGGGTGCATTATGATGAGAAAATGTCATCTTAATACTTGCCCAGTTGGAATAGCAACTCAAGATAAAGAGTTAAGAGCAAAATATAATGGAAAAGCCGAACATGTTATAAACTTTGTAAAATTTATGGCACAGGAACTTCGTGAAGTTATGGCACAACTTGGATTTAGAACTATAAATGAGATGGTAGGACGGGTTGATAAGCTAAAAGCTAAAGAGGGTATAAACCATTGGAAAGCAAAACATCTAAAACTTGACCGACTACTTCATAAGATGCATCTAAGAGATAGTGATACAACCTATCAAAGCATCTTGCAAGATCACGGTATAGAGAAGGCATTGGATAATGAGTTACTAAAACTAGCAAAACCTGCAATCGAAAATAAAACAGCTATAAAAGAAGAAATCAAACTTAAAAATATCAACAGAACAGTAGGCACAATGCTCTCAGCCCAGATGACAAGAGTTCACGGTGAAGATGGTTTGGCTGATGATACGATATATTTTAAGGCAGTGGGAAGTGGCGGTCAGAGTTTTGGAGCTTTTGTAAATAGTGGTATCACTTTTGAGATAGAAGGGGATGCAAATGACTATTTTGGAAAAGGATTGTGTGGTGGAAAGCTTATTCTCTACCCTCCAAAAAATATATCGTATGAACCAAACACAAATGTAATATTAGGAAATGTCTCATTTTATGGAGCAACAAGCGGAGAGGCATATATCTATGGATTGGCAGGAGAGCGGTTTTGTGTAAGAAACTCTGGTGTTAGTGTAGTAGTTAGTGCAGTGGGTGACCACGGATGTGAGTATATGACTGGTGGACGAGTTGTAATTCTTGGAGAGATTGGTAAAAACTTTGCAGCAGGAATGAGTGGCGGTATCGCATATATTTATGATAAAGATAACTCTCTCAAACAGAGAATTAATAGGGGAATGGTAGATTTAGATAAAGTTGAAACAGATAAAGAGTCTGATGAAATTAAAACAATGGTTGAAAATTATATAAAATATACAGACTCAAAAGAGGCAAAAGTACTCCTAGATGATTGGGATGCTACCATTTCAAAATTTATAAAAGTTATGCCTGTTGATTATAAAAGAGTGTTGGCAAACAAGCCAAGAGCCAAAGATGAGCAAGATGTTACTGCATAAGGGGAGTAAATTATGGGAAAAATAACAGGATTTAAAGAGTACAAAAGAAAAGAGTTTGATTATGCCCCTGTAAGTGAGCGGATAAAACATTACAATGAATTTATAACTCCTTTGGATAAGAAAGAGATTACAAATCAAGCCGCAAGATGCATGGATTGTGGTGTGCCGTTTTGCCATAGCAATTATGGCTGTCCTGTCGCAAATATCATACCAAGGTTTAATGACCTTATCTATAGAGGAAAATGGGAAGCTGCATTTAGAACTCTTATGAGTACAAATAACTTTCCAGAGTTTACAGGTCGCATCTGCCCAGCTCCATGTGAAGGTGCTTGTGTACTTGGTATCAATGATGACCCTGTCAATATCAAAAGTATCGAATATACAATAATTGAAAAAGCATATAAAAAAGGTTGGATGAAACCTCTAATCCCTAAAAATAGAACAGGTAAAAAAGTAGCGATAGTAGGCTCAGGACCAGCAGGGCTCTCAGCTGCTGCACAACTAAACAAAGCAGGACATAGTATCACTGTATATGAGAGAGATAAACGAATCGGAGGACTTCTTCGCTATGGTATTCCAAACTTTAAACTTGAAAAAAAGAGAGTAATTCAACGACGAGTAGAGATTATGAAACAAGAGGGCATAGAATTTTTTACAGAGGCTCATATAGGTGTTGATATCCCTGTAAAAAAACTTCAAGAAAAACATGATGTGGTTATACTATGCGGTGGAGCAAGTCTACCAAGAGATTTACCAATACCAAATAGAGATGCAAACAATATCCATTTTGCAATGGAGTTTTTATCTCAAAGCAATAGCAGAGTTGAAGGTGAGAGTTTTGCAAAAGCTGATGAGATATTGGCGACTGATAAACATGTAGTAGTCATTGGGGGAGGCGATACAGGAAGTGATTGTGTTGGAAACTCCATAAGACAAGGTGCAAAATCTATCATGCAAATCGAGCTTATGCCAAAAGCACCACTAGAGAGAGATGATAGTATGCCATGGCCTCTATATCCACGAATATTTAAGATGTCATCTTCTCAACAAGAGGGATGCGAAATGGATTTTAATGTATTGTCAAAATCTTTTATCAAAGATGAAAATGGAAATGTAAGTGGCATAAACTGTGTAAAGATAAAGTGGGGAGCAAAAGGGTTTGATGAGATAGAAGGCTCAGACTTTGTACTCAAAGCTGACCTAGTACTACTTGCAATGGGATTCTTAGGACCAGAACAAACTGGTATGATAGAAGAGCTAAAACTAGAAACGGACCAAAGAAGCAATATAAAAACAACAGGTTTTGCAACTTCTCAAAAAGGAATCTTTGCAGCAGGAGATATGAGAAGAGGGCAATCTCTTGTAGTTTGGGCTATAAATGAGGGGCGTGAATGTGCAAGAGAAGTTGATGCGTATTTAACAGGTGGATTTTCTGTGCTTAACTCAAAAGATGGCTCTTTGTATAAAAAGATTTAAAGTGTGGCTTTAGCCACACCTAGCTTAAAAGTAACTAATTACCTGATAAGTCCCAGCAGAACAGATAGCTGCAAAAACACCAGCGAGCAGATCATCTCCCATCACTCCAACTCCGCCTTTTACTTCACGGTCAATTCTACCTATCACAGAAGGTTTCCAAATATCAAATAGTCTAAAGTAAAGTATACAAAGAACAATTTGGGTAAGTGTTGCACCACTCATAGAGATTGCAAGCCAAATTCCAGCAACTTCATCTATCACTATTTCGCTACTATCATGAATCCCTGACTCTTTTTCTTCTTTATCTATCTCCTTGATAGCAATTATTGTTATCAAGATTGTACATAGAAGTAGGGTCTGGATGCTCAAAAAATGAACTATTAAAACTGCAAAAATTGCACCTGCTATCGTACCCCAAGTTCCTGGGGCTTTTGGGAGTAATCCTGTATAAAAAAATGTTAGAAATATTTTTCTCATAAAAATCCTATTTAAGTTAAAGATACTGTTTGGTGAAGAGAGATTAGATGCATATAAAACTTCTCATCATTCATCTCTTCGATAAGCCCACTACTTGGGAAAAAGTTTGAAAACTTACCTGAAAGTTGCTTAAGTCTATCTGGAAACAGCTCACTTAGTATTATTGCTGAAAGCTCTTTTCTCATCAAAACAGCGGGAGGCAAAATACCTACACAAAAAAGTGCATAAATCAACTCTGCATTAAATGAGATGTGATGGTGTCTTCCATGTGGGCAGGATTTTGTACTTACTAGAGTTTTACACTCGTTGCAATATACAAATTCACTCATAACTTCCATCTCAATTCCGATATTTAACTCTTTAAATTGATCTACAATTGATTTTGTACCTTGTCTATCATAGTGCATCCCAATCCCTTTATGGTTTTGACCTATTGCTATCTCATCGCAACCATAGTTTTTTGCGGCTATTGCATCTAAGACAATATTGTCATATCCTTCAAAAAGATATGTATTTTCAAATGGCACAATTAACACTCGGTTTTTTGGTAAAAAATTTTCTACAAAATACTTTAGAGTTTTATGTCTAAGTTCGTATGAAAATAGATCTTTTTTATGAGGTTTTAGCAAAAACAAAACCAAAAGGTCACTCTTTTCAAGTGCGATTCTTATCATCCTTTCATGCCCTCTATGAAAAGGTTTGGCAGAGATCATAATCGCTGTAACATTTTTTGCACCTAGAAGCTTTTTTTGTTCTGATATTATATGTTTTTCGTCTTTGACAGAGTCTGAGTTTATTTTAAGTTCTCCACACACAGCATAGTTTCCTAATCGTTTAAGGGCATTAGAAATACCAGGGCTTGATAAGTCTGTGGTTGAAAATATCTTCTCTATTCGCTTTATTCTATCTATCTTAAATGATTCATCGACGATTAACTCTCCATGCTTTTGCTCTTTAACTATCAAGTCTAAAACATCGTCTTTTTTTATATTTTTGAGTACATTTTCGTTTCGTTTTCCACTTGGTGCTAAAATAAATGAGAAGGGGAAATAGTTGCCTTTGTATGTGGAGGTTTTATCGGTCTCTTGTGCCTCTTTGGCATTTTGGAGTTTGTCTATAGGAGAGAGGATTCCCTCCTTGCACATTTTTAGTGTGGCTAACGCTTCGCTGTCTAAGTGTAGCTCTCTATTTTTTCTTTGAAATTCCATATTTTTTTCTTTTTTCCCATAAGCTCTTTCTTGAAATTCCAAGCTTTTTACTAAGCTCAGTATCAGGAAATTTGGCTTGATATTTTACAATGATATATTTTACATAGTTTTCAATTGAGAGTATATCACCTTTTTCAAAAACTCCGTCATCATTTTTTATCTCTAAAACTTCTAATTCATCTGCTTGTTCATTTAAATCTGTAGTAGAGAGTATAACACGGCGATTTTTAATAGTTGATAAGATTTTAGTTTTTTCACTCTTTTTCATCTTTTGATAGCCGATTAAATAAATTAACTCTTTTTCGTGAATCTTTTTTATTTGTGAAAGTGCATCTGAATCAGAGAGAGAGATAAAAGAGAATGATTCATTGTAATCTTTTGCATAGTTAAACACAAGTGCATCTGCAACTTTTTGATAAGTTGTCTTTACTAGAAGTGGTAGTGAACTTTTGTTTGTGATTTTATAGCCAATATTTTGTTTCAAAAGATGGTCAATATAACTTTTGTAAGTTGCATTCTCTTTTTTGAAAATTATATAATCTTGAAGATGGTCTAGTTTTCTAACAAGCTCCTCAATCATAAATGGTTTTAGTATATAATCATTTGCTCCAGCTTTCAATGGGTCTGAAACTGTATCGTTACTCACATATGAAACCATTAAAATTATTATAGAGTTTTGATAATGCTCTATAACTGGGTAAAAGTTTTGACCTGATATATTTGTTGATAGCAATATGGCATCAAACTCATCATTTTTGATTGCATCTTTGACAGATGAGGCACTTTCACATATATGACCTATTTCTGTTAGCTTTGCTGAAATGCTCTGTGCTAAATAAATTTCACTCTCTACTATAAGTATCTTCATTTTTGTTTCCAATTAAAATATTTTATAGATGCAACAGCTTCCACTGCTACACCCTCTTTTCTTCCTATAAAACCTAACTTTTCAGTTGTTGTTGCTTTGATATTTACAAAGATTGGTTCAATTTCCAAAATATTTGCAATTACCTTTCTCATCTTATCTTTATAAGAAGAGAGTCTTGGAGTTTGGGCTAAGATAGTGATATCAACATTGTTAATCTCATATCCAACCTCTTTTACAAACTCCACAACCTCTTTTAACATAACTTTTGAGTCAAGATTTTTATATTTCTGGTCAGTATCAGGAAATAACTCCCCAATATCTCCAGCCCCAATTGCCCCCAATAAGGCATCTATGAGTGCGTGAATTGCGACATCTCCATCTGAGTGAGCTTCAAAACCAAACTCACTCTCTATCAAAACACCGCCAAGATACATCTTTTTGTCATCACAAAATTGATGTACATCAAACCCTGTACCCACAAATGTGGTATCTTCAGGGTCATTCAAACACTCTAACTCTTTTAAATCGTCATATCTTGTAATTTTTTTAGCCTTAATTGAACCATTTATATAAAAAATAGTTCCTCCTATTGATTTTACGGCACTTGAATCATCTGTAAAAATCTCTTCTTGCTCCAATGCCTTTTTTAAAATAGAACTACATGATAGTTGCGGAGTCTGTATCAGTTTTACTTTATCTCTATCTATGGTTTCATTTTTATAAACTACTGTATCACTTACGCTTAGGTATGGAACAACGATATCAGCTTTATCAATGGAGTTTAAAATATCTCTAATCATATCTAATGGGATGCAAGCTCTTGCTACATCGGTAACTAAAACATGAGAAGTTTTTAGACAAGAGAGTGCATTTTTTAATGACTCTTGTCTGCTCTCTCCTCCAACTACAAAAGTAAAATCACTATATTTTTGCATATAACTTAGCTCTTTTTTGCTAGCGGTTATAATCACATCAGTAAAATCAAAATTTTTTGTAAATCTTTTTGCGACAAATTTCCAAAGAGGATCATCTCCAATTCTAAGCCACTGTTTTTTTACACTACACTCAAAACGAGTAGAATTTCCAGCAGATAAGATAATAAGTGTTAAATCGGGCAAAATTTGTCCTTTTTCCAAAAAGTGTTACCAAATTATACACTTAATAAGCTTTTTTTATCTAGTTTTTTGTAGAATATCATCTTGTTTATGTACAATGATAGTCTAGGTTAGTATAAAAATTAGGGGAAACTATGAGAGAAGAGTGGGTAAAAAAAAGAGAAAATGACGAAGTTAGAACACAAATGTACTATGCTCGTGCTGGGATTATAACCCAAGAGATGGAGTATGTTGCAAAGGTTGAGAAACTAAAACCTGAGCTTATTAGAAGTGAAGTTGCTAGAGGTCGTATGATAATTCCAGCAAATGTCAATCATAAGCAACTCAAACCAATGGCTATAGGAATTGCAGCAAGCTGTAAAATAAACTCAAACATAGGCTCTTCAGCGTTAGCCTCAGATGCAGCAGGTGAAGTTGAAAAGGTAGAGGTAAGCGAAAAGTATGGTGCAGATACTATCATGGATCTTTCAACTGGCGGTGATTTGGATATGATTCGAAAAGAGGTCATAAAAAATGCAAATGTTCCCATAGGAACAGTACCAATGTATCAGATACTTCACGATATAGACAATAAGATAGAAGATTTAACTATCGAGAAGATGTTAGAGGTGATTGAGAGACAAGCAAAGCAGGGTGTTAGTTACTTTACTATTCACGCTGGGTTTTTGTTAGAGTTTATGCCACATATCGCTAAAAGAAAGATGGGAATTGTATCTCGTGGTGGGTCGCTTATGGCCGCTTGGATGATGCACTATCATAGAGAAAATCCATTTTATACAGCATATGATGAGATTTTAGATATCTGTAGAAAATATGATGTTGCACTTTCACTTGGAGATAGTTTAAGACCAGGGTGTCTTTATGATGCAAGTGACTCAGCACAACTTGGAGAGCTAAAAGTGTTAGGAGAACTTACTCTAAAAGCTTGGGAAAAAGATGTACAAGTTATGATAGAAGGGCCAGGGCATGTGCCATTAAATCAAGTTGAGAGAAATATGAAGTTAGAACAAGAGTATTGTCATGAAGCTCCATTTTATATCTTAGGACCATTAGTTACAGATATCGCAGCAGGCTATGATCATATTAGCTCTGCTATTGGTGCGGCTGTTGGTGGTTGGTATGGTGCTAGTATGTTATGTTATGTAACACCAAAAGAGCATTTAGGACTTCCAAATGCAAAAGATGTTAGAGAGGGAATCATAGCTTATAAGATTGCAGCTCATGCTGCTGATATCGCCAGAGGAAGAAAAGATGCGATGAAAGTTGATGATGAAATGAGTGATGCTAGATATGCTTTTGATTGGAATAAGCAGTTTGAACTATGTTTAGATCCAGAGCGTGCAAAAGAGTACCATGATGAGACGCTTCCACAAGATGTTTTTAAAGATGCAGAGTTTTGTTCGATGTGTGGACCTAAGTTTTGTTCATATAAAATTACGCAAGATATTGTTGAAAAACACTCATTAGAGACAGTAAATTAAAATTAAAAAAGGTAAGAGAGTGATAGAAAAAGAGTTAATACAAGAGAAGTTAAAAGAGGTTTTATATCCAGGTTTTACAAAAAGTATCGTAGCTTTTGGATTTGTTAAAGCTGTAGAGACAAATGAAGATGGTGTGTATATAGAGGTTGATATCTCTTCTTCTGCACCTGAGATTGAAAATGAGTTAAGAGAAGATGTCACCAAAAAGATAAAACTTTTAGGAGCAAAAAAGGTTGATGTTGTTATCAAAAAACCGACAATACCAAAACAGTCGAGTTCACAAGGCAAAAACATCGCCCCAGGTGTCAAAAACTTTGTGATGGTAAGTAGTGGAAAAGGTGGAGTTGGTAAATCAACAACAACTGTAAACTTAGCGATAGCTCTAGCAATGCAGGGTAAAAAAGTAGGACTGCTAGATGCAGATATCTATGGACCAAATATCCCAAGAATGATGGGAGTAGCAGGTGAACAACCTGAAATAATCGCAAACAAAGTAAAACCACTTCTCTCACACGGTGTTGAAGTAATGTCTATGGGAAGCTTGATGGAAGAGGGGCAATCTCTAGTTTGGAGAGGGGCGATGATTATGAAAGCAATCCAACAACTCCTTCGAGATGTTATGTGGGGTGATTTGGATGTTATGATTATCGATATGCCACCAGGGACGGGAGACGCACAGCTGACTTTAGCTCAAAGTGTACCTGTAACTACTGGAGTTTGTGTAACAACACCTCAAAAAGTTGCTCTTGATGATACTGAAAGAAGTTTAGATATGTTTAAAAAACTACATATCCCAATAGCTGGAATTGTTGAAAACATGAGTGGATTTATCTCCCCAGATACGGGCAAAGAGTATGATATCTTTGGAAAAGGGACAACCAAACCACTAGCAGAAAAATTTGAGACGGTAGTTTTGGGAGAAATTCCAATAGAGCCTTCAATCCGTGAAGGTGGAGATAGTGGGAAACCAGTAGTATTTCACAATCCAGATAGTCAAACTGCTAAAAAATACCAAGAAGCAGCAACTAAACTTTGGGAGACAATTGAACAAATCAATAAAGATGGTGGAGTGGATAATGAAGCAATTCAGCCTACAACACCTCCTGGAGTTAGTGCCTGTTCTTCATAAATAAGGATGCATCCCAAGTATTTTAACTTGGGATAGATAATTTTATGAAAATAGTTTATACAGCAATCTCTTTTCTTTTAGTTTTATTGGTTGGCTTTTTTACTCTTGGATATTTTATTGATGCTTCACAAAAGTCTGTAAAATCTGATCTCATTGTCTCTCTTGGAGGAGGTTATGGATGTCGAATAAAAGAGGCACTTAGACTTTATCAAAACGGTTACTCAAACTCAAAAAAATTTCTATACACTGGCAGAGAAGAAGTCCATACTGATTTAAAAACAAGTTTTAGTAAAAGTGAGTTTTTACTTCAAGGTGGAATTAAAAAAGAGAATATAGTTTTTGTTAAAAGAGGCATTATTGTAAACACAGTTGAAGAACTCCTTTTTATCAAAGCTTATATGGAACGCCATAATTATAAAAGTGTTTTGATTGTCACAGCCCCTATACACACTAGACGAGTTAAAACCCTAGCTAGTCAAATAGTTCCATTTGATGAAGCAGGTATCAAAGTTACTGTGAGCGGTTGTAAAAAAGCTCATTGGAACCCATCATCTTACTATCAAGACAAAGAGACTAGAGAAGCTGTCTTTTTAGAGTTTGCAAAACTTATATATAATCTTGTTAAATACTCTCCGCCACTTATAAGCTATACATCATATGCAGAAAAAAAGGAGAGTTTACTTTGGAATGAAGCGTTAGAGATTTAGAAGTATGATAGCGTTAGAAATTCTATGTCAATCCGATAGAATATAAAATAAAAAACCATATGAAATTTTTTATGGAAAAAAAGAAATTAACAATACATTTGACTCTTTATTTGATCCAAAAGCATACGAACCAAACTTTAAAGTAGATCATCTAAAACTTCCTCTATCGTTTCAAAATCAAATACAAAACCACTCTGCAAAAGTCGTTTAGGGTAAACCTTTTGCCCATCACTTAAAACTGTTGCCCCATCGCCAAAAATCAATTTTAACACAAAAATAGGCAAAGGTAAAAATGCAAAGCGATTTAGTTTATGAGCTAATACTTTTGTGAACGCAGCATTGGTAGATGGATAAGGTGAACAGAGATTGAAACAACCTTTTAATTTATGATTTTGGATAACTTGCTCGTATGCTCTTGCAAGATCATGTATGTGTATATATGAAAATGGTTGCTCTCCAGTGCCAATCTTACCACCAAGACCCATCTTAAATGGCAATAACATTTTTTGAAGTGCTCCACCGTCTCCTAAAACAACACCAAGACGAAAAATTACAACTCTTGCTTTTGCTTTTTTGGCTTCTTTTTCCCAATTTTTGCAGATATGAGCTAAAAAAGTTTCAGCATAGTTGTAGTTATCTTCATCACATAAAATGTCATTTTCATAAATCCCAATAGCAGAAGTTGATATAAGTAATTGGTCTTTATTGGAACAATTGACGGCATTTACGATAGCTTTTGTAGTTTCAATTCTGCTTTGATAGAGTAGTTTTTTGTATGTTTTACTCCATCTTTGAATGATGTTTGCACCGGAGAGATTAATAATGATATCTGCTTGTGAAATCTTATCATGTAGAGTATTTTTTTGATGAAGTTCAGCTCTTTTTATAGTGATGATTTTATAGTTTTTACCTTTAAAATATTTTTGTAAATAAGTACCTACAAAGCCACGAGAGCCTATGATAGCTATAGTCATTTTGCATCTTGTCGTTGCATTTTATATTTCACTTTGAAGTGAAAAAATCTTATAAGTCACTTTATCATCTACAGCATTTTCATAGTAATCTATAGAGATTGTCATGGGATATCCAAATGTAGAATTGTAATCTACGCTAAGTGAAAAGACTTTTTTATTGATAATATCTTGAATAAAATCAAAGTATTCATCGATACTTGTGAGATTTTTTAATTCTTCACTATCCAAATAGATATCACTAGGAGTATAATATGCATTATAAATTACGCCTTCTTTTACTACTACAACTATATCTTCTTTCTGTGGACAAAAACAAAATCTTTTATAAGAATATTGGTAGTTAGTTATTTTTGATGTACTCCATAAGTTTTTGTGTTTATCAAGTTCTTGTTGATTTTTGTTAATTGTAGTGGTATTACATGATATCAATAGCATTGATATAAATATTAGTAGATACTTCATAAAAAAGCCTTTATTCTAATTATATCAAACTTTACAACTCTAAATCCTTTTTAATCTCTTTGCCAACATCACTCAAACAACATCTACCGCTTGAACTAAACAGGTGTCAGGCTTTAACTTTTTAGTGGCAGTTTACTTTTGATACAATTTAGGTAAATCCAATGACTAAATACATCTCTAATAAAATTGTTAATATGAACGAAGCAAAGAGATAGATACATATAAAAAGGGTAAGGCAAATATAACAACCCCAACAGTCATAAAAAATGTCAAAAAAATTATTACATTCTCACCTTTTATATATACTAAGTTTTTAATCGTTTGTGCTTCTTTTTCATCAAATGCATTAGAAAATTGCTCTCTAAGTCCAATTGATTCAAATGCTAATATATAAATAAACATTAGCACCACAATCCATACAGAATCAGGCTTAGTTATTGCATCAAAATAAAAAAGAAATATCGATATACTTAACGATACTGACAATGCTTCACCAATTATAAATATGATAGTTTTGTTTTCTTTCTTCCATAGTGTACCAATACCTCCAATAAGTATTAAAAAGCAGTAAATAATTGCCCAAAAAGGCATTAAAAAGTAGTAGTCTTCCATAGCTATAGTTACACCCTTTTTTCAAGATCAGCAAATCAGAGTTTTTAATTTCATCACTTTATATACATCCCAACCTTGTCTATATGAGTATAGCATAAGTGTTACTTTTTCAATAATTTTTCGGAAAGAGGTCTATCATTGAATTTAGAGCAGAACCAATGGGAGTAATTAACTATTAGCTTTCGAGATAAAAAAGTATTCAGATAAAAGCCTTTAAAAAAAATCAAACACCTTTTTTAAACAGGTGTCAGGCTTTAACTTTTAACCCATAAATTGATATAATCCCATAAACATTATCAAAAAGGCAAGTTCTATGTCCCTAAAAAACCTACTTAATCAAATAGACACCAAAAAACAAAAACTTGATACCCTTAGACCTTTAAATGATAAACAGTTAAAAAATCTAAAAAAAATGTTTGATGTGGATTTGACTTATAACTCAAATGCTATCGAAGGTTCAACGCTTAGTTTTGCCGAGACAAAGTTGATTTTAAATGAGGGGATTACGATAGGCGGTAAAAAGCTTAGTGAGCATTTAGAAGTTATCAATCATAAAGAAGCATTAGATTTTATAGAGTCATTGAGCCATTTGAAACCAGAACAATTGTCACTAAAAGATATCTTAGATATCCATTTTTTGATTTTAAAAGGTATCAATACCAAAGATGCAGGTATTTTTAGAGTAAAACCTGTGGGTGTTAGAAAAAGTGATGGTGTCATTTATCAGTTTACAGAACCTTTGAAGATAAAAGATGAGATGGATAGTTTTATAGAGTGGTTACAAGAGTGTAGAGATTTGCATCCTGTATTGTTGGCAAGTGAGGTACATTTGCGATTTGTCTCTATTCATCCCTTTATCGATGGCAATGGCAGAACTGCGAGGCTTTTGATGAATTTGATACTTTTACACTATGGTTATCCACAAGCAGTGATAAAGATGACAAATAGAGCAGAGTATATTTTATCTATAGAAAAAGCTCAAGATAGTGGTGTTTTGGATGATTTTTATCAAGTAGTAGCAGATGCAGTTGATGAGAGTTTAGATACTTATTTGAATATTTTACAACAAGATATAGAATTGATATAGTCTATCATGGCAAGACGACCAAGAATTGAGAGTGCAGGTTTTCATCATGTCTATAACCGTGGCGTTGAAAAAAGAAAAATCTTTATGGATGATAAAGATAAAGATAAGTTTTTAGAGATAATGTGTGAAGTATCCAAGCTTTATCGATTTAAAATCCACTCCTTTTGTCTGATGGATAACCATTATCACTTACTTTTAGAAAACAGCCGTGAAAATCTATCGCTTGGCATGAGAGGGTTAAACTCCAGTTATGCTAAGTACTTCAACAAAAGATATAGTAGAGTAGGGCATCTTTGGCAAAGTCGATACAAGTCATGGTATGTGTTTGATGAAAACTACCTTTTTATACTTTTTAAATATATCGAATCAAATCCTGTAAAAGCAAAGATGGTCAAAAAAATAGGAGAGTATAAATACTCTTTGAGTCATCAGATCCTAAATAATCTTTTAAATGATTGCACAAAAAACTCATTTGTGCTGACATGGTATGATATAAAAGAGTTCTCCTATCTTATCAATCAAAAGTTAACTAAAAAAGAGCAGGAAAACATTGATAAGATTCATAATGCAAAAATAGTGATAAAAGATAACAAACCAATAGAAAATCTACAAAACAGAGCTTTGGAAGAGTATTTTCCAAATACTGATATATTATCAAAAAAAGAGAGAAATGAGCAGATTGTGCAAGCTTATGAAGATGGTCATACCCAAACGAAAATAGCACAATATTTAAATATTTCCAATGTTGCTGTTTCTAAAATCATAAAAAGGTTAAAAATTAAAGCCTGACACCTTGTTTTATAAAAAGGTTAAAAATTAAAGCCTGACACCTTGTTTTTGCATTTCCTTGTATAAATCTAAAATAACCGATGGACAACCACTAATGACAACTGTTTGAATTTTTAAATTGTGCAATAATTCAAACAACTTTATGGAGTATGAAAATAGTCTCTTTTCATCTTGTGATAAAAATTCTTTAGCAAGGTGATTAATATAGGTTGTATCTAAGCCATTAAGATAATCAGCATAAATTTGGGCTGTTATATCAGCAAGTTGATCATGTGATAAAATTCCTTTTTGATAATCAATAAACATTTTATTTATTGTTTCTAAAATTAAATCATCTTTTTTATTAGAATTCTTAATAAGAAATTTTATCCATTCTTTAATGGTATACCCGTCCCTAATAGTTCCATCCCAATCAATTAAAGCAATTTTTCTTTGAATATACATTTAATATCCCTATGATTAAATCATACTAAATTTGTTTAAATAAATATACATTTATTATTTCAAAATAGTTTATTTTCTTTTTCTTAGATTTTTGTACAACTTTTTTTAAAAAAGTTGTGGATTTCCATTAAAGTATATAGAATTTTAGCTTAGGTTGAAAACAAAAAAGACCTCTCTATTTTTACAAGATAATATTTGTAATGTTAGTCTAACGGTCGAATACAGCCAATAAGTTTCCCGATAGGGATACTTATTGGCTTCTATGTTTTGTTCTCTTTCTAGCTGTCATTTTGTTGTATCATCTCCATAAAGTTTAATG
>Ga0256834_1001594_pt1 | contig 15121 bp, 14 predicted proteins | sample 4281140metaG_FD_190536 | JGI IMG/M metagenome (GOLD analysis project Ga0256834, IMG submission 190536) | Hydrothermal vent microbial communities from East Pacific Rise, Pacific Ocean - 4281-140 | ecosystem: Environmental > Aquatic > Marine > Hydrothermal vents | place: Pacific Ocean: East...
ATTCTTAAATTTATTTTATTTTGTAACTCTTGCAGCAACTATCCCAAGAATTCGGGATAAAATTAACTTTGAATAGGTTCCTGCCTATCTAGGAATGACAATTATGTTTAAATAAAAATAAAGTTGTGAAAAACAAACACTTGACATATTACAATTCAAACGAAGAAAAGTGGAATGTGATTACGCATGCTATCGGATTGGTGTTGAGTATCGTTGCACTGGTGCTGTTAATTATTCATGCGAGTACTCATGGTACAGCCAAGCATATTGTAAGTTTTATTATATTCGGAGCAAGTTTAATCCTATTGTATTCGGCTTCCACTTTTTATCATTATACTCAAAATCCTGAACTTCGTAAAAAATTAAATATTTTAGATCATGCTTCAATTTATGTGCTGATTGCAGGTACTTATACACCATTTACTTTGGTAACCTTAACAGGTTGGTTAGGTTGGACAATTTTTGGAGTTACTTGGGGTATTGCGATAATCGGAATTGTGTTGAAATTATTTTATACAGGGAGGTTTGATAAAATTTCTACCATTGCGTATGTAGCTATGGGATGGATTATCATTTTTGCAATAAAACCACTCATTGCAAGTTTGCCTTTAAACGGATTGTATTGGTTGGTTGTAGGGGGTGTTTTTTATACTGTTGGAGCAATTTTATATAGTATCCCTAAACTAAAATACAATCATGTAATTTTTCATGTGTTTGTACTATTGGGGAGTTTTTCGCACTTTATGGCAATATATTTTTATGTGCTTTAATCCGTTTCTTTTTGATGTAATAATCTTGTCAATTTGATGGATAAATCCAATAAAATTATTTTTGCATTTCCGTTTCTTTCTATATGATACATGGCATCATTCAATTCGTTTGAAATGTCTAAAATATTTCCGCTATGTATAAATGGAGCAAATTTATCTAAGTCGAAATTTGCTGTAGAAGGCTCTAAAAAAACTAAAGAATTTGCGGCATAATTCTTCAACAAGGCTTGTCTAAAAAACTGTAAACAGTAATTTAAAAAGCTCTTTTGAGTTTCTCTACCTGTTTTAGCAATAGTTTCGCTCCAAGAAATTAAATCTTGAATAACAGCAGCATTTCCTTTGGCTTTAAAGGCCGTTCTTACCCAAGTAATAAACCATTGTTCAAATTGTTGGTCATTGGTACTGTTGTGTAAAATATGCACTGCTTTGTTCCAATCACCATCAGATTGATGAGCAATTTTTCTTGCTTCAGCTTCTGAAATTTGTTCTCTTTCTATCAAGGCGTTGGTGATATGATTTTCACTCAACGGATTTAATTTTACTTCTTGGCAACGTGACAAAATGGTATCAATAATTTGCTCTTTATTTTCAGTAATTAAAAGTAAAATTGTTTTGTTTGGTGGTTCTTCAATCAGTTTTAATAATTTATTGGCTGCAGCTATATTTAATTTCTCTGCCATCCAAATAATGATTACTTTATGTCCTCCTTCATAAGGTTTTAAGGCTAGTTTTTTTACAATATTTTCTGCTTCATCAACACCAATTTGACCTTGTTTGTTTTCAATACCTAACTGGCTGTACCAATCTGATAAATCCCCATAAGGGTTGTTTTGAATAAAACTTCTCCAGTCTTCTAAAAATAAATCACTTACTGGATGCCTTTTTATTTTGTCTGTAGTTGCCACAGGAAAAGCAAAATGCAAATCAGGATGCATTAATTTATTCAATTTTAAGTTGCAAGTAGCATCACCAGTAGTATTTTCTCCATCAGTATTTTGACATAAAACATATTGAGCATAAGCTATAGCTAAAGGTAGAGCACCTGTGCCTTTAGGAGCAACAAATAATTGAGCATGAGGTATTCTATCACTTTCAACAGAATAAATAAGTTGTTTTTTTACAATTTCTTGATCTATAATATCTGTAAAAAGCATAAATTTTTGATTCTTTAAGTCAAAATGAAACGTATAAAATATATCTGTGGCTTGTTACAGGGATAGATGGTTTCAATAAATTTTATATTTAGATTTCAAAAATAGTTAAAACAAAATCATTAACCAAACGAGAATAAATGATGATGATTTTTTTGAGAAAATAACCTTCTAAATTTCATTCTAACACCTAAAAATTTAGTTATCTTTTTAAAAGAGTAAATGATTTATAGCGATTATTTTTTTTATCGGTTATTTTTAAAATATACATTCCTTTAGATAAAAATTGCAAGTCTAACTCATCAGAAAAAGTAGTTGCAGAAAAGACTTCTTGACCTAAATTATTGAAAATTGACATTTTGTAATTATCTTTATTCAAATCGAAACCAATTAATTTTAAAGAACTTTCAAAAGGGTTTGGAGCAATGGTTATTTTATTTAACTCATGATTTTCAATGCCTAAAACAGAAACAATTTTAAATTTTTTCCTAACGGTTTGTCCTTGATAAGAAGACTCAAATGTCCAGATACCTAAATTAGCTAAATTATTCCACTCCCAATACCAATAAGAGGAAGTATAAGTGTCAGAAAAATCAAAATTCCAACGAGAAAACACTGAGCCATTGGGTCTTATTAACTTATAATTAGCCGTTGTTCCGCTTAACTGATCTTTGTAATAGGAAGCCGTAAAAATTTTGGAGTTTGGTAAAAATTGATCTGTGATGTTAGTTACTTCTATTTCAGGACAACTTTGATTAAAACTAGGTGCAACATTGTGTGTGAAAATAGCATTGATATGAGGTTCATAATAATTAGGCTGCTCTTTCCATAAAGAAATATTACTAGAGCATTCACCTTTGAAAGGGTCTATTAAATTATTATTTTTGTCATAAACTTCAAAATGTAAATGAGGTCCAGTTGAATTACCTGAGCTACCAACAACACCTAAAAATTCTCCTTCAGTCACAACATCTCCTTTGTTTTTTGAAGTTAAACTTCCTTTTTTTAAATGACCATACCAAGCAATACTCCCATCACTATGTTTGATGTAAATAGCATTCCATTGATTGTTGTTAAAATCACAACTCATGTCAAACTCACCATCGTGTTTATGGATTATTGTTCCTGGTGCAGCTGCAATAACTTCAGCAATATTATTTTCAAATTGATACCAAGTAAATGGCCAAGTATACATGTCTGTCCCCTGATGGTTGTAACCAGAATTAGTGTCATATGTTCTAGAGCCACAATTATAATCTTCTACCTTATCCGGAAAATTTTTATTATGATCTACATAATTAGAAATGGCCCAAACATCAGTAAAATCAGCATTGTCTTTAGTTTTTACTGGCCAACTAAATTTTTGTGCAGCTGCAGCTGATTTTTTTTGTGATAGCTTACCTTTTTGAATAAGGTCATTTATACTTTTTTGAAGCTCAATTTTAATTTGTGCTTTTGCTTCTTTTGATATACATGGTATATTATCTGGATTGAATGTATATGCTCCACCTCCAGCTTGTGAAAAACATAGAACAGGCACTAACAAAATGAGGAGAAAATGTTTTTTTATCATAAGGTTGATTTTTTTGTTGAACTTCTACTATAGCAAAAAAGAGATGTACAGCATTACACAATGTGTGCAAACTATATATCTCTTATTACCACAGCTAATATACAAAAAAAAATGAGGTAGCAAGTTTTTTTGAAATACTTTGTAACTATTTCCCTAAAACCAAAAAACTACAGTACTTATTAACAATGGTTGGTAACAAAGCGTTAAATTTTGTTTATTCAATAAAACAATGCGTTTTGATGTCAAAGCAATAAGCGTATTTTGACAGATAAAGAAATCACATCAAATTTAGTAGAAGAATTTAGAGTTTTCAAAAAGGAAACCAATAAAGTGATTTCTGATTTGTGAAAAGAAGTAAAAGAGTTATACCAATTTAAACATATAACGCCGTATAAAACAGTTTCTTTTTCACAATATTATCGTTAAAATAGTGTGTCGTAACTATGGCTATGCTAAAACATTTTGTCTCAATCTTGCAAAAAACAATAGCTATTTTATTTTTTGATAGTCAATTAATTTTTGGGTAAAAGCTTTATTTCAAAATGACATTTTTTTATGTGTTTGGCATTTTAATCAAATAATAAATTCAATGTTATGAATAATAATTATATTTACAGATTAAATATGAATTTTACATTGAACAGAATAGCGTTCAATTCTAAATAATTAAGATACAAATATGAGCTGTAATAATTGCTCTACAGATACAAACACTGTCCCGAAAGGATGTAAAAGTAATGGGAGCTGTGGTACGGGAAGCTGCGATAAATTAACCGTTTTCGATTGGCTTTCTAATATGACATTGCCTAATGGACAGGCATTTTTTGATATTGTAGAAGTTCGTTTTAAAAACGGAAGAAAACATTTTTATAAAAACACAAAAAACTTACCTGTTGCTATTGGTGATACCGTGGCGGTAGAATCTTCACCTGGTCATGATATTGGTAGTGTTTCTTTAACTGGAGAATTGGTTAAAATACAAATGCGTAAAAAATCAATTGGTTTTGATAGTGAGGAAGTTAAGCAGTTGTATAGAAAAGCCTCACAACGAGATATTGATATTTGGCAAACTTCACGAGAAAAAGAGCAAGAAGTTCAGCGACAATCTAGATTAATCATTACTAGACTAGGCCTGAAAATGAAATTATCTGATGTTGAATTTCAAGGAGATGGTAATAAAGCTACATTTTATTATACGGCAGATGATAGGGTAGATTTTAGATTGTTGATTAAAGAATTAGCATCTACTTTTAAAATCAGAATTGAGATGAAACAAGTAGGTTTACGTCAAGAAGCTGCTCGTTTGGGAGGTATTGGTTCTTGTGGAAGAGAATTATGCTGTTCTACTTGGCTTACTGATTTCAGATCGGTAAGTACAGCTTCTGCTAGATATCAACAATTGTCGTTAAATCCGCAAAAATTAGCAGGTCAATGTGGTAAATTAAAATGTTGTTTAAATTATGAATTAGATTCGTATTTAGATGCCTTAAAAAAGATTCCAAAAACGGATACATGGTTACAAACCAAAAAAGGTACCGCTGTTTTTCAAAAAATGGATATTTTTAAAGGATTACTTTGGTATGCCTATAAAGACAACCCAATGCAATGGGTAACTTTAGATGCTGAGCAGGCAAGTAAAATTATAGCTCTAAATAAAGAAGGTAAAAAAGTAGATAGTTTAGAAATGTATGCCTCTAAGTTTGATGTAATTGCTATTGAAGACACTACTTTTACAAATGTTGTGGGACAAGATAGCTTGACACGTTTTGATAAAAACAAAAGGAAAAACAAAGGGAAAGGAAAAAGGAGTAATAAAAATAATAATAGAAACAAAAATAGAAACAATAAAAATAGAAACAGTAATAATAAAAAAAATACACCCCGCAAAAATGCGTAATATATCCATCATTATAATTTTGTTGATCATTACCTCTTGTAGTGATGACTTTGTTTTAAATACTTATAGATCTATGCCTAATTCTGAGTGGCATAAAGATTCTATTGTTAGTTTTGAATTCAATCCTATAGATACCGTTTCTAAGAATAACATTTATATTAACCTTAGAAATAATAATGATTATGCTTATAGTAATCTGTTTTTAATTGTAGCGATAGATTTTCCAAACAATTATAAAGTTGTAGATACGTTAGAATATGAAATGGCTGATGTAAATGGTAAATTTTTAGGTGAAGGGTTTACTGATTTGAAAGAAAATAAATTAGAATTTAAAACAAATGTCAATTTTCCAAGTACAGGTACTTATAAAGTGTCAATACAGCAGGCTATGCGAAAAGGTGGAGATGTAGATGGTATTGAAGCATTAGAAGGGGTTACAGATGTTGGATTGCAAATAGAAAAAATAAACACAAATGACTAAGAAGAAAGTTGAAAATACAGCATTTGAAAAAATAACAAAATGGCTTTGGATTATTTTTATTAGTGGTTTTGCATTTGTAATTCTTATGTTTCTATTAGGATCTTTAGGAGTTTTTGGAACATTACCAACATTTGAAGATTTAGAAAATCCTGAAAATAATTTAGCAACAGAGGTTATTTCTATAGATGGCAAAACCTTAGGTAAATATTATAAAGAGAATAGAACACCAATTAGATACAAAGATTTACCAGAGAATTTAGTAAAAGCTCTGATTGCAACCGAAGATGTGCGTTTTTATAAGCATTCAGGTATAGATTTATACGGTACTGCTAGAGCTGTTATAAAATTAGGTAGAGACGGTGGTGCAAGTACTGTTACACAACAATTGGCAAAACTATTATTTCATGGTGAAGGCTCAAAAAATTTACCAAGTAGATTATTGCAAAAAGTTAAAGAGTGGATTATTGCTATCCGTTTAGAAAGACAATACACCAAACAAGAAATAATTACCATGTATTTTAATAAACAAGGATTCTTGTTTAATGCAGTAGGTATCAGGTCAGCAGCTCGTATTTATTTTGGTAAAGAACCTAGAGAATTAAAAATGGAAGAAGCTGCTGTGTTGGTAGCAATGCTTAAAAACCCAAGACAGTACAATCCACATAGAGAAGTTTCAAAAGCCAAATCATTATTGCGTAGAAATGTAGTGTTGAAACAATTAGAAAGAAATGGTGAAATAACGATGAGTCAAAAAGATTCTTTGCAGAAATTACCATTGGTTTTAGATTTCTCTCCTGAAGATACTGGTTATGGTGTGGCCACCTATTTTAGGGAATATTTAAGAGGCTTTTTAAAGAATTGGGTCAAAGAGAATAAGAAGCCAGACGGTTCTGAATACAATATTTATAGAGACGGATTAAAAATTTATGTAACCTTAGATTCTCGTATGCAAAAATATGCTGAAGAGGCGATGGAAGAACATATGTCAAATTTACAACGCGTATTTTTTAAAGTGCAAAAAAAGAATAAAAATGCACCGTTTTATGAATTGACAAAAAAGGAAGTAAAAAGATCTTTGACCTCTGCAATGAAACGCTCTAACCGTTATAAACGGATGAAAAAACAAGGTGTTTCTGAAGCAAAAATCATCAAATCATTTGAAGAGAAAACAAAAATGCGTGTTTTTTCTTGGAAAGGAGATATTGATACCATAATGACACCTTTAGATTCTATCAGGTATTATAAACACTTCTTACAAGCTGGTTTGCTCTCTGTTGAAGCTCAAACGGGTCATGTAAAAGCTTGGGTTGGAGGTATTAATTACAAGCATTTTCAGTACGACCATGTAAAACAAGGCAAACGTCAAGTAGGTTCAACTTTTAAGCCTTTTGTTTATGCTACAGCTATCAATCAACTACAATTATCACCTTGTGAAGAATTATCAAATACCATTTGGACAATCCCACAAGGAAAATACGGCTTAACAAAAGATTGGGCTCCAGCAAATGCTGACCATAAATATGGCGGATTTAAAACATTGAAAAACGCCTTAGCAACCTCAACAAACGTAGTTACAGCCCAATTGATAGATAAAACTACCCCTGAAAATGTAGTGAAATTGGCAAAAAATTTAGGGATAGAAAGTGATATTATACCAGTGCCTTCTATTGCTTTAGGTACAGTTGATTTAACACTGTATGAAATGGCAGGTGCTTATAATACTTTTCCGAGTAAAGGGATGTATATCAAACCAATGATGGTACTGCGTATTGAAGATAAAAACGGAACTGTATTGGCAGATTTTACACCAAAAACAAAAGAAGTGTTGAGTGAAGAAGCTGCTTATACCGTTGTAAATTTATTAGAAGGCGTTACTCAGTATGGTTCTGGGGCTCGTTTACGTAGTTCGGCAGGTTCATATCCTGATAGTATTGTGTCTGGTTATCCTTATAAATTTAGAAACCCTATTGGAGGAAAAACAGGTACTACACAAAATCAATCAGACGGTTGGTTTATGGGCTTTGTACCTAATTTGACTACTGGTGTTTGGGTAGGAGGAGAGGATAGAGCAATACATTTTCCAGGAATTGCTAGAGGGCAAGGAGCTTCAATGGCATTGCCAATGTGGGCGTTGTACATGAAAAAATGTTATGCAAATGAAGATTTGAAAATTAGCAAAAAATCATTTAGTAAACCTGCCAATATGAAAATTGAACTAGATTGTGAAAAGTACCAACAAAATAGTGTAGAAAATGACAGTACTGTTGTAGATGATGCTGATTTCTTTTAATTAAATTTTAAAACATTGAAGGCTGCTTGGACACCAAATAAAAATAGTATTGAGCAAAGCAACATTTTTAAAATGATGCAAAAGCACAACTTTAAAAGTTATACTGATTTTTGGAAATGGTCGGTTGAATATAAAGATGATTTTTGGTCAGAAACTATTGACAATTTAGAGATTAAACTTTCAACACCTTTTTCTACCATTTTAGACCTTTCTAAAGGTGTTGAAGAACCACAGTGGCTTAAAGATGCCCAATTAAATATTGTAGATAGTTGTTTTCAAAATGATGCTGAGGCTATTGCTATTGTTTATCAAGAAGAAAATGGAAATCTTCAAAAAGTCACTCAAAATCAATTACTAGCTTTAGTCAATAAAATTGCTAATAGTTTCCATAATTTTGGACTGAGTAAAGGCGATAAAATTGCCATTGATATGGCAATGACTTTAGAAGCAGTTGCCATCTATTTGGCAGCCATAAAAGCTGGAATTATAGTTGCTACTATAGCCGATAGTTTTACTCCAAATGAAATTGCCATTCGACTGAAAATCACAAACCCTAAATTGGTTTTTACACAAAATGTATTGCTAAGAGCGGGTAAAACATTACCATTATATGAAAAAGTAATCGCAGCCAATGCTCCTAAAATAGTGGTTATTAATGTTACTGATAAAAATATAAAATTGAGAGATCATGATAGTTATTGGACTGATTTCTTGTCAGAGAATACATCCTTTAAAAGTGTAGCTCAACATCCTGATGATACCATTACAATTTTATTTTCATCAGGAACCACTGGTGAACCTAAAGCAATTCCTTGGACACACACTACGCCAATAAAAAGTGCTTCAGACGGCTATTATCATCATAATATTCAGAAAAATGACGTCGTCTGTTGGCCTACAAACTTAGGTTGGATGATGGGTCCTTGGCTTATTTTTGCAACCTTAATCAATAAAGGAACTATTGCTTTATATTACGGAGCTCCTTTAAATAGAGAATTTGGTGAGTTTGTTCAACATGCAAAGGTGAATATGTTAGGCATTGTACCCAGCATTGTAAAACACTGGAAAAAAACAAAGTGTAATGAAAATTTAGATTGGAATGCCATCAAATATTTCAGTTCTACTGGCGAAGTTTCAAACCCGTTAGAAATGGAATATTTAATGCAATTGGCAAATAATAAACCTGTAATTGAATATTGTGGAGGTACAGAAATTGGTGGTGCTTATGTAACAAGTACACTCATTCAACCTAATGTTCCTAGTACTTTTTCTACTCAAGCTTTAGGTGGCGAATTTGTCTTGTTAGACGATGAAAACAACCCTGCTGATAAAGGAGAGTTATTTTTAATTCCGCCTATTATGGGTCTGTCAAAATCATTGTTAAATAGAAATCATCATGACGTATATTTTAAGGATACGCCAAGTTATAATGGACAATTATTACGTCGTCATGGCGATCAGTTATTGCGTTTAGAAAATGGCTATTATAAAGCTCAAGGCAGAGTGGATGATGCTATGAATTTAGGTGGAATTAAAGTAAGTTCTGTACAAATAGAATTACTAATCAATCAATTAGACTTTATAAAAGAATCAGCAGCCATTGCTGTTTCTCCTGTGGGAGGAGGAGCAAGTTTATTAGTGATTTATTATGTAGAGAGTGTATCTAAAACACCAAAGAACGAAAGATTAAAAGCTACAAATAGTAGTATTAAAACAGGATTAAATCCGCTTTTTAAAGTAACTGAATTGATAGAAATAGAAACATTGCCTAGGACAGCATCAGGAAAAGTAATGCGAAGAAAGTTGCGAAACAAATACGAAAGTTGTTAGATTTAATAAAATTTCACGCAAAGCTCGCAAAACAATACACTAAGTACGCTAAGAATAATTATGACAGAAAATGATATTTCATATAGAATTATTGGAGCAGCTATTGAAATTCATAAAACAATTGGTCCAGGATTATTAGAATCTGCTTATGAATTAAGAGAAATGGGTTTTGATGTTGTACAGCAAAAAGCAATGCCTTTTATATATAAAGAAGTACGTCAAGATGTAGGTTACAGAATTGATTTAATGATAAATAACAAAGTTATTATTGAAGTAAAATCTATTGAAAATATAGCACCAGTTCATTTTGCTCAAACTTTAACATATTTAAGATTATCTAATTTAAAACTAGCCTTATTGATTAATTTTAACACCAAAATATTAAAATACGGCATTCATAGAATTGTAAATAATTTATAACAAATAGATATTTATTTTATAAAAACCTTTGCGATCTTTGCGAGAGAACTCTTTGTGGTCTTTGCGTGAAATAAATAACTTAATAACAAATAACATGAACATCATATCTTACAATGTAAACGGTATTAGAGCCGCATTAAAAAAAGGATTTTTAGATTGGTTACAGGCAGCTAATCCTGATGTTATTTGCATTCAAGAAACCAAAGCACATAAAGAGCAGTTAGATTTATCAGTATTTGAACAGGCAGGCTACCCCTACCATTATTGGTTTTCAGCACAGAAAAAAGGATACAGTAGTGTTGCAGTATTGTCTAAAACTAAACCAAATCATGTTGAATATGGTACTGGTATTGAAACAATGGATTTTGAAGGTAGAAATTTGCGTTTAGATTTTGATGAGTTGTCGGTCATGAGTTTGTACCTTCCTTCGGGTACCAATAGCCTTCGGTTAGATTTTAAACTAAATTATATGGCTGAGTTTCAAGAATACATCAATCAGCTTAAAATAAAAATTCCTAACTTAGTCATTTGTGGTGATTATAATATTTGTCATGAAGCCATTGATATCCACAATCCGAAAATGAAAGGTGTTTCTGGGTTTTTACCAATAGAAAGAGATTGGATTGGCAAGTTTATTGATAGTGGTTTCATAGATAGTTTTAGACACCTTAATGATGAGCCACATAATTACAGTTGGTGGAGTTATAGAGCTAATTCTAGAAACAACAATAAAGGATGGCGTATAGATTACTGTATGGTGGCTGAACCGCTTAAAAAGCGTTTAAAAAGAGCGTATATTTTACCTGAAGCCAAACATTCTGACCATTGTCCAGTTGGAGTTGAAATAAGTCCATCCTAATTTTTGAAGGAAAGGACTAGATTTTAAATAGTCTTATTTAGTTAATAAAATAATAATAAAATGAAAAAAATAGCAGTATTTATCCTAAGCATAAGCATGTTGAGTTCTTGTGTTTCTAAAAAAGTATATACAGAACTTGAAGAAAAGTATGATAACTTAAGAGGTAGCAATGAAGTATTGTTTACTGAAAACCAAGATTTGATTGATCAGAAAAAAGCATTGCAAGAGAGTAAGTTAAAACTACAATCAGAAGTTGATAAATTAGCTTTTGAAAGAGAAAGAATTACTACTGCAGTAAACCAATTGGAAGATAAGAAAAGAAAATTAGAGACTGAATATGAAAATCTTGCAAATGATAGTGAACAACAATTATCCGCTAAAGCAGAAGAAAACAGAAAGTTATTGGTACAATTACAAGAAAAAGAGTCTCAACTAGCATCAGAAAGTGAACGTTTAGAAAAGTTGCAAAATGAATTGAATGAGCGTTCTGCTCGTGTAGATCAGTTGGAAGGTTTAATAGCCTCAAAAGAAGCAGCTATGCAACGCTTAAAAGATGCTGTTTCTACTGCGTTACAAGGCTTTGAAGGTAAAGGTTTGACGGTAGAACGTAAAAATGGTAAAGTATATGTTTCTATGGAAAACAAGTTGTTATTTAGTTCGGGTAGTTGGGCAGTAAATAGTGAAGGTCAAAGAGCCGTGGTGAATTTAGCAAGCGTATTGACTGACAATCCTGATATCAATGTGCTGATTGAAGGGCATACTGATAATGTGCCTTACGGCGGAAAAGGAGTATTACTAGACAATTGGGATTTGTCTACCAAACGTGCTACGGCTATTGTAAGAATTTTAGTAAGTAACAATGTAAATGCAGAACAAATTACAGCTGCAGGTAGAAGTAAATATGTGCCTTTAACCAGTAATGCATCATCTTCTGGAAAAGCAAAAAACAGACGTATAGAAATTATTTTAGCTCCTAATTTAGATGCTATTAATGATTTGTTGGAAGAGTAATTTTGAAAAAAGTAAAAATTTTATTTGAGTTTTATAAAAGTACTTTACTTTTTAATTTTGGCTTTTCTCTACTTCTTTTATATTTTTTAAATATTGGTTCAGATTGTCGTGCTATTTTACACTCAATCCCTTTTACCTATTTATTTGGCAGTTTTTTTGGGCTTTTAATTGTTTTATTTCTTAAAGAAATTAATAAAAATAATGATTACCTATTCTATTTCAATAGTAACCTATCAAAGTTACAATTATATGGTTTTAGTTTAATTATCAATCTGTTAATTACATTTTTTTTACTCCTCATATTTAAATGAAAAGTTTATTAGAAGTAGATAGTATTGAAAAATCGTATGATTATAAAATCATTTTGTCAAATGTTTATTTGAAATGTGAAACGGGAGATATTATTGGAGTTTTAGGTAAAAACGGCACTGGAAAATCAACGCTACTTAAAATCATTTATGGTATTTTGACCGCTGAGCATAAATTTGTAAGAATTGATAATAAAGTTAGGTTAAAAGCGTATAAATATAAAAATGAAATTTCTTATTTGCCTCAGGATAATTTTATACCAAGAAATTTTAAAGTTTCTAAGGCCATCAGCTTATTTATAGATAAGAAGAATATTAAAGGTTTTTATGAGGATTCCTTTATACAACAAATTTATAAGCAAAAAGTCAATCAACTTTCTGGAGGGGAGTTAAGGTATTTAGAAATTAAATTGATTCTATTCTGTGAGTCAAAATTTGTCCTTTTAGATGAGCCTTATAATGGTGTTTCACCAATAATGATAGATTCTATAAATGAAATGATTTTAAAATCTTCTAAAAATAAAGGAGTTATCCTTACAGATCATAATTACAAAAATGTATTAAAAGTAGCCAATCAGTTGTATTTAATAAAAGACTGTTCTACTAAAAAATTAAAAAACAAACAAGAATTAATCCAATTAGGATATTTAAAAGAAGGAATGTTATAGTTAAACAAAAACACCAACTCATTTTGAGTTGGTGTTTGTCTTTAATCTTGTGTCTTTTTAAACTTCAACACCTTTCATCATCTTATTCCAATATAGGTAAGGGAGTAAGTATTTTTTTAAGATCCATAAACGCCAATGTTCAACGGAAGAATCACTAATCATTAATGGAAATTGTTTTAATTTAGGGTCTGGAGCAAAAACACTACCGTACGTGAATTCTGCCAATACCATTTTACCATAACCCGTAACTAGTGGGCAAGAAGAATAACCATCATATTCTTTAGTGGCTAATGAATTGCTTTTGATTAAATGTAACAAGTTTCCAACTACAACAGGGACTTGCTTTCTGATTGCTGCTCCTGTTTTTGCTGTTGGTAATTGTGCTGCATCACCTAAACCAAATACATTTGCATATTTTGTGTGTTGTAAAGTCTTATCGCTTACACTTACCCAACCACCTTCATTTGCAAGAGGTGAAGAGGCTATAAATTTAGGTGCAGCTTGTGGCGGTGCTAGATGCATCATATCAAATTTGATTCCAAAGCGACCACCTTCTTTAATTGTATCTACTTTTTTATAATTGTATTGAATAGATTCATCTAGTGTCTTACCATCATTATCTCCTGAAATTACTACACAACCACCAGCTTCAATATCTTTGGCTAATTCATACCAAGCAATTTGTTTTTCACCATCTACTTCAACCAATTTATGGTGGAATCTAATATTAATATCTTTTCTATCAATAACCTCCATTAAGGTTTTAGCAATTGGTTTAACACCAAAAATAACACTACCCGGAGTGGCAAATATTACTGTTGTTTTACTTTTAACACCAGATTTTTTAAAATAATCTTCAGCTAAATACATTATTTTTTGAGGTGCTCCACCACATTTAATTGGTGTGGTTGGTTGTGTAAATAAAGCTGTACCCCCTTTAAAGTTTTTAAGTACCTCCCAAGTGTGTTTTGGGTCTGTATAGTTACTACACACCACACCTTTATCCATCGCTTCGGGTAATCCTTTTACCAATTCAGGAGCCATACGTAGCCCTGGAGCTACCACTAAATAATCGTAGGTAAACTCGTTACCATCATTAGTGGTTACTTTATTATTATCAGGGTCTAAATTAGACACATATTCTTTAATCCAGTTTACACCACTTGGCATTACTGAAGCCATACTTCGGCCTGTTTTTTCATAATCATAAGTATTAGCACCAACTAAGGTCCAAGCAGGTTGATAATAATGTATTTTCGCTGGTTCAAATAATCCGATATCTGCTTTTGGATTCTTTTTTAATAATTGAGCGGCAACCATAATTCCGGCTGTTCCTCCTCCAATAATTAATATTTGATGATGTTTTGACATATAAATTGATTTTTTGAGTTTGATTTGAGCTTGAAAAAGTACAATAAATATTTAATTAATATGTAACAAATGTTACATATTAATATTTGATTTAAAAAAACACCCTTCCAAATGTATAGGAAGAGTGTTCTAAAAAAATAGTTGAGTTATTCTTTTATTTTACATGAACTTTGACCTAATACTGAATAGATTGGACATGAACCCATTAAAGAAGTTAAAAGCATAATTCCTGCAACAGCATAAAGCACATAGCTCATTGTAGCTCCAAAACCACCTCTGTATGCGAAATAAGCTGCAACAACCGCAATAATTATTCTAATAATTTTGTCGATACTTCCTACATTTTTTTTCATAATATGTTATTTTTTATGTTTGACATTACAAATATAATAGCTAATTCAATATTTTCCAGTGATGATTGTCACAACTGGTTAGTTTATTTTAATTCTTCGTTGTGATAATTCGATTTTACCATCATTCTCTAATTTCTTT
>Ga0256834_1001595_pt1 | contig 15119 bp, 17 predicted proteins | sample 4281140metaG_FD_190536 | JGI IMG/M metagenome (GOLD analysis project Ga0256834, IMG submission 190536) | Hydrothermal vent microbial communities from East Pacific Rise, Pacific Ocean - 4281-140 | ecosystem: Environmental > Aquatic > Marine > Hydrothermal vents | place: Pacific Ocean: East...
CACCACTAGCAAAAAATGAATTTGGAGCCGAGTGGATAGCCAAAAATGAAATCACCGAAATGATAAAAAGCATAAGAGATACATAAAGCAACTTAGAGAAAAAAAGTTTCACCTACTTTCTATTATCCCAACTTAGAACTGTTCTACCCTCTTCATTTTTCTCAACTGCTCCCATTCCCATGATATTATATCCTGCATCTACATAGTGAACTTCACCAGTCACACCAGAAGATAAATCACTTAAAAGATACATCCCACTATTTCCAACTTCTGTTGTAGTTACATTTCTTTTTAAAGGAGAGTTAGTTTCATTCCAATTTAAAATATTTTTAAAATCTCCGATACCACTAGATGCCAAAGTTTTAATAGGACCTGCACTAATTGCATTTACTCTAATACCTCTTTTTCCAAGATCAACCGCAAGATAACGAACACTCGCTTCAAGAGCAGCTTTAGCAACTCCCATGACATTGTAATGAGGAATATATCTAGGACCGCCAAGATAACTAAGGGTTAAAACTGAACCGCCATCATTCATAACAGGCAAACAAGCTCTTGTTAAAGAGACAAGCGAATAGACCGAAGTATCCATAGCAAGTGTAAAATCTTCAGCCAATGTATCTATAAAACCACCTTCTAAAGCACGACGAGGTGCAAATGCAACTGAGTGTACAACAAAGTCAATCTTTCCAAAATCCTTCTCTAAAGATGCAGTTAAAGCTTCTAACTGCTCAGGTTTTGTAACATCAAGCTCATAAACAGCAGAACTACCAAGTTCCTCTGCAATAGGTATGACTCTCTTTTTAAGAGCATCATTAAGATAGGTAAATGCTAGCTCTGCCCCTTGGTCTGCACAAGATTTTGCTATCCCATATGCGATAGATCTATTGTTAGCAATCCCAACAATTAAACCTTTTTTGCCTTTTAAAATCATAAATCATCTCCATTTGTTAAATTTACTAATGTTATCAAATGTTTTCTATATATCATCTGCTATTTTTATCATTTGACAAAATGCATCTACATCCCAACTAGCAGTTCCAACCAAAACACCATCACAATTTTTTATCTCTAAAATCTCTTTTGTATTAGCTACTTTTACACTTCCCCCATAAAGAATTGGAGATTTTATTTTCTCTCTTAAAAGTTTTAAAGTTTCTTCTATTTGTTCGCAACTTGCAGTTAGTCCCGTGCCTATTGCCCAAACTGGCTCATAAGCGATTATAAGATTTTCATACTCTAAATCTATACCTTCTAGTTGAGAAAAATTATAAGCTATTACGGATTCTATACCCTCTTCTCTTATCTCTTTTGGTTCTCCGATACAATAGAGAATTTGAAAACCTTTTGATTTAAAAAAATCATATTTTTTTCTTGCCTCATCTTGAGTCTCACCTAAAACATGTCGTCTTTCACTGTGTCCGATAAGAATTGTATCTATCTCAAACTCTTCAATTTGCTCTAATCCAATTTCGCCCGTAAATGAACCTTTTTCAACTGGATAAGCATTTTGCATCCCAATAGAGATATTTTTTGTCAAATTAAATTTATCCAATGCCGTACTTGGAGGAAAAATCAAAACTTTGTCATCACTTTTTAGAGTAGAAACATATTTGTTTAATTTTTCAATATACTCTTTTGTACTTTTTCTTGTGTGATTTGTTTTAAAATTTGCAGCAATAATCATGATTTTCCTTTCAATACAGCTTCAACACCAGGTAAAAGTTTGCCTTCTAAAAGCTCCAAACTTGCACCTCCACCTGTTGAGATAAAAGTCATCTCATCTACATCCCCAGCTCTTTGGCACACATCAGCGGTATCACCCCCACCTACAATCGTAGTAGCGTGAGATTCTGCTATATAGTGACTCATCATAAAACTTCCTTTTGAAAATTTGTCAAGTTCATAAACACCCATAGGTCCATTCCAAAGAATTGTTTGTGCATCATTTAATGCTTCACGAAAAAGTCTATTTGTAGCTGGACCTACATCAAGCCCCATCCAATCTTTTGGAATTTCTTGAATTGGTAAAAACTTGACTGGAGAGTCTACACTAATTTCAGGAGAAACAACCAAGTCAACAGGAAGATAAAACTTAACTCCAAGTGCTTGAGCTCTATAAATAATTTTCTTTGCATCCTCTATGAGATGATCTTCTACAAGTGATTTTCCAATCTCATATCCTTGTGCTTTTAAAAATGTAAACGCCATTCCGCCACCAATAATAATTTTATCTACTTTTTCTACTAAATTTATAAGAGCTTGTAATTTGCCTGAAACTTTACTTCCACCTACTACCGCCACAAATGGACGAGATGGATTCATAACAGATCTATAAAAAAAGTTTACTTCTTTTTGCATCAAAAAACCAGCCGCTTTATGTGCTTTGTCAAAGTGTTCAGGCAGGGCAAAAATAGATGCATGTCGTCTATGACTTGCACCAAAAGCATCGTTAATATAAATATCTGCCATAGATGCAAGTCTCTTGGCAAATTCACTATCATTTGCTAATTCACCAGAATTGTATCTAAGGTTTTCAAGCAACATAATTTCGCCAGCTTCTAAGTTTTTTGCTCTCTCTATCGTATCATCTTTAACAACATTATCAGCCATAAAAACATCTTGCTTTAGCAAAGAACTAAGTCTTTTTTGAATTGATTTTAATGAATCTTTTTCATCATCCCAAGCTCCAGGCGTTGGGCGACCAAAGTGACTTGCTAAAATAATTTTACAATTTCTATCTATACAATATCTTATCGTTGGAAGAGTTGATCGAATTCTTCTATCATCGCTAATATTTCCAAATTCATCTTTTGGAACATTAAAATCGCATCTTATAAATACTCTTTTGTCTTCAATATCCAAATCTTTTATAGATAATAATTCCATCTGCTATACTCCTTTGCAAATATGTTTTGCCATATCAATAAGTCTGCATGAGTAGCCCCACTCATTGTCATACCAAGCCATAACTTTTACAAAATTTCCATCAACTACCTGAGTCAGATCTCCAGCGACAATAGCAGAAATTTCTGAACCTATAAAATCAGAAGAGACTCTTTTATCCCAATCTACTTCGATTATGCCTTTTAATGCGCCATTTTGTGCTGTTTCAAAAACTTTATTTACTTCTTCTTTGGTAGTATCTTTTTTAACAATTACATTTAAATCAATCATAGATACATTTGGAGTCGGAACACGAATGGCTTGACCGTTTAGTTTTCCTTGAAGATGAGGCATAACAAGACCAATTGCTTTTGCAGCACCTGTTGATGTTGGTATCATATTAACCGCAGCAGCCCTTGCCCTGCGAGGATCTTGTGAGTGTTTTACATCAAGAATATTTTGATCATTTGTATATGAGTGACAAGTTGTTACAAGTGCTTTTTCAATTCCAAAAGCATCATCTATGACTTTTACTATAGGAGCTAAACAGTTTGTTGTGCAACTTGCATTTGAGACAATTGTTTCTCCTTTGTAGCTATCTTCATTTACACCGATCACAAATGTAGCTGTATCGTTATCTTTTGCAGGTGCAGAAAAGAGAACTTTTTTGATACCTTTATCTATATAAGCTTGTGACTTTTCTTGTGTATAAAATGCACCTGTACACTCTAAAAGTACTTCTGCTCCATACTTTGCAAAGTCAAGATTTTTTGGGTCTCTGTCATTTAAAAATTTTACTTTGGATTTACCAATTTGAATATAATTATCTTCAAGTAGCTCAACACTACCTTTAAAAGTCCCGTGAACACTATCATATTTTAAAAGATATTTAGTCATTTCTGGATTTGTTGTATCATTTACAACTACAAGTTCCATATCATCTCTCTCTTGTAAAATCCTAGCGACACATCTTCCAATCCTACCAAACCCTGTAATAGCAACCTTTATAGCCACTTTTTCTCCTTTATTTTCTTTACTGTATAATATTTTGCTAGTATATCAACTTAATTATTAATAATTTTAATTAAATAAGGTTTAAATGAATATTGCAGTTTTTGGAGGAAGTTTCGATCCTCCGCACATTGGACATGAAGAGATTATTAAAGAAGCACTTAAAAAGCTCGATATTGAAATTCTTTTTGTAGTACCTACTTTTTTAAATCCTTTCAAAAAGACTTCTTTTGCATCTGCTACAAAAAGATATGAGTGGATAAAAAAGCTATTAAAAAATCATCCAAAAACTAAAGTGATTAAGTATGAAATGGAAAAAACCTGTCAAGTTTCCACGATAGAAACTATTAAGCATCTTATAAAAACTTACAAAACCGATAAAATATACCTAATCATAGGAGCAGATAATTTATCTTCTTTATCTAAATGGAAAGATTATAAAGAACTTGAAAAGCTAGTTCAATTTGTAATAGCTTCAAGAAATGATATTAAAATCCCTAAACACTTGAAAAAATTGAACATTCATGCTAATATCAGTTCAACAAAATTAAGAGAAGAGATTAAGAAAAAATATTTACCAAAATCCATAGCCAATGAAGTTATGGAGTATTATACAAGGAAGAAAATGGATAAAAGAATCGAAAAAATTATAAATGTTTTAGATGAGAAAAAAGCTGAAAATATTCAGCTGTTTGATATGAGAAGTAAGGATTATTTTGTAAATGATGTTGTTATAGCAACAACACTCGGACAAAAACACGGAATAGCACTTTTAGACTATCTAAAAATCGAATTAAAATCTAACGGAGAAAATCATTTTAATACAGAGCCAAGCGATGAGTGGACAGTAATCGATCTTGGTGATATATTGATACACCTTATGACATCTCAGTATAGAGCAAAATACAATATAGAAGAGTTTCTAAGTAATAGGGAAGAGAAGTTTGGTAACCAAACTTAAGTTTTATAATCTAAAATGGTTCAATTTACTTGACAAATTAATTCTTTTATTATAAAATAAAACTAATATTAGAATAAAAGGAGTGTTTTTATGTTAGCTAGCAGAAAGTATGCCGACCCAGAATTTAAAAACCCATTTGAAGCAGATGTTCAACCAGAGGCAGAAAAAGTCTCTAGACCTGAACCAATTGATAAAGAGATATATCTAGATTCCAAAAGATATATTATGAGTAAGACTGATCCAAAAGGAGTCATAGAATACGGAAATGAATATTTCGTAGAAATTAGTGGCTATAAAGAGTGTGAGATAGTAGGAAAACCACATAACCTCATAAGGCATCCTGACATGCCTAAAATAGTCTTTAAACTAATGTGGAGTCGTCTTGAAGATCGAAAAAATATTTATGCACTTGTAAAAAATCTTGCAAAGAGTGGTAGATACTATTGGGTTTTAACTGATTTTGATGTAAAAGTAGATAAAGCAACAAATGAAACAGTTGGCTATTTTGCTTATAGACGGGCAGCTCCTAGGGGAGCTATTAAGCAAATAGAAAAACTTTATGCTAAACTTATTGAAATCGAAAAAGAGCGTGGAATGGGTGGATCAGAAAAGTATTTATTGGGCTTTTTGGAAGAGAGAGGTCAAACATACGATCAATATATTGATGAAATTACAAAAAATAACGGATTTGTAAAGCTTTGGTTTAAAGCAATGAAAAAATTCTTCTCTTCAAAAGATCACAGCAGAAAAAATCAATCATCACTTGTATAAGTACTAGAATTTGTCTTTCATAAATGCAGTAAATGTTTTAGTGCTTAGATTAATTCTTTCTATATAGCTAGATTTGCTTGCTCTCTCAAAGATGGTATGATCGCCATCTCCAAAAGGACCAAAACCATCTAGTGTTACAACACCTTTGCTTGCCATATGGTTTGCATCGCTAACACCACCTCGTTGTTCTGTTTTTATAGAAATTTTTGTTAATTCTTCTATTTTTTTTACAAATTCTAACTGTTTTTCATTTGGTTGCATGACACCTCTTTGGATTCCACCACTTAGTGTTGATTTTATGCCTGAAACTATATTGTTTTTAACAATTTGATCAAAGCTTTCAAGTACACGGTTACACTCTTCTTGGCTAACATATCTTAGCTCAACTGAGAGTTTAGCATGTGGAGAAATTGTGTTTGCTCCAATTCCTCCTTCTATCTTTCCAACATTTACAGTTGTTTGTTTATCTAAGTCTGTCAATTTTGTAAGAGAGATAAGCTTATGTGCCGCTTCTAAATTTGCATTTATTCCATTTTGATATTCATTCCCTGAATGAGAGGCTTTACCTTCGATGTCAATAAAAAAAGTTCCAACACCTTTTCTTCCTGTGACTACTTCACCATTTGCCCCAGCTGATTCATAAACTAAACAATAATCATAATTTTGTGCCAAAGATAGTGTTAATGATTTGGAATCGTCACTTCCTGTCTCTTCGTCGCTCACAAGTAGCATATCGATATTTTTAATTTCGCCAAACTCCTTATAAATATTTCTTAAAGCTTCAAGAGCAATCATATTGCCCCCTTTCATATCACAAACCCCAGGTCCATATATCCACTCTTCATCTTCTGTAAAATCTTCAAAACTAAGAGGTGGGAAAACTGTATCAAGATGCCCTAAAAGTAATATTTTTTTTTCTTTATCAACCAAAGAGCGAAAAAGTAGATGGTTTCCAATCTCTTTTCGCTGATGCACAATAGTTTCAAAACCAAGTAATTCCATCCAATTAGTAAAGATTTTTCCATTTTCATCAATACCTTCTTTATTTTTTGTATACGAATTTAACTCTACAATCTTTTTTAACTCTGAAAAATCATAATTTGTAATCATTTTTGTAACCTTATTAAATTTAATATATTGTATAATAATAAAATTAAATTAATTAACTAGATTGGAAGGAGTGTTTATGTCTAAGTATACCATTGGCATGTGGATGTATCAAAATAGTGGTGGAGGAGAGATTCAAAAGCAACTGGTAAACAAACTAAAAGCCAGAGATATAGAGACTATAACAGATTTAAACCTTAAATATGCGGTTGCAAAATATGGTTCAATTATTTGCAATGAAACCAAGATGGAAGAATTAGATTTATTTTTCTCTTACAATGCGGGTGAACAAGCTCAATATCAAGTTTATCTTTATGAAACACTAAATAGATATATTTCAATCATCAATAACTTTAACTCTTTTTCCCTCACAGAAGATAAATTTAAAACTTCACAACTGTTAAAACATAACGGCATCTTAACTCCAGAATTTAAACTTTGTCATAGAAATGATACAAATGAACTTAAAAGTGCATTAAAAGAACTTGGTGGTAAAGCTATCTACAAACCAGTTGATGGCTGGGGTGGCATGGGGCTTGTTAAAATTGAAAATGAAGCAACGCTAGATATGCTTATTCCATTTTTAAATCAGATAGATACTCGTTGTCTATATTTTGAAAAATTTATCCATTATGATAACACTGATTTTCGTATTGATATTGTTGATGGAAAGTTTATCTCTTGTTATGGACGAAAGGCTCCAAAAGATGACTGGAAAACCAATATATCTAGTGGTGGCACAATTATGCTAAGAGAGCCAAATGATAAGGTAATTGAAGTCGCTAAAAAAGCAGCTGAGATTACAGGGTTAGAGATTGCAGGAGTGGATCTTATATATGATCAAGAGAGAGAAGATTATGTAGTTTTAGAAGTAAATGGCATCCCAGCTTTTGCAACTCCTGCGCAAGAAAAAATGGGTCTTAATTTTAATGCTAAAAAAATTGAAATAATTGTCGATTTAATAGAAAGAAAATTAAAAGGGGAATAAAGTGGGTAAAAAGAGCAAAAAGAAATTACCAAAAATAGGATTATTATATCTTGACTATGTATTGAGGTTTTTTGATAAATCAAATTTCAAAGGATGGCCAGATAAAATTGAAACTGTAACTTATCATTGGAAAAATGATAAAGAGAGATTTATAAAAGAAGTTAAACGAAAAAAAATTGATATTTTGATTGGAAATATCCCAGCAACTGCTTATGAAACATTTAGAGAAATTGCAAGAGAACTTCCAAAAGTACAGTTTGTCCCTTCACTAGATACACAATTTTCAAATAAATCAAAAGAGAATGTAACTCGTTTTTGTTGGAAGTATGATATTCCTGTTCCAAAAACATCAATTTTTTATGATAGAAAAAAGGGATTTGATTTTATTAAAAAAACAAAGTATCCAAAAATTATTAAAAAAAGTTATGGTCCTTCAAATTATGGTGGATATTTTGTTCACAAAGTTGATTCAGCCAGTGCTGCAAAAAATCTTATAGAGACAAAAAAATATCACCCAATATATATACAAGACTTTGTTCCGATGGCAGCAGATGTGCGTGTAATGCTCATAGGACATAAACCAGTTTGTGCATTTTGGAGAAGACCACCTGAGGGTGAATGGCTTACAAATACAAGTCAAGGAGGGAGCATGGATTACACTAATGTTCCAGTTGAGCTTCTTGAACTTGCAGTCAAAGTTAGTAAAGCTGCCAATGCAGAGTATTGGGCTTGTGATATTGCGGTAGGAATAGATGGAAAATATCGAATTTTAGAGTGTGCTACAGCATTTGCTGCTTTTCCATATATCAGAGATTGGATAGGACAATACTTGATGTGGAAATTTAGCAATGGTAGATTTAAAAAACCAAATATTCCTCTTTTTAACTGGGAAGAGCTTAGCAAAATTGATAGTTCACTTTTAAGAACTATGAGACACATAACATTTGGCACATATTCACCAAGTTTTGATGGCGAATATTTTATGAATAAAACAGTTGCGACAGATGAGCAAAAATCGATATTTGAACTAGATGCAATGTTTGAAATGCTAGCAACAGAAAATAGAAAAGAAGAAGAATGGCCAAGTGAAAAATGGAATTATCAAGATAAATATAAACTAAAAAGCATTAAAAGCATGAAAGTTCAAAATGAAAAAGATTTAAAAGATAGTGATGAATCGGCACTCAATATAAAAGATATCTCTTACGAAGATATGTTTGGATTTTTATCTTTTGTAGTTAAAGGTTTTGGAAAGAAAAAAGCACAGAACGCTCTTGAGATTTGTGGTAAAGAAAAAATTATAGAAATGTTTGAAAATGACCCTAAAAGTTTATTGGATATCAAAGGAATCAATAAAAAGAATTTCAAAGAGTTTATAAATGCTTGGGCTACTTTTAAGCAAATTTTAAATGGAGAAGCACCAAGTAATTAATGATACAATGTAGGTTAAACACTAAGGAAAATACTCAATGAAAACCTACAAATTTATATCATGGAATGTAAATGGCATAAGAGCCGTAGATAAAAAAGAAGCATTAAAGTGGATCGATGAAGCAAACATCGATATACTTTCGCTTCAAGAGATAAAAGCCCAAAAAGAGCAAATACCTACTACAATTTTTGATAAAAATTATGAAAATTCCCATATAAATTCCTCCTCCAAAAAAGGTCAATCAGGAGTAGCTCTTTATACAGATATAAAGCCTATCCACCAAGATATAACAAGCCATGTAGATATATTAGACGAAGGGCGAATAAACGAATTTCACTTTAAAAATATTGCATTTTTCAATGTATATTTTCCAAACGGTCAAAGAAATGAAGAGAGATTAAAGTACAAAATGGCATTTTATGACCGTTTTTTAGACCACTTACAAAACCTAAGAACTGAGGGTAAATCTATCATCGTTTGTGGAGATGTAAACACTGCCCACACTGCAATAGACCTCGCACGACCAAAAGCAAATGAAAATACTTCTGGATTTTTAAAATGTGAACGAGATTGGATGGATAAATTTGTCTCTTGTGGCTATGTTGATACTTTTCGTCATATTCACGACGACAAACCTGACAATTATAGCTGGTGGTCATATCGTGCAAACGCACGAGCAAACAATGTAGGATGGAGAATTGATTACTTTTTTGTCTCAGAAGATTTAAAAAACAATATCAAAGATGCTTATATCTTAGATAAAATCATGGGAAGTGATCACTGTCCAGTTGGACTAGAAATAAAAATTTAATTGGAGCTATTTTATGCCTGCAACAATGCAAAAACAAAAATTGATTGGGTTACAAAACAACCGATAACCCAGACCCAGCTTGAGGATAGTATTTGTGAAAAAAACATTATTTGCTCCTAATTAAATTGTATTTATTACTATACTTTTGGTAGCTTTATTTCCATTAAAATCCACTACAGTTAGTACTAATATATGTTTACCTGTTTTAAAGGTACTCGTAAAATTTGCTTTGGTTGAAAGTAGTTTTTCTCCCTCTCTCCACTCATATTTTAATATATCATCTCTGCAAACTACGCGAGATGCCAAACTTACTGCTTCATCTACATTAACTTTTTGATTTTTTGTGACTTTTACAATCAAAGGCATATCGTTTTTGTCTATATCAACTAAGACACATATTCTATCAATCGCTGTTAAATTTTGTGCATCTGTAACTTTGAGAGTTATCTCATATAAACCTTTTTTATCATATTTATGCACAAATGATTTATTATTACTTATCGTATATGAATTTAAATCAATCCATTGATATGAAAGATTTTGATTATTTCCATCAGGGTCATAACTGTTTTTTGCATCAAATTTTATTAATTGACTTGTAGCACCTTTAAATATTTTTGCATCATTATTTACATATGCAATTGCATTAGGAGCTATTTTGTGTACTAAATTGTTAAGTTCATTGTCATATTTATTTATTGAGCTATCATTTGATTGAATACTAGAAACTGAATTTTTCATATTTCCACTATTGCATCCAACAAGAAAAAGAGTTAAAAATAGCGGTGGTAATCCTAATATAAATAGTTTTTTCATAATTGTTTCCTTGCTTTGATTTTGTAATCATAGCAATATGTTATGTCAAAGTTGTGTCAACTTTTTTCAATCAAATATGTTATAATATTTATAAAACTATAGAAGGATACAATTTGTCAATCATAGTCATTGTAAAAAAAGATAAAGAGATTGTTATCGCTTCTGACTCATTAACTAGTCGAGGTACACTTAATATAAGTTCGCAATATAAAATCAATAATGAAAAATTTATCAAATATCAAAATAGTTGGATAGGTTGTGACGATTACGCTATGCCAACACAAATGCTTCTTTACGCATTGAAAAATAGAGAAGATGAACTCTCTTTTGATGGCATTGATAATATCTATACATCTATGCTAAAACTACATAAAACATTGAAAAAAAAGTACTTTTTAAATCCAAAGCAAAAAGAAAATCAAATAGTACAATCTACAAAGATGAGGCTAGTCATTGCAAATAGTAGTGGTATTTATAGAGTGGATGAAGATAAACATATAGATAATTTTTCCAAATTTTGGGCGATTGGAACTGGTGGAACATTTGCTCTAGGAGCAATGCACCATGTGTATGACAAATATGATGCAACAAAAATAGCAAAAATAGGAGTTAAAACGGCTTGTGAATTTGATGAGGGATGTGGTTTGCCTATACATATACAAACTATAAAGGAGAAAATATGTCAGTCGTAGTTGTAGTAAAAAAAGATAGGGAAATTGTTATCGCTGCTGATACATTGACCACGCATTATGGACATATTGGCTTAAATGCAACGCATAAAGCAAATAGTAAAAAAATAGTAAAATATAGAGATAGCTGGATCGGTTCTGTTGGAGCGGCTATGGCAAAACAAATGTTTCTCCAATCTTTACAAAGTAGCAATAAAGAATTTTCACTGCATGGTATTGAAAATATATATACAACTATGCTCAAAATCCATAAAATATTAAAAAGAGACCACTATCTACTAGCATCTGCTAGAGCACACAGTGTAGAATCATCACAATTAACTCTTTTGATTGCAAATAGTAGCGGTATATTTGGAGTAAGCTCAGACAGATATGTTGAGGATTACTCTAGATTTTGGGCAAATGGTAGTGGTAAAGATTTTGCTCTTGGAGCGATGGAACAAGCTTATGAAACACACTCTGCATCTGAAATAGCTCGTATTGGCATCGAAGCGGCTTGTGAATTTGATAAGCATTGTGAACTACCGATGAATCTACACTTAATAAAAGAGGATTTAGATAAAACAAAAACAAAAGTTATACAATCAATCGTACCTCGCAAAATTTGCGATAACTGGTGTGATAATACCTCAGCTTGGGTTGGCAAAATCAAAGAGTATTCAATGAAATGGTACAATAAGAAAACAAATTCCTCATAAAATCTTAAGGCATCTTTTCAATTTTTTTATAATCGATTGCTTTAGCATACAATATCAAATCTTCTTTAGATACTTTAGTGCCTTCTATCGTAACTAAAAATCGTTTGGCTATAACAATCTTAATATCACCATTTTTTCGTTCTTTATTATATTTTACAATTGCTTTTTGGCGATTGATACGCTCTAATTTACCACCGTCTGATGTAGCAAACATTGGATTTGAGAAAAGCCCCATCATGCCCTGAAGAACGGGTGAATCAGCCATAATTTGAATCTTTACACGACTTTTATCTTTTTTATACTCTCGTTCTGCAGAAATTCCTCCTCCAAACATAGCACTTCCAGCCGTTTGAGATTGTGCATCTTTTGCACTCCACCCACCCAAAGGTTCAGGAAGATAAGTTTGTAATCCTTCACTTTTCTTCTGCTTGATAAGTTCTAAAGCATAGTTTAAATCCTCTACTGCATCTGAATATTCGCCACTTTCATATGATTTTAATGCTTCCGATATGGTTTCACTAACATCATCAGCTTGTACAGATAACCCAAGTGAAATCAAAAGAATAGGGATAAGACTCATTTTTTTTAAACCATTTGTATTAAACATAACATAATCCCTTATATAAATTTATATTTCTAATATAATTATAAGATAATTTAGGTGAATTAGATATTAAAATCACTTTTGTATGCAGATCCCAACTCTATCTCTGAAATTTCACTATCAGCAAGAAGACGAATAGCAGGACCCCAAAATCCAGTTCCATTTGAGACAAAAATCTGTGTATCTTCATTGTGTTGATACAATCCACTCAAATATGGCTGGTCTAAAAGCACCAACAATCCAAAAGGAAAGATTTGCCCGCCGTGAGTGTGACCAGATATAATCAAGTCTGGCTTATAGCGTTCTAACTCTTTTACCATCTTTGGCTGATGTGCTAGTGCAATAGTTGGCAAATTTTTCTCAATATCTTTAAAAGCTTTTGGCAAATCAGGCTCCAAAATTCTCATTCGAGTTCCGATAAAATCAGTAACTCCTACTAAATTAAATCTATCTTCGATTAAAACTGACTCATTTTCCAAAATCGTTATATCAAGTGTTTTGAGATGCTTTATAATTTTTATAGGGTCAAAAAAATACTCATGGTTTCCCAAGACAAAGTAAGTACCATATTTTGAGCGAAGGTTTTTCAAAGGCTCTAAATCTTCCTTAATCTTTTCAATCTCTGAATCTATCAAATCTCCTGTGATAACAACTAAATCAGGTTTTAAATCATTTACCCTTTGTACCAAAGCTTGTACAAATTCTCTTTTAATCACATTTCCAACATGAACATCACTCAGCTGAATAATTTTAAAACCATTTGATTTAAGATTTTTTATCTTCACTGGTACTCGTCTTAAAATCGGCTCTTTAAGCCCATTTATCATCCCTTTAAATAGATAAGAGATTGCCAAAATCAAAAAAGTCACATCAAATGCTATCTTTAAAAACTTTCGCCGACTTTTATCGTATGCTACTTGTGCAGATGCAGTATGAAGCAAATCATACAAAAGTGCCACTACAAAAAGCATAAACAAAATACCTATCGCATAGGAAAATACCCACAAAACTTTCTGATTGTAAATATCATATTGTTTCGATGAGAAAAACAGTAAAATAACAAAAGTAAGCAGATATAAAAAGTATTGAATTGCCTTTTTATAGGCTTTAAGAAATGAAAGTTTAGACAAAAATCTTTTATATGTATAAATATTCATTCCAACAAATATAATGATAAATATGGTAAAAAAAATTATTTTAAACATGTAGTAAGGGTATCAAAAATATAATTTTTTTATGGTTGCAGCCATAGTTTTATGCTAAAATAGTAGGAATACGACCATAAAGCTTTACGATATAGGATTAATTTTTGAATGGAAAGTTCAAATAGAACCTTAAAATCTAAATCTTTAGAAATAACAATTCTCTGTTCTTCTAAAGAAATTTGATTAATTTAACTATCTTTTGTAAAGTTTTGATTTGGTAAATCAAGAGTGTGAAGGGTATCATATCCAGCCTGTTCAAATATAGATGCTAGCTTTTTAGGCAATTGTGCATCTATGATAAACTTCATTAGGCTGCATCTAATTTATAGATTGATTTTATCCGACTTAAATGAGATGCATATTTTAAAACTGCCAAAATATCCTCTTTTTCCAAATTCTCATAATCTTCTAAAATATCTTCAATGCTCATACCTGCACTTAAAAGTTCTAAAATAGTTTCCACAAGAAGCCCTTTTATTTTTTTAATACTCTTTTTACATAAGCCATTTCAAGCTGATCCATAGCCCTCTCTAAAACACTCCTAGGCACTGCAAAATTAAGCCTCATAAACCCCTCTCCACCTTTTCCAAAACTAACCCCAGTATTTAGTCCAAGCTTTGCGTCTGTGATAAAAAAAGCTTCTAAAGATTTATCATCAAGGTTTAACTCTTTACAATCTAGCCAAAGTAAAAAGGTTGATTGTATATCCATTGGTTTTATTTTTGGCATCTTAATTAAACGATTTTTGATATATTCAAGATTGGCTTTAAGATATACTAACAGTGCATCTAACCACTCATCACTCTGTGTATAAGCTGCTACAGTCGTACTCAATGAAATAGGCGTGGGTTGAACTAGAGAGTATCTTTGGAAGATTTCATAATATCGCCTTTTTAGAGAACTGTTTTCTATGATTGCATATGCACTAACTATTCCTGCGACATTGAAAGTTTTTGATGGAGCATTTAGTGTTATGGTTATATCTTTTGCATTATCAAGTATGGCGATTGGGATATGATTACTCTCATAAACAAGGTCTGCATGAACTTCATCGCTTATGATGGACACTTCATTTTGTTTGCAAATATAGGCTAATTTTTCAAGCTCATCTTTACTAAAAACTTTTCCCGTGGGATTGTG
>Ga0256834_1001596_pt1 | contig 15114 bp, 10 predicted proteins | sample 4281140metaG_FD_190536 | JGI IMG/M metagenome (GOLD analysis project Ga0256834, IMG submission 190536) | Hydrothermal vent microbial communities from East Pacific Rise, Pacific Ocean - 4281-140 | ecosystem: Environmental > Aquatic > Marine > Hydrothermal vents | place: Pacific Ocean: East...
TTCTGCACTTATGGCTGCTCCAGCGTTAGCGGCAGACCCAATTCAATATCAACCAATTGATTATCCAGTTCTTCCTTCAGCAGATTATGGACTTGGAGGTGCATTTTATTTGCGTGGTAGTGCAGGTATGAATGCATGGACTGCAATGGATGGAAGCTATTGTGGTTGTATTTTAGAATTTGATGCAGCAGGTTATGGTTATAGTGTTGGTGCTGGTTTTGGTTATGAGACAGGCGATGGCATTCGTGCTGATTTAACAGTTGATTATTTTGACATTAAAGGTCTTTCAAGCCCAACGGGTGATAAAGTAAACCTACGTTCAGGCATTGCTTTAGCTAATATTTATTATGATTTTGCACTTGATGGCTCAGGTGGATCAGCTGAGGGTGGCATGGGTCTATACTTTGGCGCTGGCATTGGTATGGCAAAGAATTTCTCTCAAATTATGGACGCAACTGACACAGAAACTGCTTGGGGTAAATCACTTGAAGCCGCTGCTGCTGTAATGGTTGGTGTTTCGTATGATATGGGTGATGTAGTTGCTGATCTTGGTTATCGTGGCATATATATGAATAAAGTTATGAGTCAGCCAGATGCCGTTGTTGATACATATATTATTAATAATAACTTTATTCACGAAGTTCGTGGAACAGTTCGTTATCGCTTTAGATAAAGCTTGATAAGATTTAAAGAATTCACGGCGCTCCCTTTTAAGGTGAGCGCCGTTTTTATTTGTAAGGCTTGAAAAAATAAAAAAAATAACCATCTGAAATATGATATAAATTAGCGGAGAAAGACTATGGAATATAAATATATTACTCAGCAATTTGTTTGGATAATTGGTTGGTTATTTACGCTGGGTTTTCTCAAACTTGGTTTTTTCAAAGGTTTTTTAGCACTTTTTATTTGGCCATTTTATTTAGGCGCTAGTTTGTCTGGTGTTGTTGGCTAGGGGAAAATAATTCTCATTCCGAAATATCAGAGTGAGCAACAATCTCCGTCCTCATCCTGAGCTTGTCGAAGGGTGAAGAATAATCCTCATAGTTTTTGTTTCTTCACCCTTCGACAAGCTCAGGATGAGGGCAGAGGAGCATTTAATGCAAATTTGTATAAAATAAATGTTATGCCTTTTGCATTATTACACAAATAATTTCTTTTTTACGGGAGCTAATAAATTCAATTTTTATATTTCCTGATACGGTTTTATCTCTTTTAATTATAAATGATGGAGCATTCAAAAAATCGCTAATTTTTATATCAAACTTTTTTAGATCCAAAATACTAACTATTAATGAAAAACTTCGTCGAGTTCTTAACCTTCTAAAGCGAATTATAATTAGGTCTTTTTCTTCTTTTAATTTAATAAGTTCACAGATATCAAGAGCTTCCTTTTCTTGATTTTGGAATATAATAGGAGCGCTTGTTAGCTTGTGTTGGTATGTTGTTACATTTAGCCGTTGGGACGCTTTTCTATCAGTGCATGGATGCTTAGACCATGGCCATCCAAGTGTATCAAAAAAACACGCCCACCAGTTTTACTTTGGAAGAAAAAAACTACTTCTCCGCAAACTGGACAGTTCGCATTTGGATTTACATAGGAACTAACACTACAAAAATATTTATATTTATTTCCATTTATTCTTACTCCAGAGCACCTGTTACCATTAATATGTAAGGTGCTAGTCTTCCATTAACATACCTAAATTCTATAGGTTCATTGCAGTTCTTACACACCTTCATTTAGTATTCTTCAAACTCAGATTATATTGTAATAAGATCGCTTTATCTGATAATTCAAAATGGTATTGGTTATTAGAAAATAATAATGCTGTAATTAGTTTAAATGCACAAGTGGGAACTTACTTGGGATCTAAGGTTCCTAAATTTTCACCCAACCATTAAATCTCACCGCCCAAAATAATTTTTTTCTTGAGTTTTATTTTTTAATTCTGTCAACAGTTATAATTCTAAAAGTGTTTGAATTTATAGTAATTTTAATATTATTTTCTGTGCTTAAAACATAAAAATTTTTTCCAATTTTTGAAAAATTTTCTTCTTTAGTTTTCTTTAAAACTTTAAAGATTAATTCTTCAATTTGGTATTTTGAAAAATTGATATTAAGTTTTTTGTTTATTCTTTTATAAACAAGCTCCGTATAACAAATATTTTGTAAAATATTTTCTTTATCAATATTTTCTATATTTGGCTCTGAAGCCATTTTTAATATCCTCCTTTTATATTACATGATTCTTACAGTATGATTACAAAAATTCACACATCTATCAAAAATAATTTTTTTCTTGATTTTTTAATACTTGGGGAGTATTGCCTTTCGTGGGCCACCCCTCCCCAACGAGGGGCTCACTATCTGAGAGGATAGATCATGACTGATCAAAACAATATGGCTAACGCCACAAAACCTACTATCAATCCCCAAAATCCAAATTTTTCATCTGGGCCTTGTTCTAAGCGTCCCGGCTGGACTACTGATGCACTAAAAAATGCCTATGTTGGGCGTTCGCACCGTGCCAAACCTGCAAAAGCAAGAATTCAAAAAGCTATAGATTTAACCCGTGAATTGTTACAAGTTCCGAACGATTATTTGATTGGCATCGTGCCAGCTTCAGATACAGGCGCTATGGAAATGGCGCTGTGGTCACTTTTGGGCGAGCGGGGCGTTGATATGCTAGCTTGGGAGAGCTTTGGCTCTGGCTGGATAACTGACGTAGTAAAACAGCTTAAACTTGACGATGTAAGAAAAATCGAAGCGCCGTATGGCAAGTTGCCAGACCTTACACAAGTTGATTGCGATAGAGACGTGGTTTTCACATGGAATGGCACAACCTCTGGTGTGCGTGTTGCTAACGCTGATTGGATTGATGAAAACCGCAAGGGTCTTACAATTTGCGATGCGACTTCAGCAGTTTTTGCGCAAGATGTTGATTTTGCTAAACTCGATGTTACCACTTTTTCTTGGCAAAAAGTGCTTGGCGGTGAAGCGGCGCATGGCATTATTATTCTCTCTCCTAAGGCAGTTGCGCGGCTTGAAAGTTTCACCCCTGATCGCCCGCTACCAAAAATTTTCCGCCTTACAAAGGGTGGTAAATTAATTTCAGGAATTTTCGCCGCCGCAACCATAAACACCGTTTCAATGATCTGTATTGAAGACGCAGTAGATGCTATGGAATGGGGTCTATCAATTGGTGGACTAAGCGCCATGCAACAGCGAGCAGACGATAATTTTGCCGCAATTAACGCATGGGTAGAAAAAACCGCTTGGGTAGATTTTTTAGCAAAAGATGCCGCCAACCGCTCAAACACTTCGGTTTGCTTAACAATAAGCAATGAAAAAGTCGCCTCTTTACCAGCAGATGAGCAAGCCGCATTTGCTAAACGCATTGTTGCTCAGCTTGATGATTTAGGCGTTGCCTATGACATTGGCGCTTATCGTGATGCGCCATCAGGGTTTAGAATCTGGTGTGGCTCAACCGTACAAACCAGCGATATTGAAAAATTAACTCCATGGCTTGATTGGGCTTTTGCAACGGAGCTGGCGGCTCTTTAATTTTCCTTTCCTATCCTTCGACAAGCTCAGGATGAGGGCGCAGGGGGTAGGAGAAAATAACAACAACACCCCCACCTCATGGTGAGCCTGTCGAAGGGTGAAAGTAAAACAAAACACAACAACACCCTCATGGTGAGCTTGTCGAACCATGAACAAAGGGAAAAAAACAAAAACAAACACAATTTAGGAGGCAAAAATGCCTAAAGTTCTCGTATCTGATAAATTAAGCCCAACTGCTGTTGAAGTATTCAAACAAAACGGCGTTGAAGTAGATTATTTGCCTGATGTTGGCAAAGATAAAGAAAAATTACTTGAAATAATCGGTGATTATGATGGTCTAGCTATTCGCTCAGCCACAAAAGTAACACAAAAAATTATAGACGCTGCTAAAAACCTAAAAGTTGTAGGTCGTGCGGGCATTGGAGTTGATAATGTTGATATTCCTGCGGCAACTGCCAAGGGCATAATCGTAATGAACACCCCATTTGGCAACTCAATTACAACGGCTGAACATGCGATTACCATGATGCTTGCGCTTGCCCGTCAAATTCCTGAGGCTGATGCTTCAACTCGTGCCTCAAAATGGGAAAAATCTCGCTTTATGGGGGTTGAAGTAACTGCGAAAACTCTTGGACTAATTGGTGCAGGAAATATTGGCTCAATTGTTGCTGATAGAGCGCAGGGTTTAAGAATGAAAGTCATCGCTTTTGATCCATTTTTAACGCCAGAGCGCGCATTAGAAATGGGTGTTGAAAAGGTAGAGCTTGATGAACTTCTAGCTCGTGCTGATTTCATCACGCTCCACACGCCACTAATTGATGCAACTCGTAATATTTTAAGCAAACAAGCAATTGCAAAAATGAAAGATGGCGTGCGTATTGTAAACTGCGCTCGTGGTGGTCTAATTGATGAAGAAGCATTGCAAGCAGCACTTGAAAGCGGCAAAGTTGCAGGTGCAGCACTTGATGTTTATGCAACAGAGCCTGCAAAAGAGCATTCAATTTTTAATGCTCCAAATATTATCTGCACTCCGCATCTTGGAGCTTCAACATCTGAAGCGCAAGAAAATGTTGCACTACAAGTTGCGCAACAAATTTCAGCTTATTTAATGAGCGGTGAAATTACCAACGCACTGAATTTCCCTTCAATTTCAGCCGAAGAAGCGCCAAAACTAACGCCATTTGTGAACTTAAGCGAAATGCTTGGCTCATTTGCAGGGCAACTAACTGAAACGGCTATTACTGGTATTCGCATTGAATATGAAGGTGATGTAGCTGGTCTTAACACCAAACCAATGACAGCGGCGGCAATTACTGGCGTGTTAAAGCCATTGCTTGGTGATGTGAACATGGTTTCTGCTCCAGTTTTAGCTAAAGAGCGAGGTATTAAAGTTGAAGTTGTAAACCGTGAGCAAGAGGGCGCATATGAAAATTATATCCGCCTAACCATTATCACTGAACGTCAAGAAAGATCAGTCGCTGGAACTATTTTTGCTGGCGGCAAACCACGCATCATTCAGGTTAAAGGTATAAATATGGAAGCAGAAGTAACACCAAACATGCTTTATATTACCAATGCTGACAAACCAGGTTTTATTGGTCGCCTAGGATCATTATTGGGCGAATTAAATGTAAATATCGCTTCGTTTAGTTTGGGTCGCCAAGAACAGGGCGGTGATGCAATTTCACTTATCTCTATTGATGGAAATTTGGGTGAAAAAGAAATTGCAAAAGTAGCTGAGCTTGAAGGTGTTATTCAAGCTAAGTGCCTAAATTTCTAAACTAGGTTTATGAGCGGTCTTAGAGTATTCTAAGACCGTTTTTGTTTATTAAGAGTAATATAAAAACACTCGATGTTATTCTGAGCAAAGCAAAGAATCTTATGCTCTTAAGTTAAAGATTCTTTGCTTTGCTCAGAATGACATCGTAAAATTCACCCGCTCTTTTTACGCACCGAATATTCAGCTAGCACAATTCCCAAAATTACCAATATCGAAGCAACAAGGTGATAAATTTCAAACTTCTCGCCCAAGATTATTATTGATAAAATCGTGCCAAAAACAGGCAATAAATTGATAAAAATCGAAGCCCTATTTGGACCAATCAATTCTACCCCTCGGGCATAAAAAATTTGCGCAAATATTGAGGGAAAAATCATCACATAAATAATTGTGCCAAAACCTAAAGGCGTAGTTTTTGGAATTTCAACAATGATATTCTCAAAGCCGCCACCAAATAAAATATAATATATAAATGAAGCAAAAAGCGCAGATAAAGAAGTAATCAGCATAAAACTAAGCCAATGAATCTCGGGCTTATATTTTAATGTAAGCGAATAGGCGGCATAAAGCAGGCAAGCAAATAAAACCATTGCATCACCAATATTCATTTCAAGCGATAATATCTTTGTTGGCTCGCCAGCAGTCGCCACCCAAATAACGCCAATGATTGTTAAAACCAATCCAAAAATTTGCAATGGTTTTGCCCGCACTTTGAAGATAATAAAATTACCAAGCAGAACCAAAACAGGAATCGCCGCCTGCTCAATTGACATATTCAAGCCAGAGGTGAAATGCGCTGAATTATACATAAGCAAATTAAACGCAGCAAAACCCAAAACCCCATAAAGAACCAATATCGCCAAACGAGGTTTAACCTTTTGCCAGTCTTTTTTAAGGTGTTTATTTGCAATGATAATAAGAATAAGCGCCGCCCCAAACCACCGCCCTAACAGCAAAAGATTAGGATCAACTTGCCCAACCGCAAGCTTGCCAGCAACCAAATTTCCACCCCAAAGTAGCGGCGCAAGTATCAATAAAAGATAGGGTTGCCCAAAATTTGCACTAAATTTTGCAGATTTCCCTGTATTTAATTTATTCATTGCGCTTCTTGCTTTGTTTTTTGCTCTCCTCTTGCTATAGGGAAAACGAAAAAAATAAACAACCGTTTATCCAAATAGGAAAATGAAAATGGCAAATGTTGTAGTAGTTGGTTCTCAATGGGGCGATGAGGGCAAAGGTAAAATTGTTGATTGGCTAAGTAATCGTGCCGATGTAGTTGTGCGCTTTCAGGGCGGGCATAATGCGGGGCATACTTTGGTGGTTGATGGCAAGGTTTATAAACTCTCGCTTTTGCCTTCTGGTTTAGTGCGGGGCAAATTCTCAGTGATTGGCAATGGTGTTGTGGTTGATCCGCATCATTTTGTTGAGGAATTGGAGAAGCTGCAAGCGCAGGGCGTAAACATTACGCCAGACAATCTTAGAATTGCCGAAAATGCTTGCCTGATTCTCTCGCTTCATAAAGAGTTAGATGCAATACGTGAAGGCTCAAGCACTGGTTTACATATTGGCACAACCAAACGTGGCATTGGCCCCGCTTATGAAGATAAAGTTGGTCGTCGTGCAATTAGGGTGATGGATTTAGCAAGAAAAGAAACTTTGCGCCCAAAAATTGATAGAATGTTGGTGCATCATAATGCGCTTCGCCGTGGATTAAACCTCAGCGAAATTGATGGCGCAGTTATTTATAATGAGTTAATTGAGGTTGCAGATAGAATTTTACCATTCATGGGGCAAGTGTGGCGTTTGCTTGATGAAAGAAGAAAAAACGGACAGCGGATTTTATTTGAGGGCGCACAAGGCGCTTTGCTTGATAATGACCACGGAACTTACCCTTTTGTTACCTCGTCTAATACTATTGCGGGGCAAGCTGCAACTGGCTCTGGTATGGGGCCAGGTGCAATTGATTATGTGTTAGGAATCACCAAAGCCTATACCACAAGAGTTGGGGAGGGGCCTTTCCCTACTGAGCAGGATAATGAAATTGGGCAGTTTTTGGGCGAAAAAGGTCATGAATTTGGTGTAGTAACAGGTCGAAAACGCCGTTGCGGTTGGTTTGATGCGACTTTGGTTCGTCAAATGGTGGTGACATCTGGCATTAACGGAATTGCGCTAACCAAGCTTGATGTGCTTGATGGCATGAAAGAAATCGATATTTGTATTGGTTATGAATTAGACGGCAAGAAAATTGATTATTTGCCAACCTCAATGGGCGCACAAGAGCGAGTTAAGCCGATTTATGAAACAATGCAAGGCTGGAGCGGCACAACTGCGGGTGCAAGAAGTTGGGCAGAATTACCCGCTCAAGCGGTGAAATATGTCCGCCATATTGAAGAGCTTATTGGTGTTCCTGTAGCCATGCTTTCCACAAGTCCCGAACGAGAAGACACGATACTTGTCACAGACCCATTCCAAGATTAGACTTTGTTATATGCAAGACTATACTTTGTTATATGCAAGACTATACTTTGTTATATGCAAGACTAGACTTTGTCATATTTTAGGCTAAGTTAATGCTAGTAAAAGATGTTTTACAAAAGTGAGTGTGTAAGTAACTATGGCTGATTATCGAGGACTTTTGCGGCAGGCGGTTGATAGCTTGCCTGAAAATAATGGCGTTGCACGTCGTAAAGTATATGAAAAAGCACGTTCAGCTTTGGTTGGGCAATTGCGAGCTATTGAGCCGCCGTTGCCTGCACGAGAAATTACTCAACATCGCCTAGAACTTGAAGATTGCATTCGCCAAGTAGAAGAAGATGCAACCGAAGAATTGCTGCAAGCTTTAAATAAACGAGAGGAAGCGGCAAAGCAAAAACAACAAGAGCTGGAAGCAGCAGAAGAAGCAAGAGAAGTTAAAGAGGCGAGTGAGGCTGAAAAATCTTTTAATGAAGAAGATGAAGTTGCGCAGCAGCTAGTTGAGGAAGTGGAAACTGAAGCGGAAGTAGAAGTAGCGACTGAAGCAGAAGATGCAACAACAAGATTTATAAAACCAATAGGAAAAGCTGATGATTTAAAGCTAATTTCTGGTGTTGGGCCAAAATTAGAAGAAAAGCTTAATGAGATAGGCATTACTCAATTTACTCAGATTATTGCTTTAAGTGATGATGATATTATTTGGGTTGATGATGCGCTTGCATTTAAAGGGCGTATTGAGCGCGAGAATTGGATTGGACAAGCCAAAAAATTATCTCAAGATGAACAAAGTGAAAGTGAATCAGATGAGCAAGATGCAGATAAGCAAGATGAAAGTGTAGAAGAAAAAAATGATTCTGTTTTAGCTGACAACCAAGATAATGATACAAATAAAGGCGAACATAAAAAAGACGAGAGTCAAGAATTAGAAGTTGAAGAAATAAAAGATTTAACGGAGCAAACTTCAGAGCCAGAGCCAGAGCCAGAGCCAGAGCCAGAGCCAGAGCCAGAGCCAGAGACTGAGACTGAGACTGAGACTGAACAACAGGGTGATGATGACACCCCTGATTCCATTACAGATATAATATCGCAGGCAAAAGTAGCAAGTGCTGAAAATATTGAGCCTAAAATTGATATTGATGCTGCAAGTTTAATTGATTTAACTGAGCAAAATTCAGTTAAGTCAATTGATCGCGAAGTAGATGTTTCAATTCCTGAAATGTCTAAAGAAAATCAACTTTCTGATGATCCACAAACAGCGATTGATAATGCGATAGAAACATTAAATAAAGCAGCTCAAAACGATGATGATAAAGATGTTGCGATTAAAATTGATGAGAATGATAAGTCTTCTTTAGCGGACTTAAAAACCGTTACTCAAAAAGCACTTGATGAAAAAGGTATGGAAAAAATTGCCGCTGCAATGGAGCCAAAGCGATCAAATGCGCTGACTGTTTTCTTAATAGTGCTTTTAATAATAGTTATTGGCGTGATTTCTGCTGGATATTGGGCATGGCAAAAGGGTTATATAGATCCAAATACAATGTTTAATAACTCAGTTGTTCAAGAACAAAAAATAGGCAATGAGTCACAAATAAGTGATGAAGAAATACAGCCAAAAGCTGATGAAAATAATGCTGTTACACGAGATGTTACACCAACAGCAAATGACGATATACTCCCAACACAGGTAACTTCTGGACCGGGCAATACTCAAGCGACCCCAGATTCAGTTGTCCCAGTTGATGAAAAACTCACTGAAGAGCAACTAATAAATGAAGGAACATTGCTCGATAATCCTAATAATAATGATGCCGCAATAAATAATGAAACAGCACTGGCTGAGCAAGTTAATGAAATAAGCGAACCAGCTAAGCCAACCCCATTAGAAGCCAATAGTAATAAAAGTGAAGAGCGCCTTCAAACAGAAGAGCAACTTACTCTAGTTGAGCCAGCAGAGGCATTAGAAACTGCAAGTGGCACAGAAACAGAGCCAGCAATTGTGCCAGATAATATTGCGCAATCTTTATTGCTAGAAGCATCAGCTAATGGCACAACTGGTGCAGTGCCATATTCAGGATCGGTTGACTGGTTACGTGGTATTGATGAATTAGGGTTGCCAACAATTATGGCAAAAGCAAATATACCAGCGCGCAATCTTGGCGTTGAATTGCTGATTAGGCGCAATTCAGATAAAAGTTTACCTGCTTCTCACTTGATGGAAATTAACTTCATTGCTAGCGAAAGTTTTGTTGGTGGATCAGTTGAAGGAATGCCGGGTATTTTACTTAAAAATGAAGAGTTAGTGCAAGGAGTGCCGCTAGTTGGAGCTTCTGCGCGGGTTGTAAAAAATTCATTTTTATTCGCTCTAAGTGCTAATGACCAAGATATTGCAAAAAATACTAAGTTGTTAAAAGATCAGAAGTGGCTTGATATTGCTTTGCTTTATGGCACTGGTAAGCGCGCTATTATTACACTTGAAAAAGACACAAAAGCACAAAAAATGTTTGATGAAATATTAGCAACTTGGGCGGCGCAATAGATTAAGTCTTTTTCAAAATTCCATTTTTCATAATATAGTTTTTAGCATTTAATTCTACTGCATCTTCTATGTTATGAGAAACAACAATCGTGTGCCATTTATATTGTTTAACAAGATTTTTAACTAGTAAACGCATGTCCTTAGCAGTTTTTTTATCAAGCGCACTAAACGGTTCATCAAGTAATAATATTGGCTTATTTCTCAATAATGTGCGAGCTAGCGCCACCCGTTGTTTTTCTCCACCAGAGAGGTTTTTCGCCCATCGTTTTTCATATCCCATTAAACCAACATTTTTTAATGCAATCGCAATTTTTTCTTTATCAATTATTGCTTTAGAAAAAGCTAAACCCAAATTTTTTTCAACACTTAAATGCTCAAATAAATTTTCGTCTTGAAATAAAATTGATATTGGGCGATGTTCGGGAGCTAAATTGGCTAACTTGATTTTATCTAAAATTATCTCGCCAGAATTTGCAGTTAAAAACCCAGCAATAATATCTAAAAGTGTAGATTTGCCTACACCAGAAACACCGCTTATCACAATGGTTTCACCTGCTTTTAATGAGAAATCATATTGATATTTTTGCTTTTCTTTCTCATAAGAATATTCAATATTATTAATTCTTAGCATTTGAAATCTTTCTAAATATCACTGGTAAAAACCAAAAAACCATTAGGCATAAAATAAGCATAAAAGCTGCAATTACTGCCGCATCATTGCTGCGATATACACCAAGCGATTGATACATAGCATAGGGTAGGGTGGTAAATTCATTTGTTCCAAACAGTGAAATTATGCCTAAATCTCCAAGTGAAAAACAAAATGCCAATGCCAATACTATTCCAATTTCTCGTCCAATAAGCGGCCATTCAACTATACGCCAACGCATCAATGAGCTTAAGTTTAGCGAGCGGGAAAGTTTATCATAACGATAATTTATTGTCTCAATCGCTGGTGCAAGAATTGCAATAGCGAATGGCAAAGCTAAAAGAGAATTTGCAATTATTAGCACAAATGGAGCGCTGGTAGAGGTGGCTATATCCAACTTATTGGACAGCAAATAAAAGCCCAAAGACAAGACAACCGCAGGAATTACCAAATAGGCAAAAACGGGTAATCCCAAAATTGCCTTTAATATACCATTAGAAAAAGCCGCACGCCCTGTTGCAATTAGCACCGCTAAAATTAAAGTTAAAATAGCGCTAAGACTGCCGATGCTTATGCTAGTAAAACTTGCCTGCCAAAAACTTGGGCGAGATAATGTATCTAATATTCCGCCAGCAATTCCATCAATTAAAATAGCAAGCAATGGCAATGCAAAGGCAAAAACCGCCAAAACTAAAATGATGATTTGAGTAAATTGAGCCAAGCCTTTTTGCTGCCATTTATAGGAATAATTCACGCCTGCATTTGCTAAATTCGAGTTAGAGATTATTGCAGGAAAAATTATAATCATACATAAAACTAATTGAATAACTGAAAGCTTCACCGCTAAATCAAGATCAAAAGAAAGTCTAACCGCAGAATAAATCGCTACCTCTAAAGTCTGGTTCGCTACCCCGCCGCCAAGCATTAAAACGATTGGAAAAGAGGTGAAAGCAAGCAGAAATATAATTGAGCCAAGCGCAGGCAAAGCGCCAGAAATTGCCGCCCAATCTAATAGTATAAATCGTTTGAAAGGAGTGAGTGCGAGGCTTTGTGCGCTCTTTAATTTTCTTGCAGGAATTGCATCAACTCTAGCAAGCAGAATATGGGCAGCAAAAGCACCATTTAATATTGTATGGGCAAATAAAATTCCACCAAGTCCAAAGATAGAGAAATTCCAACTAAGGCCAAAAAATTCTAATAATTGTGCAATCCAGCCCGCTCGCCCCCAAACAGAAATAAGCCCAAAGGCAACCACCATTGCGGGCGCAACAATTGCAGTAGCGAATAGAGAAACAACCAGATTTTTACCAAAAAACTCTAATCTATTCAGCGCCCAAGCAATTGCTATTCCTGCACTTAATGAGAGAATAGTTGTAAGTGACGCTTGCATCAAACTCATCAAAATTAGCTGCAAAATATCAATTTTTATAACCGCTGTGTTGCTTGCAAAAATATTACCAACATTGATAATCGAGAAAAAAAGCAAAGTCATAAAAGCGCTAATGCTAAGCGCAATGATGAGCATTATAATCTTACGTTTTTGGCTTGCTATAATTCCCTTAGTTAAAAGCACTAAGCATTTCCTCAATCCATATATTACTGTTTTTTTGCACCAAATCATCGACTAAAATAAGTGCATTTTTTGGCTGTATTAAGCCTTCAAAACCCATAGGTAATTCGACATCAGCAACGGGATACATCCAGTTGCTAGTAGGAATAATTATCTGTGCTTCATCAGAAATAAGCCAACTTAAGAACTCATTTGCTAATTGTTTATTTTTTGATGCTTGCAAAATTCCAGCTACTTCAATTTGCATATAATGCCCCTCTAAAAACGAAGCCGCAGTAAAACGATTATCCTGTTCTGCAATTAAATGATAAGCTGGCGATGTAGTATAAGAAAGCACCATATCTGCTTCGCCTTTAAGAAATAAATTATAACTCTCAGACCAGCCCTTAGTGATGGTAATTATATTTGGCTTAAGCTGTTGCCAAATTTTGTTTGCACTCTCACCATAAACCGATTTTAGCCATAAAACTAAACCTAAACCTGTAGTAGAAGAACGAGGATCTTGAATAACAATTTTAATATTGCTAGCAATTAAATCTTCAAATGAAGCGGGGGGATTTGGTAATTTTTCTTTGTTATAAACAAAAGCAAAATAGCCATAATCAAACGGCACAAAACTATCAGATTTCCAATTTGCTGGCAGTTTAATATTGCTTAAATCAACATTATGTTTAGCAAATAATCCGCTAGCTTTTGCCTCTGCTGCAATCGAGCTATCAATTCCCAATAAAATATCAGCATCAGATCTTTCACCATCAAGCTGAATTTTTCTAAGCGCCCCAATAGACGAATTATTAGGAATAAAATTTATCGTGCAATTGCAAGTCTTTTCAAACTTCTCCTTTAATAAAGGCGCCGGCCCCCATTCAGAAGCAAATGAATCATAGGTATAAATATTAAGAGATGCGGCATCTTGCGCCTTTGCGCTTAGGTTTAAAAATAGGCTAGTGAGAATAAAAATTAGAAATCTAAAACTCATTTCGTTGCTTTCTTTAGCGAAATGCTTTTAGAAGAAAAATGGCAAAAACAGATTTATCCACTTGCCATCTCGAGCTTCCTCCGCCAGCATAATCTGGTTCAGGTTCAATGGGTATTTCTCAGCAATAATTGCACCCCAGCGAGATGGCATCAATTTAAGCAGAGAATTGCGCTTATGCAAGAGCAGATAATGAAATTTGAGAGTTTATTAGTTTTAGTGGGTGGCGGATCGCTTAGTATAAAATTGCTAAAAAAATTATATGCGAGTGGCGCTGATATAATTGCCGCAGATGGCGGAGCAAGGGCTTGTAAAAAAGCGGGAATTATTCCGAAAGCAATTATTGGTGATATGGATTCGCTAAAAAACAAAAAACAATGGCAAGAAAAAAGCCAGCTAATTGAGTTAAAAGAGCAAGAAACTACTGACTTTGAAAAATGTCTATATTCGACTGATTCCCCGCTCACGATAGCACTTGGAATGACGGGTGATTGGTTAGATCATACGTTAAATGCCTTTGATATTATGGCGAAATATGCTTGCGAAAGGCATATTATTTTAATCGATAAAAAAGATATGGCATTTGCAACATGTGGCGAATTTTCGCTCAATATTGGGGCAGGGAAGCGAGTATCAATTCACCCTTTAGGCAAGGTGAAATTTGAAAAATCAATAAGTCTAAAATTTCCACTCACAGGCATTACGCTAGCACCAAAAATTAAAAGCGGCATCTCTAATAAAACAATATCAGATAGTTTTAGCATTAAGCCAGAGCAGGGCAATGAAACGCCATATCTAGTAATAATCAACAAAAAACATCTTAATAAAGCGATTGCAAAACTAATGCAGCCCTAGTTACTATAGTGAGTAATTTTTGCTATTAAGTAAGTTAAAATCACCCTCCGTTGTCGCCAGCCTTACCCTACATCGTCATACCTCTGCACCGGTGTGACGGGAGGAGTGCAACTCTAAACCTAACTAACTCGCCTCTTGCACGGCCTCTTGCACTTTCTCAAATGCTCTAACCTCAATTTGACGGATTCTTTCTCTGGATACGCCAAATTTTTGCGCTAATTTTTCAAGCGTTAGTGGTTTTTCACGCAATCTCCTTGCCTTAAAAATCTCTCTTTCGCGATCATTAAGCACATTCATTGCTTTATTCACTTTTGCCATTCGCTCTTTATATTCTTCGCTATTTGCCAGTGTGGTTTCTTGGTCTTCGCCCTCATCAACCAACCAATCTTGCCATTGGCTTGCGCCCTCTTCGCTTCCCATTGGGGCGTTTAGCGAGGCATCGCCGCTTAGGCGAGCATTCATTGAAACAACTTCTTTCTCGCTCACATTTAATTTGTCAGCAATCTGCTTAATATGCTCAGGGTGCATTGCCCCATCTTCGAGTGCGGCAATCTGCCCTTTAACTTTTCTTAGGTTAAAAAACAGGCGTTTTTGCGCTGCAGTTGTGCCAATTTTTACCAGTGACCAAGAACGTAAAACATATTCTTGTATTGAAGCCCTAATCCACCACATTGCATAAGTTGCAAGGCGAAAACCCTTGTCTGGCTC
>Ga0256834_1001597_pt1 | contig 15108 bp, 12 predicted proteins | sample 4281140metaG_FD_190536 | JGI IMG/M metagenome (GOLD analysis project Ga0256834, IMG submission 190536) | Hydrothermal vent microbial communities from East Pacific Rise, Pacific Ocean - 4281-140 | ecosystem: Environmental > Aquatic > Marine > Hydrothermal vents | place: Pacific Ocean: East...
TCCTTATATTTTTCAAAACTTCTGTCCATTGCCTCTGTTTTTGACCCCAACCAAGGGAAATGCCCATAGAGTACAGATATCTCACGTTCTGCATCATCTTCATGCTTTATAGCGTACAAATAAAGTGCCGAAGCCAATGAAGTTCTGTCTGCCCCTGCTTTACAATGGATAAGCAAAGGTTTAGGTGCCTCTTTAATGATTTGGATTATCTTGTCCATCTCTTCCATACTTGCTTCTTCTCTATCACCTATAGGATAATCATAACGTACCACGCCCAACTCTTTTGCAATGGCTACTTCATTGAGATACCAGCTCTTATTTTTTGCTTTTCGTACTTTGCGAAGGTTTAGTATAGACTTAATATTATGTTTTTCTATATAATAGGGTAAATTATGGGAAAAAAGTTGTGCAGAACGATACACATCATTATCTACCTTATGAAAATTACCGTACAACAAGAAGTAACTTGCCCACAAAATAGCAATACCTAACAATGGCCATAGTATGTATTTTAATATTTTTCTTAAAAATAACATTTTTTCTCCCTCTAAGTTAAAAGGTTAACTTTGTAAAAATCTTTTCTTTTAAAGCTGTATATATTGGATAATTTTGTATATTGTTTATCAATGGTTTTACATATTTAAAATCTACGTTTCTGATTTCTTTTGGCACTATTTTATCTAAATAGTCAATAAACTCATGGTAGTTTTCTTGATATTTATGTGGAATCTTTCTTAACGAATGCTCTATAATACGTACGTAATCATATGCTTTTTGTTCTTCTAGCGTAAAATCTTCTTTGCCTGCATAATATTCAAAGTCAATTACTTTCATTTGAGTATTATCCATCACAAAATTTTTAAGTGTTGCATCTAAATGCACTATATTTAGGTTATGTAAGTCCTTATATGTCTCTACTGCAGTTGATAAAATACTCCATACTTTAGACTTGTCTTTTTGGAGGATATCAAAGACTCTCTTCCCCTTTAAATATTCACAAACTAAAGCATCATCTGAATGATAGAGTACTTTTGGTGTTAAGGCATACTTAAACCCTACTGCATAGGCTGTATATTCCTTCGTTAAACGTTTTTTCTTATTGAAACGGACTATAGGCAAACTACTATCATTTTCTTTGTGTATTATGGCTAACCTTAGCATACCAAACTTCTTATTGTCTCTTACTACATAATAATTAATATCTGCACCACCAAATGAAGCAAATTTAAATTCTACTGTACCTAATTCTTTTTTTATTTCTTTTTGAACATTTTTGATTTTATGTTGATATTGATAAAGTATCTTTAGATTTCGTATAAGCTTTTTTATTTTTCGCATATCTATATTTCCATTCCATCACCTATAATAACTGATTGATAAACATTTAAATGCTCTTTAGCACATACTTTTATAGTCAATTTTTCTTTATAATTTTGTTTGATAGTATTAAAATACCCTAGATACTCTTCTTGATTCTCATATATATTAGTTATTCGCATTGTTAAATCTGATATATCACACAATAGCTCATCTGGTAATATTTCAACACAAACACCCACTTTTGTACTAAGCAATATAGGTGCATAAAAAATGCCTTCTACCATAGCCAAGGAGAAACCTTCTGACGTAGATGAGATTACTTGCAAATGACATGCATTTAAATAGTCCTGCACATTTGACTTGAAGCCCAATAAGGTTACATGGTTTTCTATCCCTAACTTTTGAATAAGGTTTTCTAAACTTTCTCTCTCTTTACCCTCTCCTACTATTTGTAAATGATACGGAAAATCTAATGCACTACAAGCATTGATAAGGCTATCAAAACCTTTTACTTTGTCTAGTCTACCTATTGACACCATTGTAAATACTTTATTTTGACTCTGTTTCTTTGTCAGGACAGGTTGTACCCCATTATAAATAACTTGTACACTTTTATTGTCTATGCTCGTTTTAACTAATTTGGAAACAGCTATCACTTGTGGCACTTTGTTGAAAATTTTACCCTTACGTACATTATGTTTTGTAGCAACATGAGATACCTTTAAGAATGTATTTAGATAGTAAAATATTTGTGTTGCTTTAGCAGCATGTGTGTGTACAATATCTGGTTTTATATTACGCATAAGCTTATAAAATTCTATGTATAATAAAATGTTGAACCTACTTGATTTTGAAGACAACTCATGCACTTGTATATTTTTATTAAGCTTCTGAATACAAGCGGCATCCTTAAATACAATTACTTCTACTTCCATTTTCTTAGAAAGTGCATTGCATAAACCTATAAAAACATTTTCTAAGCCTCCTGCCCCCTTGGATGCTAAACATTGGACAATTTTCATAGCTTATATACTTTTAGTGTTTTATCTACCATCTGTTCTAATGAAAAATACTGAGAAATATAAGAATACCCATCAAACTCTAGACTACGCCCTTGTTCAATACATTCTGCTAATTTTTCACTCTCTCCTGCTGGGTAAAAGTAGCCATTTTCATTTTCACGTATAATATCTAAAACGCCCCCATGATTTGTAGCAACTACAGGCGTATTCATAGCCAATGCTTCTGCTACACTCCTTCCAAAACTTTCTGGTTTTTTAGAACTACTGACTACCACATCACTCAAGGCATATATTTCAGCCACTTTATTTTGTGAGCCAGTAAAAATGATATTTTTCTCTAAGTTCAACTCTTTTACTAATGTATTTAAGGATTCAAAATAAGCTTTCTTATCTTCTCGTACGCCCCCTACAATAAGCCCTATGATATGCGTATACTTCTTCTTCAATAGTGCAATAGCTGAGATAAAAGTTTCTAAATCTTTTAGTTGTGTAATACGCCCAACTGATGTCACTATATATTTACCTTGAAGTGTGTATTCTTCTCTAAAATGTTTTATAAATATTTCATCAATGTTATTAGGATTAAATTTTGCAAGGTCAATGCCTCTAGGAATGATACTAATCTTATCTTCTTCTGTCTGATAGTGTTTTTGGATATACCCTTTAATTGCACCACTCACACAAATAACCTTATCTCCTTTTGACATGATTTTACTATAGAAACTTACAGAATTAAATCCATGTACAGTCGTGACAAAGGGAAAATGTAACTTTTTATTTGAGAAATACACAAGCCATGCGGGTACTCGTGACCGTGCATGAAGCACATCAGGATTTAACTCTTTTAGTACTCGTCGCAACTTTAATATACGAAAAGGAGCGGTCAAAATATTTTTAGAACAAACATCTAAAAAGATATGCTTTCCTCCATCGTTTTCTATTTGCTCTACTAGATTTCCTCCTGCACTTATAACTATGCTTTCATGCCCTAGTTTTACTAGTTCACGGCTAAGCTCCATAGTACCTCTTTCAACGCCACCTTCATTGAGTTCTGGTAGGAATTGTACTATTTTCATACTTGTAGCCTTTTTGTATATTTCAAAAAATCTATTTTTTTATTCTTATTTTCTATACTTCCATCAAAAATATGTACATATCCTTCTTCTGTTAGTAAATCAATAAATCTTGTAAATTTATTATTACCCTTACTTTTCATAGGTAAAATAACAACATTAGATTTTCCATAGGAAACTGCTTCAGATATCATAGACGTACTGTCTCCTGTAATAAATACAGTTTCACATTGTTTTAAAAAATCGGGAATAGGATTTATAGGGTTTTGTGAATAAATAACTTCATATTCGAAATGGTATGAAGCTATTAATTGTTCCACCTCAACAGAAGTCCGTGGTGATGTGCTAATAGCTATTTCGTAGGATTTATAGTATGACTTTATAAAGTCCAATTGTTTTTTCAACGTTTCACTATGCATAGAAAATACTTTATTGTCTCCACCTATAATAATACCTATAGATTTCTTTTTTGACTTATACATACCTTGTGGTTCTACATAAGCAAAATTTGCTGGGATTTCTAAAATATTTCTCTGTCTAGGTGGCGTATCATGGCTTTGTGCAAATATCACATCAAAATTCAAACGATAGCTTTTTGGTAGCATTAACACAACAGATTTTGCCTGCATCTCTTTTGCTAAAACCTTTGTCACATAATAGGTCTCTGAACCTGTACTTATCACCATATCATATCTTTTTAATGCATGTATATGAAATAAACTTTTTGAATATATACCAAGCCTATCAAAGATATATGACAAAGCTTTATAAAATCTATTTTTAAAGGTCACCTCAAAAACATCATAGTTATACTGCATTATTTTTGCCAATGCAATAGACTGATTTACATGTCCCATACGTCCATCACTCAAAATAAGTACATTCACTTTTTATATATCTCAGGATAATAAAGTTTCCATCTTCGATGTTGCCAAAACCAATCTTCAGGTCTTTTCTTGATTTGTTCTTCTAAAAGGTCAGAAAGTTTTTGAGACATACGCTGAATCTCTTCTTCGTTTAGGTTTGCACCTACTTCTATGGGTTGTTTTAAAACAATTTTATGTTTTTCAAATCCCTCTTGTATTGCAAATAATGGTAATATAACAGCATCTAGTTTTGATGCAAGTCTTACAGGTGAATCTACCTGAGAAGCACGATATCCAAAAAACTCTACATCAACACTCTGCTTTGCATTGATACTTTGATCAATAGTTAAGGCAAGTAATCGTTGTGCTTTAAGTGCCTTAATCATACATTTTGCCGCACCTTTTTTCTCACACATTTCTAAATTTTGTCGATCTCTTGCTTTTAAAAAAACTTTATTTATATAAGGGTTATTTAATTTTCTACTGATAATTGTTAAGGGATTATATTTCATTGAAAAATACGGAAGTGAAAACTCCCAACATCCATAATGTCCTGAAATAATAATAATTCTCTTTTTTTCCTCAAGAAGTTTCAATATAATTTCTTCATTTTCAACATAAACTTTTTTATCCATCTCTTTAAGAGATGCTCTTTGTAAAACCATAAACTCATATAAGTTATAGACCATATTTAGTAATGAACTATGAATAATTTTTTTCTTCTCTACCTCAGTTTTTGAATCCCCAAATGCTAAATCAAGATTTATTTTTGCAATACGATAATGCTTCCGATCCAACCAATACGCCAAATATGCAATAAAATGTAAAATATATTTGATTAACACTTTTGGAAAAAAATAAAATATTAATTCAAAAAATCTATATATAAGGTAATTAATATATGACAAAAAAATCCTTCACACCAGTATTCATTATAAGCTTACTATTTTACCCAAATAGCCTAAAGAGTGAAAACAAAAATAGTGATTTTTAATTTAATTAGATATAATTCATCAACTAATACATACCTCCCTATAAGGAATAAGACGTGATTGGAATCGTCGACTATAACATGGGTAACCTAGCCTCTGTTATCAATGCATTTGCGAAAATGGGTGTCACTGCTTCATTAGAAAGTGATCCTGCTAAACTACAAAACTATGACAAACTCATCTTGCCAGGTGTTGGCGCTTTTGCTGATGCTATGGCACACTTACAAGAAAATGGCATGGATGAAGCCATCATCGCTTATGCTCAAACAGGGAAACCTCTTTTAGGCATTTGCTTAGGTATGCAACTTCTTTTTGAAAGTAGTGAAGAGTTTGGCTCTAGCAAAGGTCTTGGACTCATACCTGGCAAAGTTGTAGCATTTGACAAAACTAAGTTTGACCACCCACTTAAAGTACCACATATGGGGTGGAATGAAATATTCCAAATTAAGCATGAGAAATTAGGAATTAGGAATAATTTATTTGACGGACTTCCTGAGGACTTCTATCTTTACTTTGTACACTCATTTCACGCTGTATGTGACAATAAGTACGCCATAGGAAAAACACACTACGGTTACGAGTTTGTCTCTGCCGTACAAAATGACAACATTTATGGCATACAGCCTCACCCAGAAAAAAGCCATGAAAATGGACTTAAAATTATAGAAAACTTTGCAAAGTTATAGGAACATAAAAACATGACAATACTCCCCGCAATCGACCTCAAAGATGGAAAAGCCGTAAGACTTAGCAAAGGACTCATGGACTCAGCTAAAATATACTCAGATGAGCCATGGCAAGTGGCTAAAAAGTTTGAAGAACTTGGAAGCGAATGGGTACATCTTGTAGACCTTAATGGTGCTTTTGCAGGGAAGCCTGAAAACTTAGAACAAATTAAAAAAATACGTAAACACTGTAACCTCAAACTCGAACTTGGTGGTGGCATACGTGATGAAGAGACCATCAAGATGTACTTAGAACTGGGGATTGATAGACTTATCTTAGGTTCTATTGCAGTGAAAGATGCCCAGTTTGTAAAAGACATGGCAGCGAAGTATCCTATCGTAGTAGGTATCGATGCGATAGATGGTATGGTAGCAGTTGAGGGTTGGGCAGAGACTTCAGATATGAAAGCAACTGACCTAGCACGTGAATTTGCAGCCTGTGGGGTACAAGCCATCATCTGTACAGACGTAGGACGTGATGGCATGATGACGGGTGTAAATATAGACTTTACCAAAGAGATACAAGAAGCATCAGGACTAGAGACTATTGCGAGTGGTGGTCTCAAAGATATGACAGACATAAATGGACTCATAGTCGCTGGCATAGATGGAACTATTGTCGGAAAAGCCTTTTATGAAGGTACTTTAGATTTAGAAGAAGCGTTTAAGAGAGTTCATGAATAAAATATATTATGAATTAACCATCACACTCAAAGATGACTTCGTGGAGTTCATCGCGGACTTTGTAGCGAACATCGCAGGCGATGGTGTGGAACTAGGATGCGGACAAATTATCGTGCGTAGTGAATCTGATTTAACTTATGTTAAAGATGCTCTTGTATCCTTAGCAGGTACATTAAATGGCAACATCAATATGACTTATGCCCTTGAAGAAAAAGAAAACAAGGACTGGATAAAGTCTTACCAAGATAGCATCGAACCTATAGAAGCTGGAAAGTTTTACATCTTTCCCTCTTGGTATGAGCCTAAAGTTGGTTTAATAAATATCAAGATAGATCCTGCCCTAGCATTTGGTTCGGGGCATCATGCTACGACATTTTCTTGTTTAACAGCTATTTCAAAGTATGTAAATGCAGAAGATACTGTCCTTGATGTAGGCTGTGGCTCTGGCATACTAGGCTTAGCCTGTACAAAACTAGGTGCATCTGTTGAACTTTGCGATACTGACCCTATTTCAGTTGAAAGCTGTGAAAGAAACTTTATTTTAAATAAAGAGAGCTACCATAAATTATGGGAAGGTTCTGCTGATAAAGCTGAAAGTACGTATGATGTAGTGATTGCAAATATCATTGCAGATGTACTAAAGTTTATTGCTAAAGACTTGATATTTGCCACAAAAGAACATGGATACTTGATACTCTCAGGTATCTTAGATAAAAAAGAAGACCTTGTAAAAAAAGTATTTCAAAGTCTTAAATTGGAAAAACGCATACTTCAAGATGAGTGGGTAACACTTATTTATAAGAAAGTATAGATAAAATCATATATGAGTATATATATTAAGTAAAAGGATACATAGCTAATGGCTAACGATAATAACAACGACGATAATAATAATAATTTTTTTAATAAAAATCCCCTATTAGCATTTGCCATCTTCTCCATAGTCATTATAATGATTTTCAAATCATTTGTAGGTGATGGTGAAGGTCTTGGTAATATGATTAATGGGAACAATAATACTACCCAAACAAAATCTGTCACATATTCTGAAATAAAAGAAGAGATAGGAAAAGGTAGTATTACCTCGGTTAAACTAACACCTACCACAATAGAAGCAATCGCTGAAAATGATGGTAAAAAAATACGTTTTGTCGCACAAAATGTCCCTACTTATGATAAAGACCTTATTCCTCTTTTAGAAGAAAAAGGTATTAAATATGAAGGTATTATGGGAGGAGGTTTTCTATCTGAACTCCTTGGCTCACTCTTGCCTATTCTTATCTTTTTTGGTATTTGGATATTCTTGGCTAAGAAAATGTCTAAAGGTATGGGTGGTGGTATTTTAGGTGCAGGAAAAGCTGATAAACTCATAAACTCTGAAAAACCTGATACTAAGTTTTCTGATGTCCAAGGGGTAGAAGAAGCAAAAGATGAAGTCAAAGAGATAGTTGATTTCTTGAAGTTTCCAGAGCGTTACATGGAACTAGGTGCTAAAATACCTAAAGGTTTACTACTTGTAGGTCCTCCAGGGACGGGTAAAACCTTACTTGCAAAAGCAGTGGCAGGTGAAGCATCTGTACCTTTCTTTTCTGTAAGTGGTTCAGGATTTATAGAAATGTTCGTGGGCGTTGGAGCAAGCCGTGTACGTGACCTTTTTGCCCAAGCTAAAAAAGAAGCCCCATCTATTATCTTTATAGATGAAATAGATGCCATTGGTAAATCAAGAGCCTCTGGTGGTCAGATGGGTGGGAATGATGAAAGAGAACAAACACTCAACCAACTCCTAGCAGAGATGGATGGTTTCGGTACGGACACACCTGTCATCGTACTAGCCGCTACAAACAGACCTGAGATACTTGATGCCGCTTTACTTAGAGCTGGACGTTTTGACAGACAAGTACTTGTAGACAAACCAGACTTTGATGGGCGTTTAGCCATCTTAAAAGTACACTCAAAAGGTGTGAAACTCTCCCGAAAAGTAGACCTCTCAGTTGTAGCCAAACAAACAGCAGGACTAGCAGGTGCAGACCTCGCAAATATAATCAACGAAGCTGCTCTACTTGCAGGACGTTTCAACAAAAAAGAGATAGATCAATCAGACCTACTTGAAGCCATAGAACGTTCATTTGTTGGACTAGAAAAGAAAAATCGTAAAATTTCAGAAGTTGAAAAACGAATCGTTGCTTATCATGAAAGTGGTCATGCACTTATGGCAGAACTTACCAAAGGTGCTACACGTGTTACTAAAGTCTCTATCATCCCACGTGGGCTTGGTGCATTAGGGTATACACTGCACCTTCCAGATGATGAAGATAGATTTTTAAAACAAAAACATGAACTTATGGCTGAGATAGATGTACTACTTGGTGGACGTGCAGCAGAAGAAGTGTTTATAAAAGAGATAAGTACTGGAGCAGGTAATGACCTAGACCGAGCTACAGCCATACTCAAAGACATGATATCTGTCTATGGTATGACTGATGTTGCAGGTCTTATGGTACTTTCACGCTCTACAAATTCCTTTTTAGGTGGAGGTACTGTAAGCACTGACTATAGTGAAAAGATGGCAGAAGATATGGATAACTTCATACGTACCACACTTAATGAGCGCTATAAATTTGTAAAGAAAACACTAAATGAGTACAGTAAAGCCATAGAAAACATGACAGCAGTCCTTCTTGATGTTGAAGTTATAGAAGGTAAAAAAGTACGTTCTATTATCGAAGATTATGAAAAAGAAAATGGCATAACAAGCCGTCTTGCACATGGTGAAAAAATAGCCAAAGCGGAAGCCATGGCAAAAGAACAAAAAGAAGCTTTTGAAGCAGAACTTGCAGAAGAAGAAAAGAAAAAAAATACATAGTAATGCACAAATCTAATCTTATCTATATCCTACCAAATCTCTTTACAGCAAGTAGTATTTTTGTAGGTGTGATAAGCATTGTTAAAGCAAGTCAGGGAGACTTTATAGATGCTTCATGGCTCATTCTCTTAGCACTTGTTTTCGATGGACTAGATGGACGTGTGGCCCGCATGACAAACACAACCAGCCAGTTTGGTGTAGAGTTTGATTCTTTAGCTGATATTATCTCCTTTGGTATTGCCCCTGCTATGTTACTTTACTTCTTTATAGGACATGAATTTGAACGTTTTGGCATTGTAGTCTCAGCACTTTATGTTATTTTTGGAGCCATACGTTTGGCACGCTTTAATATTTCTACCGCCAAAATTGATCCCAATGTATTTATAGGACTCCCCATCCCTACCGCAGCTGTTTTTATTTCTATGTGGATTTTACTTTTCAACAAATATGCATTGCAAGAGTATGCTTTTATTTTACTTCTTTTATCTTTAGGTGTGGCTATCCTCATGGTTAGTAATTTCCGTTACCCTTCTTTTAAAAAAGTACAGCTTGATAAACCTTTGGTTTTTAAGACAATGATAGTTCTTCTTTTTGCTACTTCCTTACTCTATATCTTTTCAGCAGAAGGAGTTGCCATTATCATTTTTATTTATGTACTCTATGGTCCACTTAGAGCATTAAATACACTCAGAAAAAGACAAATTCACATTAAAAGATAATTTTTATCTCTTGTGTTTTGACTTTTATTTGTGTATACTACTCAAAATTATACAGGAGAAGATTATGAAATATATTATAAACAGTACAAAATTTTTCACTAAAGACACAACTCTTCTGCTACTGCTCGCACTCTAATAGTCTAACTATCCACATTTTTACATAACACAACATACTATTCTAAATAACCTAATATCAATTTAGGTAAAATATGATAATTTACAGCGACTATCGCTTTTACACATTTAAGGTAATAAAATGAGCAAAAACACTATATTAATATTTGACACCACATTAAGAGACGGAGAGCAAAGCCCCGGGGCTTCCATGAACACCGAAGAGAAAATCCAAATCGCGAGCCAATTAGAGCGTTTGGGTGTAGACATCATAGAAGCTGGGTTTGCAGCAGCAAGTCCTGGAGACTTTGATGCCATAGACAAGATAGCACAACGTGTGACCAACTCAACTGTATGTTCTTTGGCACGTGCCACAGACGGTGATGTGAAAGCAGCAGGTGAAGCCATAGCCAAGGCTAAGATGAAACGTATACATACGTTTATAGCAACGTCAAGCATACACATGGAGTACAAGTTAAAGATGACTCCTGATGAAGTCATAAAAAGAGCCGTGCGTGCAGTAGAGTATGCACGTACCTTTGTAGATGACGTAGAGTTTTCTTGTGAAGACGCAGGACGTTCTGACATGGGCTTCATAAAAGAGATAAGCGACGCAGTCATAGCAGCAGGAGCAAACACCATCAACTTACCAGACACCGTAGGATTTAGACTTCCTTTTGAGATAGGTGCGATGGTTAAAGAGATGAGCGAATACGTAGGCGACAGAGCCATCATCTCTGTGCATAACCACAACGACTTAGGCTTAGGGGTTGCTAACTCCTTAGAAGCTGTCATAAACGGTGCTAGACAAGTAGAATGTACCATTAATGGTTTGGGTGAACGTGCTGGTAATGCTGCCTTAGAAGAGATAGTCATGACGTTAAAAACACGTTCTGATGTATTTTCCAACTATACCACAAACATTAATACTAAAGAGATATACCCGTCAAGTCGGTTGATAGCCAATATCACAGGCATTGAGCCACAACCAAACAAAGCTATAGTAGGTAAAAATGCCTTTGCTCATGAGTCTGGCATACACCAAGATGGTATGTTGAAAAACAAAGAAACCTATGAGATTATCAGCCCTGCTGACATAGGTTTAGACTTGGAAGATACATTGGTCTTAGGTAAGCACTCTGGACGCGCTGCGTTTAAAGACAAGTTATCAAAATTAGGCTTTATCTTAGAAGATGAAGCATTAAATACTTCATTTGAACGCTTTAAAATCTTAGCAGACAGAAAAAAAGAAATCTATGATGATGACTTGAGAGCCTTAGTCACTAACGAGATGACTAAATCTGAGCAAATCTATGAATTAATTTCATTACAATTAATGGACTGTTCTAACGGTGTACCCTCTGCCGCGGTGAAGATAAAAAAAGATGATGATGAAATCATCGAAGCAGGTATAGGAGAAGGTACCATAGATGCCATCTTCAAAACAGTAGACCGCATCTCTGGCTACACAGGACAGTTGTTAGACTACAAAGTGAAGGCAGTAAGTAAAGGCAAAGATGCCTTAGCATCTGTTACCGTTAAAGTCTCTTTCAACGGAGAACCAGCCATCATAGGACATGGTCTTAACATAGACACGATGTTAGCAAGTGCTAGAGCTTACATAGGTGCATTAAACAGTTATTTGAGTATGGAAGGAAAGTTGAAGTCTAGGTATAGTGATTCTTCTAAGACAGTTTGACTCGTAGGGTGTTGTACCCTTACAACACCTTTTAGTTTGGATGCATTACTTGGTGTTGTCGGGGGGGGGAACACCCTACATATATTTCTTAAGTATCTCAGGAATATCAATACTCCCATCTTCATTCTGATAATTCTCCATAATAGCCACTATCGTTCTACCTACAGCAAGAGCAGAGCCATTGAGTGTATGTACAAAACGATTTTTCTTCCCATCTTTAAAACGTATCTTCGCACGTCTCGCTTGGAAGTCTCTTGTGTTAGAGATAGAAGATATCTCACGGTATTGGTTTTGTCCAGGGAGCCATACTTCTAAGTCTATGGTGGTGGCAGCGGAGAAACCTAAGTCCCCATGACAAAGCTCTACCACTCTGTGAGGAAGCCCCAGTTGTGTTAAGATGTCTGAAGCATTGGCTACCATAAGTTCAAAGACCTCTTCAGACTTATCTGGATGAGCAATGGCTACCATCTCTACTTTGTTAAACTGGTGCTGACGTATGATGCCTCTAGTGTCTCGCCCCGCAGACCCTGCTTCTTTTCTAAAACAAGGAGTGTACCCTGTCATAAGAAGTGGAAGTTCTTTTGTCGTGAGTATTTCGTCGTTATACATATTGGTAAGTGGCACTTCAGCGGTAGGGATGAGATACAAGTCTTCATCTTCTATCTTAAACAAATCATCTTCAAACTTAGGCAGTTGCCCTGTACCTTGAAGCATGGTAGCATTGTTTATGAAAGGTACGGAGTACTCAACAAAGCCTTTGTCACGGTTCGTGTCTAAAAAGAAGTTTATCAAAGCTCGTTCAAGTCTTGACGCTTCGCCTTTGAGTATGGCAAAACGAGACTTAGCAAGTTTTACCCCACGCTCAAAGTCTATCCAGCCATTTATCTCTGAAAGTTCCCAGTGTTCCTTGGGTGTAAATGTAAATGTTTTAGGTTCAAGGACTTTACGTAGTTCTACATTGTCATCTTCACTTTTCCCCTCTGGCACAGAGTCATCTGGGAAGTTAGGCATAGAAAGAGCCACTTTATATAAAGCTTCTTCAGCCTCTCTAGCTTTCTCTTGTACTGGTACCATCGCTTCTTTATTTGCATCTACTTTAGCTTTAAGCTCAGTTATATCCTTACCTTCTCTTTTGTACTGCCCAAAGAGTTTAGACATGCTATTTTGTTCTGCTTTCATAGATTCTAAAGTTACATTGGCAACTTTAAGTGCTGTAAAAAGTATTTTAAGATTTTCTAGTGTAGCAGTCTCTACACCTTTTTTTTGAAGTCTACTTGAGGCTTCTTCAAAATTATTTTGGAGGTATTTTAAGTCTATCATGTGCATTGCCTAAAGTATAAAATGTTTAATGTTTAATGTTTATGGAATTATAGTAGAAAGTTTTAAAAAGAAGAAATAATATTTAAAGTGAGGTTATTAAACCTCACTTTAAAATTAAAAATTAGGCTCCCTATGTACTTGACATTCATCAAACGTAACAGAACCGCCATCAGCATTTGCTGTTATCTGGTATGAAACAAATGCTATTCCATTATCTACACATGAATTGGGATCATTACGTCCAACAAAATTAATACTGATAATACCATCATCACCTTGTACACGACAGTCAAATATAGAATTAACAACATAATCTTGATCTCCGCCTGCAATAATAACTCCTGGTACTTTAATAGTAACTGTTTGACCTTTTCCTATTGTCCATGTCGAGGACTTAAGTGGTTCATTAAATTGTAATGTTGTAGCATGTACTTCACCTGCACGTTCAACTTCTCCTGTACTTGGATTTAATCCTGTCATGTTTACCATTAGCATAATTCTTTTCCCTATCATATAGGTATCATGCTTTACAATAACAACTGCTTGACCATCTTTATTCAATTGATATTTCCCATCTATTGAATCGACGACTACTACCGATTCTTGATAATCGCTAGTACAAAATTTATCTCTGTAGTTATATCCTATAGCTATACCTAATCCAGAATGAGTACCACCTGAATAGGCATTATTTAACTTCAATGTATCTCCTGCCAAAGAGCCTGCTTCCAAATTCCATTTACCTTTTGCTTCGTACGATGAAGGTCCTCCAAAAACAGCAACAAATGCCTGACTCTCTTTTATATTTGTAGTATTAAATGGCGAAAGTCCTGTGAGTACTAATTCTGCTTTTCCATTATCAGGACTTAGTGTAGCACTCACTCCATTTGAGTTACGTCCATAGAGAATTTCCTTGCCTCCTGCATCTTTTGCAAAACTTGCCATAGCACTTACATTAATTACTCCTATCGTACTTATAGGGTTTGAACTAGAGTCTGTTGCTTGCACAATATATTTATGCTCAAACTGTTTTGTTTGAGCATTATAACTTACACCATCATCATTAATAGAGAATGCAGTAGGTGCTCCAGAGAGAATCGCCATAGAAAATAGCTGTCCTCTTGTTTTCAGTACACCATTTAAATTAAAATATTCAATAACAATTTCAATTGGTGCTAATCCTGAATTGAATTTATCAGCAGTCATAAGTACAGAAACATTATTTCTACCTGAACCAAAAATAATACTTGCCAATGGTGTACCTCCACCTTCTGGAGTAAGTTTCAATATAGTCGTATCTCTTGACGTAACTGTAATACTCTTAATTTTATCACTCGGAATAATAGCTTTAGTATCTTTATCAATCAACGATACTTTTGCATTATTTCGTGCATCTAATGCCAAATTATAAGTATCTCCATTGGGAACAAAAGTTATAAAATAATTAATATCATCTATCTTTTCCACAGGAGGAATAACTGCTCCTGTTGTAAGATTAATTTTTGAACTAACACACATTGTTGTATTTTCTTCTAAACAAAATGTTACTATTAAATTATTATCTACCATAGGTGTAGGTGCTGTATAGTTAAATACAACATCACCAGCTTCATCTGTCTTTTCTATAGAAGAAGAAAAGCTTCCAATATTAACTATGCTAGTAAGTTTAATATTTTTTTCTTTTATGCCTACAATTCCTTGTGTAACACGT
>Ga0256834_1001598_pt1 | contig 15099 bp, 18 predicted proteins | sample 4281140metaG_FD_190536 | JGI IMG/M metagenome (GOLD analysis project Ga0256834, IMG submission 190536) | Hydrothermal vent microbial communities from East Pacific Rise, Pacific Ocean - 4281-140 | ecosystem: Environmental > Aquatic > Marine > Hydrothermal vents | place: Pacific Ocean: East...
AGTTTATGAAATATTATTGGATTGAATTTGATGCTTATGAGTCAACTACAAATATGAAAAATTATGTTGAAAAAATTATTAATAATTATGGTGATGAATTTGAAATTTGTTTTGAATGATTACTTATCCATAGCTTGCTTGCCTATTTTATCACTGTTTTTATCCACAAAAAAACTTTGTCCATATCTTGTCTCATTTGTAAATCTACCTATAGCAACTTTTCTTTTTAATCCAGTAGGTTCATTTTTCTTTACTTCAATACTTTTGCTAATTTCTAATTTATTTGAAACGGGAACTTTATAAGTCTTCGTCTCATGTAAAGTAGCACAACCAGAAAAAAACAATAATAAAGTTATTACAATGGCACTTTTTGTCTTCATTTACTCTCCTAAATATTTATATTAAGTTTAAGTATATAGTGGCATTCTTAAATTAAGATAATTTAACAGTAGCAATTAATATTTCATATTGAAATATTTTCAATGCTCTCTAAAAATTCCTGCTATATTTTGTGTATGGATATTTATCAAAAACTAGCAATTCTTTCAGACAGTGCAAAATACGATGTCTCATGCTCCTCTAGTGGAGCAGAGTCAAACTTCCAAAAAGGGATGATTGGGTGCAATGAAAAGAGTGGAATTTGTCATACATTTACTGAAGATGGACGGTGTGTTTCACTTTTGAAGGTACTTTTTACAAATTTTTGCATCTATGACTGTAGCTACTGCATAAACCGTCAAAGTAACGATATCAAAAGAGCTGCATTTTCAGCTAGAGAGTTGGCAGATTTGACTCTCAACTTTTATAAAAGAAACTATATAGAAGGGCTATTTTTAAGTTCAGGTATTTTAGATAATGAAGACAAAACGATGGAACTTCTTATAAAAGCATTGGAAATTTTGAGATTTGAGTATAGATTTAACGGCTATATACACCTAAAACTAATCCCAGGAGCATCACAATACTTAATAGAAAAGGCATGTCATTTAGCTACAAGAGTAAGCTCAAACTTAGAGCTTCCATCTTCAAAAAGCTTACAACTTTTAGCACCAGATAAAACTCAAAAAAATTTGATGCAACCACTAAAATATGCTAAAGATTTTTCACTACAAAACAGAAACAGACCAATTCCTATGACCACACAACTCATCATAGGTGCAACACCTGAGAGTGATTTTGATATACTAAGACTCTCTTCAAACCTCTACAACAAAGCACTTTTAAAAAGAGTTTACTACTCAGCATATATTCCTACAAATGATGATAAAAATCTCCCTTCCATTCAAACTACACCACCAACTGTTAGAGAGCATAGGCTCTATCAAGCTGATTGGTTACTTAGGTTTTATGGCTTTAGTTATGGTGAAATATTAGAAAAAAGAGAAAATCTTGATTTAGATTTTGACCCTAAGATGATTTGGGCATTAGATAATCTTGAGCTTTTCCCTGTTGAGATAAATCATGTAGATAAAGAGTTTCTCATAAAAATTCCAGGAATTGGCATACGAGGGGCTCATAAGATTTTAAAAGCTAGACGATTTCAAAATCTTAGTTTTGAAAATCTTAAAAAATTAGGCATCTCACTAAAAAGAGCTAAATATTTTATCACGATAAGAGGAAAGTATTTTGGCGAAAAAGAGTTTTATCCTGAATATATCAAAAGAGCTTTGACAAAGCCTAAGAAAAAAGGGTTTTATCAACCTTCGCTTTTTGATACTTTTGCTCCTGCTATTACGGGTGAGTTATGAGTGTCTATCTTTATGATGGGAGTTTTGAAGGGTTTTTAACACTAATTTACCAAAGCTACTATCAAAAAGAAACCGCTTCAAAAATCATCAAAGATAAAAAAAAGTTATCTCTTTTAGATGAAGTTATTGAGATAACAACTGACCTAAAAAGAGCACAAAAAGTCCATCACTCCTTAAAAGAAAAGTTTGAAACCAAAAATTACAATAAGATTTTTCACACCTTTTTATGTGATGATAGAGAGTTTGAAAAAGCACTGTATGATTTTATTGTCATAGGTTTTAAAAACCAAAAAGATTTAGCAAATATAAATCATCCTTCAATCTTTTATCTTGAAAAATTAGAACATGAGTATTTTAGATATTTGCATAAGATGTATGGATTTGTACGATTTAAAGAGTTAGAAGATGCTGTGCTATATGCAAAAATTGAGGGTAAATTTAATATTTTGCCATTTTTAGGGAAACACTTTTCAAAACGATTAGATGGTTGTGAGTTTATCATCCATGACACAAAAAGAGCCTTAGCCTATACAAATGGAGCTATCCATCAAATAGCAGATTTTGAGATACCGATACTCTCTGAAAATGAAGTAAAATTTCAAAAACTTTGGAAACTATTTTTTAAAGAAATTAGCATAAAGGAACGAAAGAACTCTAAACTTCAACAAAACTGGGTTCCTCTAATTTATCGAAAATATATGACAGAATTTAGAAATTAGCTTAAATATTGATTTTACTTATATATGAAATATAAACTATTATTTTACTTTTGATAAAATAATTGCATAATCAATCAAGGGAGTTAAAAAAATGTTAAAATATTCATGGGTTTTAGTCGTGTCTGTCGGGCTTTTTATGGGTGGCTGTGGTAGTGGTAATGGTTCTTGTTGTGGTAACACTGATAAGATTGTTGAAGAAAATGCAGCTGACAAAGTAGCACCAACTGCTGTTATCTTAACTAGTGCTTCAGAATGCACAAAGGGAGAGAGTATTACTCTTGATGGGCTTACAGATAGTGTAGATGATGGAACTATCTCTAGTTATAACTGGAATATAGGAGATGAAAATATTTCTACAAATCCAAAACCATCAATCATGTGTGAAGAGATAGGGACAAAAGATATTTGTCTAACAGTCACAGATAATGATGATTTAAATTCCCAAACAGTATGTAAGAGTATTACAGTAAAAGAAAAGGTTCTTATAAAGCCTGTTGCAAAAATCACCGATATAAATGATACATATGCTATAGGTGAAATGCTAAATGCAAATGGCTCTACAAGTAGTGATGCTGATGGGGAAGTACAAAGCTATTTATGGAGTTTTGATGGTCATAACTCAACACTAAACAATCCATCTTTTGAGGTGCAAAAAGTTGGAGAACAGGATATCTGTCTTAGTGTTACAGACAATGACAATCTTATATCTGAGCAAAATTGTACAACAATTACAGGACTAACAATACCAAATATAAGACCAATTGCAAATTTTAAACCCATAACTTTACAATGTACAGAAGAAGAGATAATTTCACTTGAATCAAACTCAACAGATAGTGACGGAACTGTTACAAGTTATATATGGACTCCTCCATCGCTAACAGGTGCAACACCTACTTACTCTTGTGATACAGTTGGAGAATCTCAAGTATGTTTAGAAGTTACAGATGATGGGAATCTTACCTCAGAACAAATCTGCAAAAACATCATAGTTTCCAAAAAAGCAAATATCCCACCAACAGCACTGATATTAAATACACCAGATGAGTGTACGATAGGAGATCAAATTTTACCAGATGCATCTAAGAGTAGTGATGTAGATGGAAATGTTACAACATACCAATGGACAATTGATGGAAATATTAGTCTCTTAACAGATAAAAAACCTGTTTTTTCTTGTGCTATTATTGGCGTAAATGATATATGTCTTGAAGTTAAAGACAATGATGGAGCAAGTTCTGAAACTGTATGTAAAAGCATTGTTGGAAAGGTACCAGAAATCCAAGAACCACAAACAGTACCTCCTGTAGCAATAATCACAATCTCTACAAATTATGGAGATGGATTTGATTTTGACTGTTCACAAAGTCATGATGGGGATACAATAGATAGCGATCAAACACCTGGCAATGACAGTAGTATTATCTCATCTATTTGGACTGTCACTAAATATTTTACAGATGGAAGAGTAGAAGATGGACATCACGGTACTACTTGTACAAAATGGATAGGTACTGCGGATGATTTAGATTATATGGATGTAACGCTTACTGTAACAGATGATGATGGTGAAGAGTCGAATATTACACAAAAATATATTTATGAAGGTGGAGAGCTTATTAAGCAATAAGTTAAAAGGATGCTAGATGCATCCTTTTATTGTAGCTATCCTCTACTTTGAAATAAGATTTTGTGCAATCTTAGTATTTGAACTCTCTTCTTGAAACCAATATGGATTAAAATCGCCATCTTTAAATTCACGATGAAAGTGTATATGATTTGAACTAACTTCATAAGCATAATTATCACTTGCATTATCTTGAAATCCATATGGATTAAAATCGCCATCTTTAAACTCTTTGTGCAATGGTGCATTTTTTGTACTCTCATCAAAAGAGTAAGCATTTATATTAGCCTGAGCATAAGTTGCCATACCAAATAATGTTACCGCCAATAAAGCATTTTTTGTACTATTTTTCATATATTTCCCCTAAAAATTTTAAATGAGATAAAAATTATCTCATTTATTGAAGTTGAAAGTATATCGGATAAAACTTAGGTAAATATTAAGTAGAAACACCTTCTTTATTATTTTCATTAGTACCAATAATAATTTAGCGTTACATGAAAAGAGTCACTATTAACATCCACACCATTATCATTTACTCTTGTTCCTACATATGACCCTTCTATATTTATATGTGGATAGATTTCATTACCCATACCTATCATAAAAGCACTTCCTATATCTTCTTCTGATGTATTGCTAGTATTTGTAAATCGCCCAAGTCCTATTGCAGTCATTATATAAGTTGAACCATTTGGTTCTAAATAATAATTAGTCCCTATTCCAAACATACAGTTTCCATATACATCATTTTTGGGGTCTTTATCATACTCGGTGAATGAAGCACTGTGTATGATGTACACACTATAACGATCTAAAAAATTATAGCCAATCTTTAAAGAGGTTGCAAATCCTCCTGAATCATCACTCTCTATACCACTCCATCCCTTATAATCTTTTTTAAAATTTGTATGGACTGTTGCCAATCCTGCACCTACACTAACCATAAACCCCTCTTTCTTCCCATCAAAAGCACTTGAGGTAGAACAAAATAGCGAACCTAAAAGTACTGTACTCGTAATAAATTTCTTTATCATTTAAAATCCTTGTATAAAAATATTGTAAAAGAAGTTTAACAGAAAAAAATGAGTAAAAAATGAGAATTTTTTATATATTATCGATACAATAAACTAACATGAAATTAGCTAGCAAAGAACTCCTCTACTCCAAAGGCAACAATGATGAGTGTTATACTCCCATCTATGGAGTTGCACCGATATTAGAATTTATTCCAAAAGGTAAAATCATCTGGTGTCCATTTGATAAAGAGGAGAGTGAATTTGTCAAACAAATATCCAAAATAAATGAAGTTATTTTTAGCCATATAGATGATGGAAAAGATTTTTTTGAGTATGAACCTAAAAAATGGGATATCATCATCTCAAATCCCCCTTTTACAAACAAACGAAAATATTTTGAAAGAGCTCTTAGTTTTGATAAACCATTTGCTCTAGTGATGGCAAATACTTGGCTCAATGACTCAGCCCCAAAACAACTTTTCAAAGATAAAGATTTACAACTTTTGATGTTTGATAAACGGATGAAGTTTATAAGCCCCGATGGAAGAGATAACAGTAAAATAACTTTTAGCAGTAGTTATTATTGCTATAATTTCCTACCCAAACAGATAATTATGAGAGAGTTAAATATATAAAAGATGAGATAAAGTTCTAATCTTTATCTCTAACACAGCGAACATAAGAGTCATTTGAGTGTAGATAATAGTGCGAACGACCATCATAGAAGAAAAGGTACCAAGCTCTATTTTTATCACCAGAGTATAGCGTTTTGGACCAATAAAGTCTAGGTGTTGTGTTTTTAAAAACTTCATTGATAGCTGGTTTATATCGTCTAAAATCTACTATACTTTGTAACTCTTGGATAGTTGGCAACCTCCAATCATCTTTGCCTTCAAGTGAAAGATTTTTACAATACTCTTTTGCATCTAGATAATTTAATCTTGTAGTTTTAGTAGCATTATCATCTTGCCAAATAAGTTTTAATTTTGTGTCGTGTACTAAAACTCCTTCCCTTGTAAAAGATGCCATCAAAATAGTTGCACTCATTATCACCAAAATAACTATTTTCATCATAGTTCAATCTCCATTATATCACCATCTTTTAAATTCATGTTTTTTTTCATAATCAACTCATTATTTTTATATATTTTTATCTCATGCTTGCCTGGTTTTACCTGATATTGATTATTTTTACCTGGTTTTATTTCAAATAACTCTCCACCATCAATAGAAATTAAAACATTTTTTATATTCTCTGGAAAATATAAAAATGCCTTTCTTTTATCAGGAAATAGACCTTCTTTATAAGTTTTATAAGCACATCCTGAAAAAAGCAATAATGAAATTACTATAACAATACTTTTTATTTTCATAAAATCCTCCTATTTAATAGTTTTAGTATATAGCATAAATCTTAAATTATTAAATATTACACTATAATTATCTAAAAAATAGGCGGTAAGTATGGTTAAAAAACTTTTAAAAAATATTGACAAAGAACGATTTGTTACAGGTTTTGCACTTATTGTAGTAGTTATGTTAATTGCTTGGATTGATAGTGCAATTTTAACTTGGCTTTTTTTGGGTGTTGCTTTTATGGTCTCTTTTTATGAAGCAATGAGACTTTTTGAAATTGAAAATAATTCAATGTATGCTTATGCATTGGGTCTTTGGATTATCTCCTTTTTTTATGTCAATCCTGATGACCTTATCTTTGTGGTTTTGATAATCTTCTCTTCGGCGATGATCTATAAAGGCAAGGTAGACTTTAAAAGTACTTATGTATTTCTCTATCCAACTAGCTCATTTTTATTTCTTTTGGCACTTTATAAAGGCTTTGGGATGGAATCTCTTGTTTGGTTGGTTATTGTTGTTGCCTTGGCTGATATGGGGGCATATTTTGCGGGTAAGGCATTTGGTAAAACACAATTTTGTGTTGTCTCTCCTAAAAAAACTTGGGAGGGTGTGATAGGTGGTGTTGTGATAGCAACAATAGCAGGTAGCTTTTATGGTACACAATTTGTCTCTATATACCTCTCATTTTTTATCTCACTTATAGTTGCATTTGCTGCAGTATTTGGAGATCTTTTTGAGAGTTATCTAAAAAGAAGTGCTGGAGTCAAGGATAGTGGAAGTATCTTACCTGGTCACGGAGGAGTTTTGGATAGGGTAGATGGATATATGTTTGGTGCAGTGCTTATGGTTATAGCATTAAGAGGTCTTGCTTGATACTGTTAGGCTCTACAGGCTCTATTGGAGTAAATGCACTAAATATTGCTAGAAGATTTGATATAAAAGTTACAGTATTGGTTGCAGGAAATAATATAGCTCTTTTAAATGAACAGATAAAAGAGTTTGATCCGTATATTGTTGTGATTTCTGATAAAAAATTGGTAAAAGATTTAAATCATACAAATGTACTCTATGGAGATGAAGGAATTTTGGAAGCCATCAATAAAAGTGATAGCAAACTTGTTGTAAATGCACTAGTTGGCTATACTGGTTTAAAACCCACTTTAGAATCTATAAGAGTTGGCAAAAAAGTTGCCTTAGCAAACAAAGAATCTTTAGTGGTAGGTGGAAAATTTATAGATACCTCAAATATAACTCCAATAGATAGTGAGCATTTTGGACTTTGGTACTTAATGAGTGATAAAAAGATTGATAAGATGACTATCACAGCAAGTGGCGGAGCATTTAGAGGTTATCCAATAGAAAAACTTGAATCTGTTACAGTAAAACAAGCTCTAAAACATCCAAACTGGAGTATGGGCAGAAAAATAACAATAGATAGTGCCACTATGACAAATAAACTTTTTGAGCTACTAGAGGCTAAGTGGCTCTTTGATATAGATACTCTAGATGCAATCATAGAGACAAAATCTATCATTCACGCACTTATTGATTTTCAAGATGGAAGCACAACAGCACATATAGCAAATACCGATATGAAACTACCTATCTCTTATGCAATTTTAAATAAGGTAAATGAGCAAATATTAAAACCTGTTGACCTGACTAAGATTGGTAGTCTAGAGTTTAGAAAAATAGAAGCTAATAGATATCCCATCTGGGAAATTAAAGATGATATTTTAAGCAAACCCCACCTAGGAGCGGTAATAAACGCTGCAAATGAAGTTGCAATAGAGAAGTTTTTTAAAAAAGAGATCTCATTTTTAGATATTTCTAAGATTACAATTAAGGCTTATAAAAAATTTTATGATTTTGTACCATCATCAGTTGATGATATATTTGAGATAGATAAAGAGGTTAGAGAGTTTGCAAATGTATAAGAAATAGGGCTAAGCCTTATTTCTTAAATGTGTTATAAACCCTCTGTAAGTCTTCATAGCCTATTTCGCTATTTTCTGTGATAAAAGTGATAGCCTCATATGGGTCTTCATCTGTTATCTCTAGTGCCTCTTCTAGTAGTGATGCTAGTGAATCATCATCAAGAGAATCCAAATCTAATTCACTTAAAGTTCCTAGTAATTCTAACTCTTCTACAGTCATTTTTTATCCTTATTTTGGGTTGATACTTTTATTATACTCAAGTACAAAAATACTCTCATATTTCACTATTATCGGTCAGAAAACTGAATACTTTAGCGAATATTAAAAATATTAATACTTTAGTAAAATAAAATTTGAATTTTACATGATTTTTATTAAAGTATGCTGAAAAATATAAAATATAAATTACTTTTTATACTTTTTGCAATAAAAATAGTATATAAGCTAAAGTCACACTTCAAAAAAGGATTTACATGATTTTAAGTATTGAGAGTAGTTGCGATGATAGCTCCATCGCTATAACAGAGATAGAGAGCAAAAAATTAATTTTTCATAAAAAGATTTCTCAAGAAAAAGATCATTCAAAATATGGCGGGGTAGTTCCAGAACTAGCCGCTCGTCTCCACGCAGAAGCACTTCCTAAGATTTTAGAGGAGACAAAAATATATTTTCCACACTTAAAAGCAATAGCAGTTACAAATGAACCTGGACTCTCAGTCACTTTGGTTGAAGGGGTCGCAATGGCTCAGGCTCTCTCTATCTCTTTAAATCTCCCTATAATCGCAGTAAATCATCTTCATGGACATATCTATTCGCTATTTATAGAAAAAGAAATCCTATTTCCTCAAATTATTTTACTTGTTTCTGGTGGACATACTCAGGTTATTGAGGCAAATAGATTTGGTGATTTTAAGATTTTAGCAACTACAATGGATGATAGTTTTGGTGAGAGTTTTGATAAAGTTTCTAAAATGTTAGGACTTGGTTATCCTGGAGGTCCAATCGTGGAAGAGTATGCAAAAAAAGGTGATAGTGAACGATTTAACTTTACAGTACCACTTTTGAATTCACCTAAAATTGCATTTTCATATTCGGGATTAAAAAATCAAGTTAGGCTAAAGATACAAGAGCTTGGAGATAAAAAAAGTAAACAAGATATATCAGATATTTGTGCCTCTTTTCAACAGACTGCATCTACTCATCTTATACATAAATTGAAAAAAATATTTAAAACTAGAACAATTAAAAACTTTGCAATTGTAGGTGGAGCAAGTGCGAATCTATATCTAAGAGCTGAAATCCAAAAGCTCTGTGATTCACACAAAGTATTATTGCATCTAGCAGAGTTAAAATTTTGTTCTGATAATGCAGCTATGATTGGCAGATATGCGATAGATGCATATCATAATAAACAGTTTACAACATTTGACAAAATCACCTCAAGCCCTAAGGTTTCGATATAGCGTTCTTGCAAGTAAAACTAAAAGAGCAAGTGTAAAAAGTTTAAAATCAAGCTCAGATGCAAAGTGAAGATTTTCAAATAATTTGCTATCAGTTATACTCTCCCCTTCTTTTTGCATATGAAGAATTTGCGGTATATAGTAGTAAGAGTATAAAAGCCCACTGCTGATTGCTAAAAAAGCTGGTATAGTACTAAAAGCTTCACGATCTAACATTTTATATTTGTATCCTTCATAAAGTACAACACAAACCACTGTAAATGTAACCAGATAACCAAGTCGAACAAAGTTTTCACTCATAATAAGCCCCTCTTGAAATCTACTAAGAAGCTCACTTCCAAGATAAATCTCACTATTAAAAGTAACAGGTGCGACAACAACCCCAGCATATAATCCAGCTCCCAAAGTAGCTCCTAAAATGATAATATAGATAAGTGTAATAAATTTTGGTATTTTCATAAAAGTCCTCTCTTTTTCCTAATTAAGATAAATTTTATCCTATTTATACTATAATTACACTGTAGCAAGATTTTAGTAACTCTACTAATTGTGTATTACTGCTATATAGGGCAGAGGGGACGGTGCGGACTTTCCGTGCCGCTGTCATATTTATATTATGAATTTTTATGTATAATCACTTAATAAATCTTAATTGGGAAACAATGAAAAAGATTATTTTTACTATACTTATAACATATATATCACTTCAGGCATTAACTATTGAGGCGAGAAAAAGCAAAACAGACCTTAGTAAAATTACCCCCATTTCCAGAGAATGGATGACTGCAAAAGTTTCAGAACTTATACTCTATCCAGAAACAAATAGCACAGCAAAAGCCAAAAAAGCGGGGGTTAGAGTACTCTATAATGAAAAAAATATTGCATTTTTGATTGAGTGGCATGATAAAACAAAAAGTGTTCAAAAAGAGTTAAACGGTACAAATTATGCTGATGGATTTACTATCCAGTTTGCTTCAAATTTAGAGATTGGAAAACTTCCATATATCAAAATGGGAAGCAAAGATAGAGAAGTTTTAGTTCACAAACAGAGATTTTATAAATCAAAAAATAAAAAAACATTTATAGCCGAAGGCTCAAAGTCTATAAAGAATATAGAGATAAATTCAACCTCTAGTATGGAGCATCTAGGCAAAAACTGGAGAGGAACTCTGATAAGACCCATCAAAGATAACTATATCAACCTAAGTTCAGATGCAATCGCTGTCTCATTTGTTATTTGGCATAGTGAAAATGACAATGAAGGGTTAAAGCTTTTATCTTCTTGGGTTGGGGTTAGTAAGGATGCAAAAGAGGATAATGCCCTTTTAGCAACATTAAACGCAAAAGCAGAGGGAGATATAAAAAGAGGCAAAGAGCTTGCAAAAAAATATTGTGCCTCTTGTCATAACTATAAAACAACTCCTAATCTCACAAATATCGGAGGATATGCGTCCACAGTCTATTTGATAGAGTCTATTGTAAAACCAAATGCTGTTGTAGCTGATGGAAAAAATATATCTTCTATGCCCTCATTTAACTATCTACCAACCAAGGATATTTTGGATATTGTTACATTTTTTCAGACATTAAAGGAAACTTCTAAAGATTGAACTAGAGATATGTATCTATCCTATTAAACCACCCGTTTAACCACTTTTGTTCATCTAGCTCTTTGGGTGCATTATCCACTCTTTGTTGCAATACCTTTTTAGCACATCTTGCAAACTCTATTTTTGGAGATTTTGTTTCATTTATACACTCTAAAACTTGTAAAAGTCCCCAGCCTTGGTTATTGTATCTTTCGCTTGGCTTTATGCCCTCGCCTTTAAAATTTACATAATCTATAAGAAGATAATATCCATCTTTTTCATTGGCTACTAAATCAAATGCTTTGATAATTTTATCATGTCTGTTTGGTTCTATTGTATTTAAAATTTTTGGTAAAGCTTTGTTTATTCGTTTTGCTAAAAAAAGTATTTGGATAGATATGGTTTGTTGCAAAAACTCTCTAAGTTCGTTCACTCTTGAGTCTTTTAGCATCTCTTCTTTGTTACTCCAAGGGTTGGAGTTATTCTCTTCTAACCAGCTAGGAATCTTCACACCTTGATGTGTCATAAACTCCAAAAGCTTAGGAAAGCTTTCATCAAACTTTTTTTCTACACCTCTTGGATACCAGATAAAATGACCTATTCCGATAGAAGCAAAGTTTTCACGATCACTCCAAAAAATCAATTTTTCCAACTTTCCACCACACTCATTTTGATAAACTTTCTGTGCGATTATAGTAAGTTCAAAAATTGAAAATTCTATATCTTTTGCTTTTATATATGTTGTAAAAAGTGTTGTTATAAGTAATAGTTTTAAGAGATTGATTTTATACTCCAGCTTATCTCTTTTCCTGCATACATAGGAATAACATCGTTATAAGAAGTAGGAACTATAAATGATTTTTTTTCCAATGTTACTACTTTTTCACAAGGTTTAAAGTTATAAATTTTTTGTGCATTATCACTTATAAACTTTTGTAAATTTTCTAACTTATCATGTTTTTCAAAAAGCTCTACCAAAACCTGCAAAGCGATAGGTGCAGTAAAAACACCTGCTGCACACCCACATGACTCTTTTGCGTGTTTAGGATGTGGAGCTGAGTCACTTCCAAACATCACTTTTGGATGAGCATCTAGTGCAACTTTTAAAAGTGCCGCTCTATCCTCTGGTCTTTTTGCGATAGGTTTACAAAACAAATGAGGATGCAACATCCCTCCTGCTACATCATCAAGCGTGATAAGCAGATGATGAAGGGTAATCGTCGCATAAAGGTTTGAATGTCGCTCTAATGCCTCTACACTATCCTTTGTGGTTATATGTTCCATAATAATTTTTAAGTTTGGAAATTTTGTCGCTAACTCTTCATAAATTGGCACAAACTCTTTCTCTCTATCCATCACAAATCCATCGCTCTCGCCATGAACACAAAGAGGGATGCCAAGTTCACTCATAGCTTCAAGTGTTTTTTTTAGAGTTTCACTATCAATAGTACTTACTCCCCCTTCAGAATTTGTTGTGATACCTGCAGGATAGAGTTTTATCGCAAAAATATGCTCTTTTGCAGAATTTAGAAAATCATAACTATAATCATCTTTGAAAAAAAGTGTCATAAGTGGATCAAAGCTTTCATCTCCACAAGCTTCGATAATTCTCTCTTTATATGAGATAACATCTTCGATTGTTGTAACAGGTGGAACCAAGTTTGGCATGATGATAGCAGATGAAAAAGTTTTAGCACTTAATGGTGCTACAGTTTTTAGCATCTCATTGTCTCTTAGATGCAGATGCATATCTAATGGTTTATTTAGTGTGATTTCCATATCTTTTCCTTTTTTAAAAGCAATATGTAGATAATATCATTAAACCCTGAATTATGCAATATAATTCAGAGTAATATCTAAGTTATTGGAAATTAATGAGAGTAGAGTATTTTGATGTTATCTGTATAGGTTTGGGACCAGCTGGTATGGCTGTATCTATATTGGGGGCTGAGTGTGGGTTAAAAGTGTGTGCGATAGAGCGAGATAAAGTTGGCGGAGAGTGTCTAAACACTGGATGCATCCCAAGTAAATCCCTTTTAAAAATGTCAAAAAACAAACATGCTACGACAAAATTAAAAAACTTAAACTTAACTTCAGATAAAACCCCCAACCTCAAAGAACCATTTACCCTTATAAATAAACAGTTAAATTATATCTCTGATAAAAAAACTCTCAAAATGTTTGATGAAGTAGAGCTTATCTTGGGGGCAGGAAACGCACATTTTATCGACTCCAAACATGTAAAAGTTGGAGATAGAGTTTTGAGTGCAAAAAATATTTTTATAGCAGCAGGAACAAGACCTATGATTCCAAAAATTGAAGGTATAAATGATATTGAAATTTTAACAAATCAAAATATTTTTCAATTAGACAAAATCCCAAAAAGCTTAACTATCATAGGAGGAGGAGCTGTGGGATGTGAATTGGCTCAAGCATTTTCTAAGCTTGGAACAAAGTGTCACATTGTCCATTTTAATAATAGGCTTATATCTAGTGGAGATATAGATGCAAGTGAGATTTTGCAAGAAGTATTTCAAAAAGAGGGAATAGATATTTATAACAAAAAAGAGATTATAAGTGTCAAAAAAGAGAAAAATGAAATTTTAATCACAACAAAAGATGGGATTGTGATAAAATCAGAGAAACTTCTCTTAGCATCAGGAAGAGAAATAGCACTAGAGAGTCTAAAACTAGAAAATACCAAAGTAAGTTTTGATAAAAATGGTATAAAGGTTGATAATAAACAGCGAACCACAGATAAAAATATCTATGCAGTAGGAGATTGCACAGGAGGACTTATGCTCTCCCACGCGGCAATGCATCAAGGCATGTTTGCAATCATGAATGCTATCAGCCCTTTTTCTCTATTTAGCTACAAAAACTATGTTGTTCCGTGGACAGTTTTTACAGAGCCAGCTATCTCATATGTCGGAATGAGCGAACAAGAACTAAAAAATACAAAGATAAAATACAAAACTGTCATAGCAAAATATGAAGATTACGGATGTGCGATAGTTGAAGATGTAGGCATAGGTTTTATAAAAGTACATGTTAGCAGTTTTGGTAGAGTTTATGGTGTCAGTATAGTGGGCGAAGGTTCAGGAGAGATGATAAACGAATGGGCTCTCATAATACAAAAAAAGATAAGACTTCACTCTGTCATGTTTTTAGCTCACTCCTTTCCAACTATGGGGTTTTTGAGCAAAAGAGTCGCTGAACTTTGGATGATGGAGAAGATGCAAAACTCTACTTTGAGAAAGGTTATTAGGTTTTTTTATAGGAAGATGTAACTTCTCATACCTTCTATTTTAGCTGATATTTCTAAGCTAAATAATCTAGGATTCTTATATTAAAAAATATTTTTAAAGACTGAAAACATGCAGCCATAAATAACTGCCTCTGTGTAAAGTGTTTAAATCAAAAGCTTTATTTTGTGTCACATTGAAATACGGCTTCCAAAGTCGGAAGCCAAGGTTTCAACCTTGTATAAAACAACTTTAACTAAAAAATTAAATATCTTAGATTCACATAATAAGCGAATACCCTACAAGTGATAGTTGGGAGTATCTACTAGAAGAGTTAGATACACTTAATCAATCATAACAAAGCATTAAGGGTAAAAAATTGGCATATATCCAACTAA
>Ga0256834_1001599_pt1 | contig 15097 bp, 16 predicted proteins | sample 4281140metaG_FD_190536 | JGI IMG/M metagenome (GOLD analysis project Ga0256834, IMG submission 190536) | Hydrothermal vent microbial communities from East Pacific Rise, Pacific Ocean - 4281-140 | ecosystem: Environmental > Aquatic > Marine > Hydrothermal vents | place: Pacific Ocean: East...
TCGTCGCCTCTAACTTAACCAGCTCATCTTTCGCTTGACGCTCTTCATCAAGCTGTTCCCATGAGTAGAAGTGGCACGCTTCACACTCAAGCGGATCCCATGCAATATTACCGTCATGACACATACCGCAAGATTCACCAGCACTAATCATCTCCATGTCGATACTATTCTCGCCTTTGCCTGTTATAAAGGTATCTTCATGACAAACTTTGCAGCGAAAACGAATTCGGTGAAACCAATGAGGGAAGACAACAGCTTCAACCTCACCATCTCTCATCGCCTCTTCAGTACGGATCATCACAATATCACCATAGACAACCTGAACATTACCCTTGGTGTCGAAGCCATCTTCACCGATCTCTACCACCTCACCAGATTCTATAGCCTCCTCTTCAGCAATAGCGACCTCTGAGACCATCTCCTCTTCAGCAATAGCGCTCTCTTCAACGACCTCTACCTCAGCAACAACCTCTTCAGCGACATCCTCAACAGCAGCAGCTACTTCCTCAACAATCTCTTCAGTGGCCGGCTCTTCTATTGCAACATCACCAACCTCATTAACAACAACCGTGCCCTCTGACGTTTCAACTTCCGCAGATGCGTCTGCCTCATCCATCTTTGCATTTTTTGTGGTACAGGCAAAACCTGCAACCAAAAGTGACGCAAATAGTAGCGCCAATGTTAATAATCTAATGGTTCTACGTTTAACCATAGTTTCAACCCCTGCGGAAATTATTATGCTGTTGTAACGATCCAACTCGCTACTGATTTACCCAACTACTACAACGCTATTGACTTCATCTTTGTTGAGCCAAGATACAAAAACAGATTGTACTCGAGTAAATTAGAAACAACTCACACCACTCTAAAATTAGCTTAATAGCTAGAAATAGAAGGGGCTTTACAGCCCCCTCTTTTCTAACATTGACTACTCTAATTTATTTAGCAAATGCACGAATGTAGTGAACCAAAGTCCACGCCTCTTCTGCATTCAAACGCTTCTTTTTCTTTTTGTGGTTTTCATAACCGACCATCTCAGTATCCTTACTGCCATTCATAATGAGCCAGTAAAGCTCACCATCAGTCAAATCAGAGCCAGTAGCCCAGTTAGGTGGCTTAACATCCATATCTTTAGCAGCTGCAGTTTTGCCATCACCTTTCTTACCATGGCAATTTTTACAGCGTTTATAGAGTTTTTTCTTAACTGTTTTCATGTCAATTTCAGCATCAACAGGGTTGGTTACTGATTTAGCAGCAGCAGGAACTTGATCCTGGGCAGAAGCTGCCATTGTAGTGGTTGAAAACAGACTAACACTTAACAGTGCTATAGCGATTGGCATACATTTTTTCAGTTTCATACTCAACTCCAAATTATTTTTTCATTAAACAAGTCGGTAGTAGAGACAAACACGACTACCGACTAACACTACAACTACTCTTCCATCTCAGGCCATTCAACCTCACCATGCACTAAATTGTAGTGACAATGGATACAGCTTTTACCCTTCTCTTTCATGGTCTTGTGTGAATTAATATCTTGCCACCACTCACTCTCTGTCTTATGGCAGACTTGACACGCTTCACTCTGATCCTCGACCATTTGCTCACGAACACGGACCGCCAATTTAGGGCGTAACTCCTCTTCCCACTCTGGAATATCTCTTAGTGTTCTAGAGATAGCATGGAAAGGTGACTCATCTAGAACACCACGGTTTATATAGAAAAATTTCCAGTGTAAGAACTCTCTGACACTGTGTGGCTCATGACAACCAACACAACCGGGACGTACATCAAGGTCATTATCATAATGAGCTGACTCTTTATACTCCTCGTATGGGTAGGCGTGACACTCAGCACAACCGACAGAAACATCAAACATACCCGGTTCAAATTTCTCAGTCGGTTTATAGTCTTCAAGATCAAGACTGACATCACCCAGCGGTGCGTACTCCTGCTCATCAACAAAAATTTCATGACAAACAGTACAAGCACTAATCCGAGTAAAGCGGTCACTGGTACAACTCAACCCTGAAAATAGAATGATCAGGATAACGATGCCAGCAGCGGACAATAATTTTAGGTTTTTCAAACGACTAACCCCCATTTTTTTGTAATTGATCGCATATCAACTCTACCCCATCAACTTTTTATAGATGGCAAGGTGTTTGACATTATCAACACGAATATCCTCATAAATATCACCATCTTTTGCTGGCGCAATAGTGACTACGGTGTTATTCCAGGCCTGGATACCACTCACTGGGTCAACTGCCAATGGAATGATGTCATTCGGGTTGACACCCTGATCACGCCACCAGAGATTACCTTCAAGATCAGCATCACGCTGCTCCTCTTTGGCAAATGTCGCGATAGCTGTTGGATCGGCTAATGCCACTCGACCATAGGAGGTGCGCCCCACTGAAGTGGAGATGCCCACCACCTGCGGATGAATGCCATGGGTAACCCATGCCTTCGTCACCAGATAACCCACCTCACTGGTGACTCGCACCAATGAGCCATCTGAAATACCCAGCTTCCTCGCCACCGTTTTATTAATCCAGAGAGGGTTGGAGTGCCACATTTCAGAGAGCACTTTCAGATTGGTTGTCTGTGAACCACTGTGATAGCTCACCTTGAAGGTGCTCAGAACAAACTCACCCTCTTTGATATTTGCTAGGTGTGAATTTTCCTGCCAAGTAGGTGTAGATATCTCAATCTTGCCCGTTTCAGTGGCAAAACCTGAGGTTTTGTAGGTGCCAAAAGCCCCCTTAACCTCTTTACCACCTTTTACAATTTTTCGGGTATTGGGGTCTATTTTCCCATACAGTGGCCAGAGACCTTTGCTTTTGAGTTTCTTGTAACCCTCTTTCAACTCGGGTGTTGCAGCAACACTCTGCTCAACCCAATCTTTTGCATTGGAGAAAGCCCAGTACGGCCTCATGCCACGTGAGCCATCACTATCAACCGCTTCAACAATCGCCTTCAGCGTCTCACGCACATCTTTTGCATCACCACGAACCGCTACTTTTGGAACACTCATGCTGGCCCATGGCAGCAGCGCTGTAGGACTACTGACAACATCATGACGCTCAATGCCTACAACATCCGGTAGGATGATGTCAGCATACTCTGAGGTTTCACTCATAAAGGGGGTGAAATCAACTATCAATGGGATCAGTTTTTTATCCTTCAACACCTCACGCCAGAAGCTGCTGGCAGGTGATGAGTAGGCTGGATTGCTCATATGGTTAAACAGTACAGAAACCCTCTTCACGCCGGTTTTCACATCAAATGGGAAGGTGATGTTGTGAGTGACAGAGGCTGCAAGCTTCACCGGTACTGGCTGTGGTGTTGCAATATCAAACTCTCTTGGCAGGCAAAGCCCACCTTCACTATCGATATTGCCGGTAATGACAGAGAGCAACGTGCAAGCGCTCTCAGCATCGATACCACCTAGATGTGAACTGACACCATTTTGGCTGAAGACAACCGCCGGTTTCCACTTAGCAAATTCAATAGCAATGCGTGTGATATCAGCAGCAGCAACACCACTTGCCTTAGCGGCCATTGCAGGTGTGTATGCCTTCAACAGCTCAGCAAGATCAGCACTGGTGGTGTTGGTCCAAGCATCAATAAAAGCGGTATCAGCCAAACCCTCTTGCATGATCACATTGGCCATAGCCAGTGCAATTAAGCCATCACTACCAGGAAATACGGGGATCCACTCATCACTCTTACCAGCAGTGTGCGATAGACGCACATCAAAGGTGACTATCTTCAGGCGGTTGTTAACAATACCATCCGTTAGTCGTGATGCGAGCGGCATGCCTGTCTCCATAATATTGGAGCCAAAATTGAGCACATACCGAGTATTTTCCAGGTCAGGGTATGCAAACTCAGCGCCCAGCATCTTCTGCAATGCAGCCTGTTTAGCACTATTACCAATGGATGGTGTGCGGCTACGGATCAAAGAGGATGAACCCAATGTATCCATAAAGCGTGCACCTGCTCCCTCTCGGAAGGCACCTTCATTGAAGACAATGCTATTGGCATCACTACTCAATGCAGCACTCACACGTTCAGCAATGGTGGCAATCGCCTCATCCCAGCTAATCTCAACCCATTTTCCTTCACCACGAGCACCTGCTCGTTTAAGCGGTGAAAGAATACGATCTGGATCGGCAGCACTAAAGAGTGATGCCTGCCCTTTGCCACAAAATTTACCGCGTGTTGCGATATGGTCTGGATCACCTTCTGCCTTTAGAACCTCACCATTCTCTGCATAAGTGAAACCACCACAAACGTATGGGCAGAGGGTACATGCATAAGGTGCTTTTTCACGTTCATGGAATGTTCTGATCTGGTGGAAATCTGCCCCACCAAGCTTCAGCTCCATCGCTTGAACAACTGAGGGACACGCTGCAACAGCACCGGCTGTCGCACCCACCTTCAGGAAGTCTCGTCTATTTATTTCTGACACTATTCGTACTCCCCTAATCAATAGAATGTTTGTATGAACTGACCACCCATCACCCACCAGATCCGCATACCGTAGACGCCGAAGGCGACCATGGCTGAGGCAGCGAGAATCACAACTTTGTTGTGTTTGATGGGAGAGACCAAGAGCAGGAGCGGAATCAACAAACCAATGACCATTTCGAGCCAGATATAGGGGAAGCTGAACAGATTCATCAGAACCTCTGCATGTCCCATATACTCACCGTCATTGCCGTAAAGCGTCTGCATAAATTCAAGCCAGAGCAAGAAGATATCGAATACGATGCCGTACATCATGTACTGCGCCATTTCTGACATCAGCGTCCAACTGATTCGTTTCTCTGCTGAAAGGAAAAAGTTCTGTATCCAGAGCACCAGCAGTAGACCGCCAATACCCGAGATAAACGCCCCCGTAAGGAAGAGCAGAGGAGCCAATGCCGTATGGTTGATGTAACGTCCTGGGTTCAGCTCCATAACCACACCGGTATACCAGTGGGTAGAGAGCGCCAGCACAATGGCCAAAATTCCTGTGGCACGCGCCCAAGTAACATTGCCTTTAATGACAAATACACAGTAGACCATCATCGAGACAGGATAGCTGAGGATCAAAATAGAACCCCAAGACATGGGTGCTGTACTATGCCAATAACCCGGCAACATCAGATAAAAAAAGCGCCATGGCTGACCTAAGTCCCAGATCAACAATACAGGCACGATCATTAATAGAAAAATTGCCATAAACGAGGCAGTTAGTGCCAACGGTTTATAACGCTTGATACCAAATACCCAGCCAAAGCTGGAGATAACAAAAGATCCTGCACTGGCACCCACTAGCCAGAAGTAGATCGTAATTGGCGTTCCCCATGGCGCATGGTGGAAAGCATTGGAAATGATTACACTCTCATCCATTTTAAATTCCCCCTTAGCCGAATATTAGTTTTTTGATGATTTTGCCAACTTCACCCGCTTTATGCGGAATTTCAGCAACAAAATCGACCATGTTTTTCTTAACCCAGTACATCGTTGATTCACCCTCTACGATGTCGCCAAATGCATCACCAGGATGCTTGCGTTTAAAGGTATTAAACTCCTCCTTCAGCTGGGTCGTTCTATTGGTGTAACTCTTATTTTCACTCATGATTTCGAAGTCACCACCAATATAAAAAACAGCGGGCTCAGTCCCTAAAGATGGTTTAAGCACCGTAACTTTCTCTTTGGCTAAAAGTTTTGCAACTTCACTATCTGGGTCATTCATATCACCAAAAATTCTTGCTCCACCCACACAGGTTTGAACACAAGAGGGCAACAACCCTTTCTTCACTCGATGAATACAGAAGGTACATTTATCAACCACCAAGGTTGGTAGGTTACCGTCAGTACGTTTTAAAGGAATGAGATGGCGAGCATTGTATGGGCAGGCAACAATACAAGTACGACAGCCAATACAGCGGTTGTAACGCTGTAATACAAAGCCATCTTCATGTTTATAGGTTGCCTGAGTTGGGCAGTTACGTACGCAGATAGGATAATCGCAATGATTACAGAGGCGCGGCATAAACACGCGTGTTGTATTTGGATATGCCCCCTTATCAGCTGTTTTAACCCAAGTACGCCATACACCTAACGGCGTACCAAACTCTGCCTTACATGCAACCACGCAGGACATACAACCGATACATTTCCTGAGATCAATTGCCATTGCGTAACGCTTGGTACCTGGAACACCTTTTGTACCCGGCGTTTGAATTCCGTAGTCCCGGTGATGACGCTTACCACTCTCGTCATTGTGTGTTTCTGCCATAAACCCCACCCGATTAATGCAATTGTTCAATAGCAATAGATATTAAATACCACCACTAAAAACAAATTAAATATGCATTCAGATTTATTTTATTTAACCAATCGAATTACTCGACTAATCACTAATAAATTTAAATATCCACAATTAAATAATATCTAGAAATAACCAATGCAAGAAAAGCTGGCCATACATATTTAGAAGCTTATTTAATGTTCGGGTAAAAGTTTATGGTTATTACTGCAAAGTGGTCAATGGTTTAGATCAATAATTAAGTAGTATCCAACACCACCACATACCAATTAAGTAGTAATTACTATCACTTGTAATTGCGGTATTTACCCTTATAAATATGGGTAATCGCTATATTAAATAATATGATAATAAATAGACTCCCTTGCGCATCCACCATCATTACCATCAAAAACAACAAGACCACATAACAAAATAATTATCTCTGCATAGAAACCCTACTAAAAACCGGTTTTGCGTTTATTATCCCGTACTTATAAATAAAATAATTAGGAGAGGCCCCACAGCAAATAAGGTAACCACTGACTATTTATATCGATTACTCGTAAATAGTAGGAATTCATTATACACATTCAATTAGAAGGCAATGACTAAAAAAACCCACAGGGAAAACTGGAGTAATGAGACATCTAATTAAGTTATTTAAGGTGGCAATTAGCAACGAAGGGACTGCTGAATAAACCAGGCTGAACTAAAGAATAAGGTTCGCTAAAGCTCAGCTGAAATCTAAGCTGAGATTGTTCTAATTTTGTAAGGCTGATAAGGCCAAGAGTTGGCTCTTTACCATCTACACCGTGAACATGCGCAGAAGTTTGAACTAAATTGGTGTGGTGATTATTGAAACCCTAGTTGTTGTAATATCAACGGCTTTCTTAGTAAGCAGTAACAAACTATCGCAGCTGGCGTAAAAAAATGGGGCTACTACCCAATAGTGCGGTGGCAACACTCAAGTCCAAAATTGCAACCGCAATCAACATGGGATAATCGCCCTGCGCCGCCTGTGACAGGGTTGTCCCCATTGAGATCATTAGCGCTAGAAATATAAAAAACTGTGGTCGATAAAAGGCCCACAACTTTGGCTTCTCTAGCTGGTCAATACGCAACAGGTTTTTTCTACACACATGTCGAAAAATAAATTTAACCTTTATGATGCCAATCGATACACCTACAGCAACAGCCACCCCAAGCCATAATAGTGCAGGATCAAGTCGCCACGCCTCACCCAATAGTGCGGCCGCCTTAAGCAGGAGAACCACACCACCGATCAGCCAGAGCAGTGCTGCTAATATTTTTAGTTGCTGGTGTGTAATGGTCAACATCGTGTTATCTGTTCAAGTATCATGCTTCAATCTCACGGGAACATATCTCTCTTCCAATTGCCATACTCAACATACAACATACCTTAAAGTTAAGTGAATCAACTCATGCTGATAAAAAATAGCCCCGATATTAAGCCCTCTGAGATCACCAACGAAAGCCACTATCTCAACCGGCGATCACTACTACAGAGCGCAGGGTTCATGGCTGGCGGCTTGCTCTTACCCTCATTTTTTGGCCATCAGAAGGCAGAGGCATCCGTCACGCTTGAGAGCTATCCCAACCTAAAAGCCAGCCATTTTAGCACCGATGAGAAGATCACCACGTATGACAACGCCACCAGCTACTGCAACTTCTATGAGTTTGGCACAGGCAAGAGTGACCCAAGCCAATACGCCTCAAAAGTAAAGCCAAAAAAGTGGGCGGTGACTGTTGCGGGTGCATGCGATAAACCGGGCCAGTACACGCTTGAGGATATTCTCAAACCGCATGCATTGGAGGAGCGCATCTACCGCCTGCGCTGTGTAGAGACATGGTCGATGGTAGTACCCTGGGTCGGCTTTCCACTGGTCGATCTACTCAAGCGTTTCCAGCCTAACTCACGTGCCAAGTATGTCCGTTTTGAGACACTGCATGACCCAGACCTAATGCCCGGGCAAAATCGCAATACGCTTGACTGGCCCTATGTTGAGGGGCTGCATATTGATGAGGCAACCAACCCTCTCGCACTGGTAACCATCGGCATGTATGGCAAAGAGCTACCGATGCAGAATGGTGCACCGATACGCCTGGTAATTCCTTGGAAATATGGTTTTAAAAGCATCAAATCAATCGTCAAAATTGAGTTTGTTGAGAAACAGCCCAAGACATCCTGGAATCTAAGCGCACCGAGAGAGTACGGTTTCTACGCCAACGTCAATCCAACCGTCAGCCACCCACGCTGGAGCCAAAGCAAAGAGCGTCGTTTAGGTGCCTGGGGTAAACAGAAAACGCTACCATTTAACGGGTATGCCGATCAGGTTGCACATCTATATAAAGGGATGGATCTGAAAAAATATTTTTGATGCTAAAAGTAGCCATTTTCCTACTCTCTCTAACGCCTGCCGGATGGCTGGCGTGGCTGACGCTGAACGATCAACTGGGTGCCAATCCAGTAGAGATGCTAACGCATCAGAGTGGTCTATGGGCACTACGCCTGCTGCTCATCACACTGGCGATCACTCCACTCTGCACACTAAGTGGCTGGCACGCTCCTCGGCGATTACGCCGCATGTTAGGGCTGTATGCTTTTTTCTACGCCCTACTACATCTTCTTATCTATCTAATACTCGACCGTGGTCTCTATTTTGCTGATATCTGGGAAGATATCATTGAGCGCCCCTATATCACCGTTGGCTTTGCCACTTTTTTATTGCTACTGCCGCTGGCCATCACGTCAAACAACTATATGATGAAGCGGATGGGAAGAGCATGGAAAACACTACACCAGCTAGTCTATCTCTGTGGTTTGGGGGGCGTATTGCACTATATGTGGCTGGTTAAAGCAGATCTGCTCAACCCTGGGGGCTATCTCTTCATCTTTCTACTGTTAATGTTGCTACGCTTTAAACCGTTCACTACCCTCATACGTCGCCGTTAGCAACAGGCAATCAACGCCTCTTTTTCTGCTCGTTTCATCTGTTTGATCACATATTCACGCTGCGATGCAAGGCTCCGATCATCACATCTCTCTGAGTAAACAAGCTCCACCGGCCGACGACAGCGGGTATAACGCGCAGCTAATTTATCATCACCATTATGTTCATCAACACGCCGCACAAGATCAGTCGTGATGCCGGTATAGAGCGTATTATCACTGCAACGTAAAATATAGACCGCCCAGTGATGATGGGGCTCAGCTTCAATAGTTTGCATAGCGCGCGGACATTGCCTTTTCATCATTACGGGCTTGAGCAATCACATCCCACACCTACTGTTTCTCAGCGCCTAAAAGCCCATTTATTTTACTAAACGGCATAAAATTTTAACGGCAAATCAAACATTAAAGCGCTATTAATCTTGCTCCACAACCTCTTGAACCAGTACCCAAGGTGCTGTCACCACCGTCCATAAAAGCGGGTCTGGTTCTAACCAAGCCTTTGCATCATCGGCTGTCACTTGAGTCAGTTGTCCGCCATTCATCCACGCTTCGACTGCCGCCTTATCATCCTGTGCAATTTTGACCGCAACATCGACCAGATCCAAACCGACGACCACCTTAAACAGGACACCTTGGGCAAAATGACGTTGCAGGCCATTCCAATGTGTTTTGGCTGTCTGCTCGACAAACTCAACTCTCATTGAAGCATCTGATAGCGCCATATCAATCATCCTCTCGTCGATATTCGCCTTCAATGGCATCCAATGTTTTCCTCTTTTTAGGCTCTGCTCTGTAGGCGGGCCGGATAACACTCGACCGTTGAAGAAACCAGAGAATCATGGCACGTCGTAGCGGGGGAATTAGAGCCAAAAAACCGATCGTGTCCGTAAAAAAACCTGGTAGTAGTAGCGAGAAACCGGAGATCAGCAGTACAACTCCCTCCATCATCTCCACAGCAGGAACCTCTCCTCGCCCCGCCATCTCCCGCACACGCATCATGGTTGATAAGCCCTGCATTCGCACCATCAAACCACCCAATACAGCGGTAAAAACCACCAGTGATATAGTTGAGATGGCACCAATCACTGAGCCAACTTCAATCATAAAATAGAGTTCGATAACGGGGATACCGACAAAAAACATTAAAAAGATAAAGGCAGGATTCATATCTCTAGTTTCTATCAAATAGATGATGACTGCCAATAGCAGCCACGAAAAGGGGTGAGTATATCAAGTAAGGGCAAACAAGGCCGAATACAAGCCATTGTGATGATGAGTAGAAGAGAGCCTATGTAATAAGGTATGGTTGCGCGATGCCGACCTCTGCCCAACTCATCCTCTGCAACTGCCCTAGCCGCGAGTGTGCCGAAATAATCGCCACAACACTACTAGAAAAGAGGCTGGCCGCCTGTATCACTATCAGCACACCGGTAACATCATTCTATATGTGGCAAGGGGCGCTACAAAAAGAGGATGAAGTGGTGCTGATGATAAAAAGTACACAACACGCCTACTCAGCGCTTGAAACGTGTCTGAAGTCCGCGCATCCCTATGAACTTCCTGAAATAATCGCAGTCTCTGTAGAGGATGGTCTGCCCGCTTATCTGAATTGGTTAACTGAATGCACAAAAAAATCTTAAAAATCTTAACCCTATTGCTGTTTGGCCTGATGTTGCAAGGGGTACAGGCAGAGCAAAATAGCTCACCATCCATACTCTCCAGTTTTGGTTTCAGCTTTGGTGAAGAGGATCGCATTCTCTCAGCAGAGGAGGCCTACCAATTTACCGCCTCAGTAGAGAGCGCTACACAGCTACGCCTCTATTGGAAAATTGCAAAGAGCACCTTTCTCTATCAACAAGAGCTAAAATTTAGTCTAGAAGATGCTGATGGCGTCACCATTGGCAACTATCAACTGCCTACACCAAAGATCAAGGCTGATACCATTCGTCCCGATGGCACCATCGGCGACATGGCGATCTACCATGATGATGTTGAGTTCACCGTTGACCTGATTCGCACCAATACCGCTGCAACAGATATCACACTATTTGTCCGTTATCAGGGCTGCGCCGACCAAGGCCTCTGTTATCCTCCAGTTAAACAGCGCATCCCTCTCAGCCTGCCAGCAATGGATGCCGCCAACACTACAACTCCAACAACCACATCATCAGTAATGGTTGTTACAGAGGAGCCTGTTTTCTCTGAGACAGATCAGCTTACCAACACCCTGGCAGGCGGTAGTATTTGGCTAGTTATCGCCACATTTTTTGGTCTTGGGCTACTGCTATCCCTCACCCCTTGCGTCTTCCCGATGATCCCAATTCTCTCTGGCATCATTGCGGGTCAGGGCGATAAAATCACCACAACCAAAGCCTTCACCCTATCACTCATCTATGTACTGGCAATGGCGATCACCTACACCATTATCGGTGTACTTGCTGGGCTCTTTGGGGCCAACATCCAAGCTGCATTTCAAGACCCGTGGATACTCTCCGCTTTTGCTACACTTTTTGTACTATTAGCCCTATCGATGTTCGGCTTCTATGAGCTACAACTACCCAGCAGTTGGCAGAGCAAACTCAGCAACATCAGCAATAAACAGAAAGGTGGCTCCTACGCAGGTGTTGCGGTGATGGGACTTCTATCAGCATTGATCGTCGGCCCTTGTGTCGCCCCCCCACTCGCTGGAGCATTGATCTACATTGGCCAAACGGGTGATGCCATTTTAGGGGGCCTCGCACTCTTTGCTCTGAGCATGGGCATGGGCACCCCTGTTATCATCATCGGTACATCTGCAGGAAAACTACTACCAAAAGCTGGCCCTTGGATGGATAACATCAAAGCTGTATTTGGCGTTTTGATGCTGGCTGTTGCCATTGTCATGCTCGAACGCATCATCCCAGCAACGGTGGCAATGGTGTTGTGGGGCATACTTCTCATCGTCTCAGCCATCTACATGGGCGCACTCAAGCAGCTTGAAATTGAGGAGCATGGCTGGGCAAAATTGTGGAAGGGACTCGGTGTTGTGCTTCTCATATACGGCAGCCTGATGCTGGTCGGCGCAGCCGCTGGTGGCAAAGATACGGTACAACCACTGCGCGGCATCGTCCAGAGTGGTGGCGGTAGCAGCAGTCAAAGTCAGCATCTCAACTTCAAGCTGATCAAAAGTGTCGCTGACCTAAAAAGAGAGGTGGCCATCGCCAGCAACCAAGGCAAACCCGTCATGCTCGATTTTATTGCTGATTGGTGTGTCACCTGTAAAGAGATGGAGCGTTACACCTTTAGCGACCAGAAAGTGATCAACGCTCTCAGTAACTATGTACTGCTACAGGCCGATGTCACTGAGAATGATGAGCAAGACCAAGCACTACTGCAGGGCCATTTTGGTATGCCTGGGCCACCCGCTATCTTCTTCTACAATCAAGCCGGCGAAGAGCAACGCCCCTATCGGGTGGTCGGCTTTATGAACGCCGATGAGTTTACAGCGAACATCAACAAGGCATCGCGCTAATGGAGTCATCCAAAAGATTCATCTACCTCTTTGCCGGTATTTTACTCGCTGCCGCCATCTGGGCGGGTAGCTCTGCATTTTTACCTGGAAACTCATCTGCTAATAAAGGTATGGAAGCCCCCCCCTTCCAGTTGCCTAACCTCAATGGCGAGATGAAAGACCAAAATAGCTGGCTAGGCAAAGTGGTTGTTCTCAATTTTTGGGCCGTCTGGTGCCCCCCCTGCCGTGCTGAGATGCCTGAGTTTATCGAGCTACAAAAAGAGTATGGCGATCGTGGATTGCAGTTTGTCGGTATCGCTATTGATACGAAAGAGACAGTAGAGAGTTTTGCCAAGATGATCGGTGTTAACTACCCCATTTTGATTGGCGACAGTAATGACATGATCATCTCTAAAAAACTCGGCAACCGCTTTGAGGGGCTGCCCTTTACAGCCATCTTTGATAGACAGGGCAAACTGATCTATATTCAGATCGGGCAGATCTCTAATACACGTATTATTGAGAAAATAGAACCACTTTTATGAGGGTAACATGACGCTAATTGAAGCAATCTTGCGTCAATGATGGACAAAACACCATCGATCATGCAGAATCGCGTAAACAACCTCCTCACCTGCTTTAGACTGACCGCTGGAGATGCCAATGGCAAAAATTCTGGTACTCAACGGCCCCAACCTTAACCTGTTGGGCAGTCGTGAACCCGAACATTATGGCAGTACAACGCTGGATGATATTCAGCGTAATTTAGAACCACTAGCCATCTCACTCAAGCATGAGTTAAGTTTCAAGCAGAGTAACGCCGAGAGCCAGCTATTAGATTGGATTCATGAGGGACAACAGAACAGCACAGCCTTCATCATCATCAATCCAGCAGCCTTCACTCATACCAGCGTTGCACTACGCGATGGGCTGTTGGCCACGGCCATCCCATTTATTGAGGTACACCTTTCCAACGTGCATGCGCGAGAAGATTTCCGCAAGCACTCCTACTTTTCCGATATCGCCATAGGTGTGATTTGTGGATTGGGCGCACAGGGCTATGAACTAGCACTCCAGGCGGCTATCCGACACCTTGCCGAGAATAAATAATCAAACAGAGACCTGATTAAAGATGGATATTCGCAAAGTAAAAAAATTGATCGAACTGATCGAAGAGTCTGACATCGCTGAGATTGAAATTCACGAAGGTGAAGAGTCAGTACGTATCAGCCGCGCTAGTGCCATAGCACCTACCGTTGTGGCTGCCGCTCCAGTGGCTGCTGCACCAATAGCGGCAGCAACAGCTGCACCTGCTGCAGAGGAGGCAAAAGCTGAAGAAGCCATCTCTGGTCACTCCGTCACCTCGCCCATGGTTGGCACCTTCTACCGCTCACCCTCACCCAAAAGTAAATCATTTGTTGAAGAGGGGCAAAAAGTCTCAAAGGGCGACACCCTCTGCATCATTGAGGCGATGAAGATTCTTAACCAGATCGAAACGGATCGTGGTGGCATCATCAAACGCATTCTGGTCGAAAACGGCCAACCGGTTGAGTACAATCAACCCCTCTTCATCATCGACTGAGCCATATCATGTTAGAGAAGATTGTCATTGCCAATCGCGGCGAAATTGCCCTGCGTATTCTGCGTGCCTGCAAAGAGCTAGGCATAAAAACTGTCGCGGTTCACTCAGAAGCCGATCGCGACCTAAAACACGTACTGCTAGCCGATGAGTCTGTCTGTATTGGCCCTGCGCCATCAGGTGAGAGTTATCTACAAATCCCGAACCTGATCAGTGCTGCTGAGGTGACCGATTCTGTTGCTATTCATCCAGGCTACGGCTTTCTCTCTGAGAATGCAGATTTCGCAGAGCGGGTAGAGAAGAGTGGTTTTATCTTTATCGGCCCAAAGGCGGAGACCATCCGCATCATGGGCGATAAAGTCGCAGCAATTAAAGCGATGAAAGAATCAGGCGTACCTTGCGTACCAGGCTCCGATGGCCCGCTCGGCAATAATGCTGAAAAGACCAAAGCAATGGCCAAGAAAATTGGCTATCCGGTGATCATCAAAGCCTCTGGCGGCGGCGGTGGGCGCGGCATGCGCGTCGTCAACTCCGAGGCAGCGCTGCTTAACTCTATTGCCACCACAAAAGCTGAAGCGAGTGCCGCCTTTGGTAACGATGTGGTCTACATGGAGAAATTCCTAGAGAACCCACGCCACGTTGAGATTCAGGTGTTGGCCGATACCCACGGCAACGCCATCCATCTTGGTGAGCGTGACTGCTCAATGCAGCGCCGCCATCAGAAGGTGGTCGAAGAGGCCCCTG
>Ga0256834_1001600_pt1 | contig 15095 bp, 13 predicted proteins | sample 4281140metaG_FD_190536 | JGI IMG/M metagenome (GOLD analysis project Ga0256834, IMG submission 190536) | Hydrothermal vent microbial communities from East Pacific Rise, Pacific Ocean - 4281-140 | ecosystem: Environmental > Aquatic > Marine > Hydrothermal vents | place: Pacific Ocean: East...
TATCGTAATTTTTTGGCGAATCGCTATTGCCAAAACCTAACATATCTGGCACAATTACTCTATAACCATTTACGACTAAAGGATCAATCATTTTTCTGTATAACCAACCCGAAGTTGGTATGCCATGTAATAGCAAAATTACTTTTCCTTGTCCTTTATCTATATAATTAACAATGCCTTGTTCCGTTTTAAAACTTTTTTGTTGTTTGGTAAATTCAGCATAAGTCATCTCGTTAGGATAACTTGCTACTTGTTTTGACTTGCAGGAAAATAAAAAAATAATCATAATTAAAACGAATAATTTTTTTACAACTTCATTTTTAGAAATTTTTAATAAACAAAAATACATATAGAAAATTTAATCTTTAATTATTTTTCGTATAAAGTGGACACCATTAGAGTTTATAATTTCAATAAAATAAGTTCCTTTATTAAGAAATTCTAAATTAATTTGATTTATACCAATTACTTTTCTAAATAAAATATTTTTAGCCATTATATCAAATATTTTCACCTCATAAGAATGAGAAGAAACAAGTTCTTTCCATTCTATAATATTTGTAAAAGGTACAGGGAAAATAGTTAAGTCTTCTTTATTATTCAAAACATCTACTACAGATAAAGTTGATCTATTATTTAAATAACCTAACACTTTGTTATGACCAATCACTATATCTGATAAATCATTATTATTTAAATCACCAATACTAAATGAATTAGTGAAAAAACTATCAATCATAGCAATTTCTTCTCTGTCTTGAAATCCTAAGGAATTATTTTTATAAAAATACAACTTAGCATCTTCACCAGAATTATCTTCATACATGCATATTAAATCTGTAAATCCATCATTGTCTAGATCATTAAAAGTAAAATCATGAAAATCATAAAAGGATTCTAGTAAAATTGGTGATGAAAAAGAACCATCGTTATAAATTAAATTTATTACACTACCACCATTATAATCTCCCGCAGTAACAACATCCAAAAATCCGTTATTATCAATATCTATTAATTCTATTTTGTCAGTAAATACAGGGTATGCTATTTGACTATATGAAAAATTTGCATTACCGTCATTCTCTAATAACTGAACTTTAGCATTATCAGACCCAACAATTAAATCAATATCTCCATCATTATCAATATCTCCACTACTTATAATATTTGGACGATAATCATTTTCAGTAAAACTAATCGGAATCAAATCTCCAAAATTAACTCCATCAATATTAGGTGCCCAAAATAACCTTTCCGAAACATTGGGTAAATTAATTATTATATCTTTTAATCCATCTCCGTTTAAATCATTAATTTCAATTTCTTTAGCATTATTAATTTCAATATTATCTCCAATTACAAAATTTCCATTTCCAATATTTGTGTAATTTTTAACACCTAAGCTTGATATTGCTACTATATCTAAATCAGAATCATTATCGAAATCTACAATATCTATCTCATGATAAAATTGAATTTCATTCATCAATTCTGAAGGGTCGGAAATAAGTTTTGGAGAACCGTAAGTATTATTACCATAATTTTTGATAATTAGTAAACCACCAAACCACCCTGATATAATATCTAATAAACCGTCGCCATCTATATCTACCGTTTTAACCGTTCGAACCCCACGTATATTGGGAACTATTACATTCTCTTTAAATGAAATATTATTTAAATTTTCAAAATAGGAAAGTTTTGCTTGAGATGAACTTGTTTGTTTATTAGAAATTGAAATTATATCAAAAAAGTCATCATTATTCAAATCATCTATGATAAAAAGTTTTGGGAACTCAACATTAGTTATCATCTCTAAGAATGAATCAAACACTCCATTACCCAAATTCTTATACCATCCTATTTTATCATTTACACCAGAAAATGAAACTATTAAATCCTTAAATCCATCATTATCCATATCAATAACTCCTAATTCTAAAGGAGATTCATTAGTGTTATCAATAGTAATTGACGAAGAAAAAGTAGTACCATTCTGATTTAAATAAAGTGCGACTTTATCATCTGATTCCCCAATTATCATTATATCATCAAACCCATCATTATTTATATCAATAAAATCAAAGGCAGTACCAAAATTTACTGAACCTGAAATGAAATGAGGCTCATCAAAATTATTATTACCTAAATTTTTTGACCAATATAGATTACCGTTTGAATGTCCACTAATAATATCTAATAACCCATCATTATCTAAATCTTTAGCCCTTACTTCTTTTGTGTCACTACTTACAGAATAAATTAATGTCTCATTAGAAAAAGTTTCATTGCCATAGTTTTCAAAAAAAACTACTGAATCAGCATTAGTAACAGCAATCAATATATCATTATCTCCATCATTATCAATATCAACTATTGATGCATTAATTGGTCCATCTATAGTTGTCGAAATATTTATCATATCAGAAAAATTTCCATCATCTAAATTCTTATACCACACAATAGTATCTTCAATTTTACTTGTCACAATAATATCAAGTAATCCATCACCATTTAAATCACCAACTTTAACACAACTAGGGTATCCAATTGTAAGAAGTGTCTTTTTTTGTCTGTAAAAAAGGTTACCATCTTGATTTTCATACCAAAAAACATAACCTTCACTACTACCAGTGACGATTATAATATCTTTATAATTATTATTGTCAAGGTCTGCACTACATAAGGAATTTGCAATTCCAGTAAAAGTAAGGTAGTTATTATCAACTAAAGCAACTTCTTCATCAAAATCTATTTGTGCCATTAAAGTATTTGATATTAGAATTATCAAAAAAATAATTTTATATTTCATTTTTTTTAGTTTATATATATTAATTTTGTTTCGATTAATTCAAATATTAATCATACGAAAGTACGGAAAAATAAACAACAAAATCAAGCAAACTCAATAATTATTAAAAAGTAGTTCGTTTGCCCTAAATAATTCATTAGTTTTGTAGTAATGCAAAAAACCATAAATATACAGAATAAAAAAGCACGTTATGAATACGAGTTTTTAAAAAATTATACCGCTGGTATTGTTTTAACTGGTACCGAAATAAAAAGCATTAGAGAATCTAAAGCACGAATAACCGAAGCCTTTTGCGAATTTAATGATAGGGGCGAATTATTTGTAATTAATATGTTTATCGAAGAGTATTTATATGGCAACACATATAATCACAAAACCAAAGCAGCAAGAAAATTACTTTTAAATAAACGTGAATTGCGTAAGTTAGAAAAAGATGTGAAAAATGTTGGTTTAACCATTATACCTATAAAATTATATCTAACCGATAAAGGTTGGGCAAAATTAGACATCGCTTTATGTAAAGGTAAAAAAACTTTCGATAAACGTGAGGTTTTAAAAGATCGTGATAACAAACGTGATTTAGCAAGAATTAAGAAGGATTTTTAAGTCTAGATTTATAGACTTTAGACTAACAGATTTTAGATATGAAAATCAAACACTTTTTACAACTTATACGTTATAAAAATTTGTTGATGCTTGTTTTTATGATTATTCTTTTTAAATTTTTGTTTTTTAATACTATTCCTTCTTTTGAAATTAAAAACTTAATTCTACTAATTTTAGCAATAACAAATATTACTGCTTACGGGAATATTATTAATGATTATTTTGATGTTGAAACAGACAATATAAATAAACCTGAAAAAGTTATTATTGGTAAACTGCTAACTAAAAAAAAAGCACTTCTAATTAGTATTATCTTTGCATTATTAGGCATTTTCTTTGGACTATATTTATCTTATATTAATGATAAATTACCTTATTCTTTAATATTTATAATCACAATAGCAATTCTTTATTTCTATTCCAAATATTTAAAACGGATTGCGTTACTTGGCAATTTAATTGTATCTCTTTTAATTCCGTTTAGTATTTATTTGGTGTTTTTATTTTCCAAATCACATATTTCATTAGAGGAATATAGTAATTATAAAATATTTTTATTTTATATCTTCTTCGCTTTCATCTTAAATTTTATTAGAGAAATAGTAAAAGATATAGAAGACATGAAAGGTGATGCAAATCAAAACATGAAAACTTTACCGATTATTATCGGAAAAAAAAGAACACAAAATGTGGTTTTTACTTTGACATTAATTCCATTATTCTTAAGTGTTTATTTTGCATTTATCCATTTTAAAAATCAATATATAATAGCACTTTATATTCTATTTTTAATTATTCTTCCGTTAGGTTATTTTATGTACAAAATATTAAAAATCAACTCAAAAAAAGAATTTCACAATCTAAGTATACTTCTAAAAATTATTATGTTTTTAGGTATGTTATCTATTTTATTAATTACTAAATAACTCTGTCAAAGTTTAAAACTTTGACAGAGTTAGCAAACCATAAAAAAATGCTCCAACAAAAACTAAAAAACAAAAACCTAATTCTAGCCTCAAAATCACCTAGAAGACAGCAATTTTTAAACGATTTAAAATTAGATTTTACCATAAAACTAAAAGAAGTCGAAGAAATTTATCCAAAAAAACTAAAAGGAAAACAAATCACTAACTTTTTAGCAAAACTAAAAGCAAATGCTTTTGAACACCTTAACGATGAAGATATTCTAGTAACATCAGACACTATAGTTTGGTTTAAAAACAAAGCGTTAGAAAAACCAAAAAGCAGGGAAACCGCTATAAAAATGTTGCAAGAACTATCCAACAAAAAACATAAGGTCTTTACATCTGTCTGTTTAAAATCTAATAAAAAGGAAGTTGTTTTTAGTAATACTACAACTGTTTATATTAAAAAATTAACACTAGAAGAAATTACTTTTTATATAGATACTTACAAACCATTCGACAAAGCTGGTAGCTACGGCATACAAGAATGGTTCGGTTTAATTGCTGTAAAAAAAATAAAAGGTAGTTTCTTTAATGTTATGGGATTTCCTGTTCATAAGTTTTATAAAGAATTATTAAGATTTTAGCAAAAGAGCAACAAGAATTAATATTTTTACTTTTTAGAGAAAAAGACTTAATTAGGGTTAAAAAAATTAGACAAAAAAACATATAAATTACATTTTTCTTAGCGAACCTTGCAAAAAAAACTTTGTGAACCTTGCGGTAAAATTTTATACTTTAGACATGAAAAAATACACATTTACAGAAAAAAAAGATACACGATCTGGTTTTGGAGATGCTTTAACAGAACTCGGAAAAACAAATAAAAATGTGGTTGCTCTTTGTGCCGATTTAACAGGTTCGTTAAAAATGGGTGATTTTAAAGATCAAAATCCTGAACGTTTTTTTCAAATAGGTATTGCCGAAGCAAATATGATGGGTATTGCTGCAGGTTTAACTATTGGCGGAAAAATTCCGTTTACAGGAACATTTGCAAACTTTTCAACCGCAAGAGTTTATGATCAAATAAGACAATCTATAGCATATTCTGATAAAAATGTAAAAATTTGTGCTTCGCATTCTGGTTTAACTCTAGGCGAAGATGGCGCTACACATCAAACTTTAGAAGATATTGGTATGATGAAAATGTTGCCAGGCATGGTAGTAATTAATACCTGCGATTATAATCAAACTAAACAAGCAACTCTTGCAATTGCGGATTATGTTGGACCAGTTTACTTAAGATTTGGCAGACCAAAAGTGCCTGTTTTTATGCCAACTAACGAAAAATTTGAAATCGGTAAAGCAATACATCTAACCGAAGGCGCAGATGTAACTATTATAGCAACTGGTCATTTAGTTTGGGAAGCATTACAAGCATCTGAAAAATTATTTGATAAAGGAATTTCTGCTGAAGTAATTAATATTCATACAATTAAACCTTTAGATAAAAATGCGATTTTAAAATCGGTTGCGAAAACTGGTTGTGTTGTTACTTGTGAAGAGCATAATTATTTAGGTGGTTTAGGCGAAAGTATCGCACGAATATTAGCAGAAGAAAATCCGACTCCACAAGAATTTGTTGCCGTTAAAGATACTTTTGGCGAATCAGGAACGCCAGAGCAATTATTAAAAAAATATAATTTAAACGATGTTGCAATTGTCAGCGCCGTTGAAAAAGTATTAAAAAGAAAAAGTACAAGTTTATAGTATTTACAAACTTAACTGTAAATAAAACAATTTTTGTTCTGGAAAATAGAACACAGATGACACGGATTTTTAACAGATTTTTCACGGATTCTTACTTGAAATTTAAAATAATAACGTATTATAGTGCCAAAGAAAATAATAACGATTTTAGTACGTTATAAAACAAAACTTTTATATCATGAAAAAAATAATTTTAATAATCGCAATTTTTAGTTTTACCAATCATTTTTCTCAAAACGATGATTTTTTTGATATTGGTGCTGTTGCAGGTTACAACTACGGTTCTAATGGTGATTTAAGTATTAATGGTCTAAGCACTAGCATAGAAAGTCAGGAAGATTCTGGATTTCATGCTGGGTTATTTTTAAACTTTAACTTACCAAGTTTTTATATTAGACCAGAAGTAGTTTACTCACAAACCAAGAGTTCATATGAATCTAATGATTTTGAAGTTTCTAAAATCGATGTACCAATTATGTTTGGTAAGAAAATTTTAGGACCCTTAAGTATCTTTTTAGGGCCATCATTTCAATACACATTAGAAAACGATTTAGAAAATGTTGGTGATCAAAAAATTGATATTAAAAATGATATAGCGATAAATGGTCAATTTGGTATCGGATTACAATTAGGAAAACAAATTAGATTAGATGCTAGATATGAATTAGGAATTTCAGACAATATTTCTACAGTCAATACTCTTAATACTGACAATATAAATAGTGAAATTGATGCTAAACCTAGTCAGTTTATATTTAGCCTTTCTTTACAGTTATAAATTATTTTTACAGCAAAAATTTAGCGGAATTAAATCTTAAATATCATTAACTCTTTCCTTTCTTATTGGTTTAAAGAAAGTTTATTTTCCTTTGAAGGAAGACATCTATAATAATTAAAGATTCCTGTTTTCACAGGAATACTTATTACCAATTTACCATTAAAATAATGGCAGAAATATGTACATTAAAAAGACTTTCGATGTAATCGAAAGCCTTTTTAATTCTTTATATCTTATTTTTAATTTGTATCAGGATCTAAATAATCTGGGATATCATCACCATTAGAATCTAAAGCATCCTCTGGGTTTCCATCGCCATTTGGATCGGCGTTTTCTCTAATAGATGTCTTTCCGTCGCCATCATCATCATCATCTAAGAAATTAGGTGTATTATCACCATCGGTATCTAATGCATCATTTGGATTTCCATCACCATTTGGATCTGCATTTTCAAATTGTGTTAATATTCTATCGCCATCATCATCAACATCTAAATAATTAGGTACTGAATCATTATCTGTATCATCATTATTATAATCATCATCATTATCTAAATTTTCATAATTTGAAGAAACTGTATCTCTATCATGATCTGCCTCTTCTACTTGTGCTAGTTCTATATGAAACATAATTGGTTCGTTAGGAGAAATACCACTTGTACCAATATTTCTATAAGCTAAGCCAGAAGGTATAAATAACATACCTTTACCTGTATTTTCATATTCTATAGGCATATCTGGCAATGATATATTTTCACCTGGTCTATAATTAGGAAAGCCGTAAGACCAACCTGAAATTACAGCATTTAATGTAAACCATGTATATGTAATTCTTTCATCAAATTTAGGTTCATCAGAATAATTCATTAATAAACCTTGATATTTCACAAAAACAGAATCTACTTTAGATGCACTTTCTCCAATACCTTCTGAAAAATTTTTTAAATAATATAATGTATAATCAACATCGCCTAAATTAACAATTTGAATATTCATGTGTTCAGAATCTAGTATTGATACTTCCGCATTTTCTAAAGTATCCACTACACCAAAAGGTTCATTGCCTGTTGGCGGTACATAAAAATGCGTTTCTAAATATTCTCTAATGGTTACATCATCTTTAATTGCTTGTGCTGCATGATCAAAATTATCAACGACATTATCATCATCATCTTTACAAGAATAAATTAATATTGCTAATACTAAAACGGAAAAATATATTTTAATTTTCATGTTCTTTGAACTATTTATTTTGCTGCGAAATTAAGGTAATTATCTTTAATATTTCAAATAAATTATATTTTAACTTTATATTTAACTTTTAATAATTTCCAATTATAAAAATACCTGATTGCTAGAAATATTAATATCGGAATTAACCCCAAATTAAATACTTGAATTTTAAGAATCCAAAGAAAAATAGTCACTCCTAATAAGCATAAAAGCAATAAATAATATTTTTGTAAAAATAACTTATTCTTAAAAACATAAAACGCCATAACTACATTTGGTGTAAATGCCCAAAAAATATTAAAATTATTTCCTGTTGCTTTATGATCTGTTGCAAACCATAGTAAAAACACAACAATACCAACTAAACCTGTAGAAAAAAGTATTATAAAGTCTAACCATTTTGATTGTTTTTTCTGTTTGTAATCTTTTAAAGTGATAAATAAAATCACCAAACCAATTAATATAAATAGCGACATTGGTGTTAAGAAAAAATCTTTATTGGTCATTTTTATTTCTTCATTTTTTTTATAAATGTAATTTGTTTTCTTTACTAACGGTCGCTCTCTTTTATCTATACTTATTTTTGCATTTTTAAAGTTTTTAAAAACATAATCTGGCAAAAAAGTGGATTCCTTGGCGGTTGCTTTTCTATCTATAACGGAACCTAATGCAATATCAATTCCGAATTTACCCCAAACTTGTTTATCTAATTTTTGGGTTATTAAATCTCTAAACGTAAAATTACCATTTAACAATTCATCTTTATAATTCACTTTATCTTTTAATACAAGTGTATTCACATCACGTAATCTAGTAGCACAATTATCAAAGAAAAAATCATACAAATATTTTTTATTTTCTGGTTTTGCATTATTTTCTAAAAACTCAAAATACGTTTGTTTTTCTTTTAATGTAAGTTCTAAAACTTGCTCTCTTATTTCGCGATTTTGATTTGCATAATATTTAAAAAATTGAAAAGTATTATTTGTTCCTATTTCATATAATAATTTACCTCGCATAAAATTAAGGTAGAATCCTTTTTCATGAAAAGGGAAAATACCATAGTTGTATATTTTATCAAAACCTATGTCTTTTATTCTAATTGCCGAGTGTCCGAAACTATCGTTCAACAAATGACCTTGACCAATGGTAATAATACTTACTTCAGCATCCGAAGATAAATCTCTATATTGACCATTACAAATAATAGCTATAAAAATTAATATTAAGAAAGCGAACTGTTTTTTTAGTAAATACATTTAATCGATTATTAGTTAATTCTTCAAAAATAATTTTTAGAATTGTTGTTTATTTAACTACAAATTGTACTGTTTCTCTACTTGTTTGTTTAATTAGAATTTCATTATTCTTTTCGATTTCATGCATTGCTTTTTTTGTGAAATGTCTAATGGTAATTAAAGTAACGTTTTCGTTATACAAACCTTTATAATTCAATTTTAATTCATTTAAAAAGGGCTCTAATAAATTAAATTTATCCTCTAAGCATACCGAAAAACTTATAGCAGTATTCTGAATTAAACTTACTTTTAATTTAAAACGATGTAATAAGTTAAAAATTTCACTAATATTATCTTCCATAATAAATGAAAGATTTTTGGAAGATATAGATACCAATATTTGGTTTTTCTTAAGTATAAAACTAGAAACCTTAGGTTTTGTTTTGATATTTTTACTGATTTCAGTACCTTTATTTAAAGGTTTTTTAAATGATTTTACAAATAACGGAATTCCTTTTTTCTGCAAAGGTTGTATCGTTTTTGGGTGAATCACCGAAGCACCATAATAAGCCATTTCGATTGCTTCATTATAAGAAATTTGTTTTAGTAAAACTGTTTCTTTAAAATAATTTGGATCTGCATTTAATACACCATCTACGTCTTTAAAGATACTTACACTTTCTGCATTTAAACAATATGCGAAGATTGCAGCGGAATAATCAGAACCTTCTCGACCAAGTGTTGTTGTATTTTTATTTACATCGCTTCCTAAAAAACCTTGTGTTACAACCATATTACCTGTTGCAATAGTCGTTATGTTTTTTTCGGTTTGTGACCAATCTATGGTTGCTTCTCTATAACTACTATCTGTTTTAATTAACTCACGCGCATCTAACCACGCATTAACTACCTTATTATTATTTAAATATGCGCTAACAATTTTAGTAGAAATCAATTCTGCTACACTTACTATTTGATCATAAACATAATCGTAATTAGTCTTCTTATTTCTGATTAAAAATCCTGAAAGATTTATAAATAGGTTATTTATATCGTTATAAATAAGATGAGTTTTATCTAAAAACAAATCGGATAGAATATCTTCATGATATTTTCTAACACGCTGAATTCTTTCACTAATTTCATCTTTATCATTAAAATAAGCGGTTACAATTAATTCAAAAGCGTTTGTCATTTTACCCATTGCCGAAACAATAAGTATTACATTATTCTGATCTAATTGTTTTAATGCTTTCAGAAGATTTTTTACACCTTTCGCATTTTTAACCGATGCACCGCCGAATTTATAAACTTTCATTTTTTATTTTTTAAAAGGAAACAAAAGTTTGTTGGTATTTATTTTTATCTACCACTTCTCTTTTTATTTATTTTAAATATTTATTTAACGCTTTTTCTGTCATTTGCACTGTTCGCCAATCATCTAAAACTATTGCGCCAGAGTTTTCATAAAAAGTAATCGCATTTTCATTCCAATCTAAAACTACCCATTCTACTCTTTTTACTTTTTGCTTTTGCGCAAATTCAAGCACTTTTTTATATAGTGCTTTTCCAACACCTAAACTGCGTTTATTTTGCTTTACAATTAAATCTTCTAAGTGAATTGTCTTACCTTTCCAAGTAGAAAAACGATAATAAAACAATGCCATACCAACAATTTCATTCTCTAACTCAGCAATATAACAAGTAAAACTTGGGTTTTCTGAAAAACCGTTTTCAACCAAATAATCTTCATTAATAATTACTGCATCTGGTTCTTTTTCGAAAGTTGCTAGTTCTCTAATTAATTCTAAAATAGAATATGCATCTTCTTTTTTTGCTAGTCTAATATTCATTGATAATTATTTATTAATAAACTTACTTAATGCTTTATAACTAATTTGTACAATTCGTAATCCTTTTGCCTTTTGTGCTCCAAAAACCAAACATCTATCTATTGCCGCTTTATCATGTATAAAAATTGCTTGTTGTATTTTTTGTATTTTATTTAATTTTGCATATTTAAGTAATTTAATATTTAATGCTCTTCCCAAACCTAAACCTCTGTATTCTTTTTTAATTATTAGATCTTCAATTATTAATGATTTTCCATGAAATGGAGAATAGGCAACATGAAACATTAGCACTCCAACAACTTTGTTTTCTACTTCTAAAATAACAGTCTTAAAAAGTGGTGATTTAGAAAAACCATCTTTCATTAAATCATATACAGTAATATCGCAAGTGTCTTTTTTATATACAACCAATTCTTTTATTAAATCCAAAACACTTGCCATATCATTTATTTCACCAAACCGAATTATAATTTTTTTATATTTTATTGGTTTAATTAATTTAAATTTTACATCTGCATTTTTAATAATTTCTTCTCTAAATATTTCAAGAATACAAGTATCATTTAAAATTTTAGCACCTGCCTGTTTGTATAATTCGATTAAAGATTTTTCTTTTTCCAATATTCTCCATTCTATTCTTTGTATATTTTCTTTTTTAGCATAATCTAAACACTTAGCAAATAAAGAAATTCCGATACCGCTTTTTTTATGCGCTCTTGCAACATAGACATCCTCTATAATTAAGGATTTACCACTAGTAGAATAAGACATATAATATAAAGCGAAACCAACAATTTTATCTTTAATTTCAGCAACAAACAATTTAAATAATGGGTTTAGTGAAAAACCATCTCCAACTAAGTCATATATATCTATAAAGACAACATTATTAATATCTCTAATTTCTGCCAATTCATTTACTAATTCTAAAACAGATGTTAAATCACCTACTTTTCCTTCCCTTATCAAAAAATTCATATTGCCTCCCCTTATCTTTATATTATTTCACAAATTTAACGATATTTGCATTTTAAATAGCATTTTTATGAAAAAACATTCTACTCTAGGTGAATTTATTATTAATAATCAAAAAGAGTTTCAAGGCTCTTCTGGTGAGTTGTCTAGATTGCTTAATGCCATACGATTAGCAGCAAAGGTTGTAAATCACGAAGTTAGTAAAGCAGGATTAGTAGATATTTTAGGAAATGCTGGCGATACAAACATCCAAGGTGAAGAACAGCAAAAACTAGATGTTTATGCTAATGAAATTTTCATGCAAACGCTTATAAACAGAGAAATTGTTTGCGGTATTGCAAGTGAAGAGGAAGATGATTTTGTAACTATTAAAGGTAATAATGGTGCAAACGAAAATAAATATATCGTTTTGATGGATCCTTTAGATGGTTCCTCTAATATTGATGTAAACGTTTCGGTTGGTACTATTTTTTCGGTTTATGAAAGAATAACTCCTATTGGTCAACCCGTAACTATTGATGATTTCTTACAATGTGGTAACAAACAAGTTGCTGCTGGTTATGTAGTTTATGGTACTTCAACTATGTTAGTTTATTCAACAGGTTCTGGCGTAAATGGTTTTACTTTAAATCCTGCGTTAGGGACTTATTACTTATCACATCCAAAAATGGAATTCCCTAAAAAAGGAAATATCTATTCTATAAACGAAGCAAATTATATACATTTTCCACAAGGTGTGAAAGATTATTTAAAATACATTCAAGAAAGTGTTGAAAAAGGGAATAGTTATACCTCAAGATATATTGGTTCTTTAGTGTCTGATTTTCATAGAAATATGATTAAAGGTGGTATTTATATTTATCCAACAAGTTCTAAAAGTCCTAAAGGAAAATTACGTTTATTATACGAATGTAATCCAATTGCATATCTAACCGAACAAGCAAATGGCTTAGCAACCGATGGTTACAGACGTATTTTAGATATCAAACCAACCGAATTACACCAACGTGTTCCGTTTTTCTGCGGAAGTAAAAGTATGGTAGAAAAATCGGATTCTTTCATGCAAAATTATCCTGAAGATTCTCATTATTAGGTAAAAGGTGTTGGGTAAAAGGTTAAGGTCTCACCCAACATTACAAACTCAAAACCTTTGACCTAAAACCTTTAACCTTAAAACAAAAAAATGTCCTTTTTAGAAGAATTAAATCGCCGTAGAACTTTCGGAATTATATCGCATCCAGATGCTGGAAAAACAACATTAACAGAAAAATTATTACTTTTTGGTGGCGCAATTAATGAAGCTGGCGCTGTAAAAAACAATAAAATAAAAAAAGGTGCTACTTCCGATTTTATGGAAATTGAACGCCAACGTGGTATTTCGGTAGCGACTTCGGTTTTGGCATTTAATTATCGAGACAAGAAAGTAAATATTCTAGATACGCCAGGTCACAAAGATTTTGCAGAAGATACTTTTAGAACTTTAACCGCAGTAGATAGTGTTATTGTAGTAATTGATGTTGCAAAAGGTGTTGAAGAACAAACCGAAAAACTAGTAAAGGTTTGTAGAATGCGAAACATACCTATTATTGTATTTATTAATAAAATGGATCGTGAAGGAAAAGATGCATTCGATTTATTAGATGAAGTAGAACAAAAATTAGGTCTAAGAGTTTGTCCGTTGAGTTTCCCAATTGGTATGGGTTATGATTTTAAAGGAATTTATAATATCTGGGAGAAAAAACTAAATTTATTTGATGGTGATAATAAACAAACTATTAGTCAAGGTCTTGAATTTACAGATGTTAATAATCCTGAATTAGACAAGATAGTTGGCGATAAACATGCTTCGGATTTACGTGAAGAATTAGAATTGGTTTATGAAGTTTATCCGAAATTTGACAAAAAAGAATATTTAAAAGGCGAACTACATCCTGTCTTTTTTGGTTCTGCATTAAATAATTTTGGTGTGAGAGAATTGTTAGATTGCTTTATTGATATTGCGCCTTGTCCACAACCAAAAATGTCGGATACCAGATTAGTAGAAGCAACTGAAACTAAAATGACAGGTTTTGTTTTTAAGATTCATGCAAATATGGATCCTAAACATCGTGACAGATTGGCATTTTTAAAAATAGTTTCAGGTACTTTTAAACGTAACACCAATTATTTACACGTAAAACTGAATAAAAAAATGAAATTCTCGTCACCAAATGCTTTTTTTGCTGAGAAAAAAGAAATTGTAGACGAATCTTTTCCTGGTGATATTGTTGGTTTACACGATACTGGTAATTTTAAAATTGGCGATACTTTAACCGAAGGCGAAATATTAGAATTTAAAGGAATACCAAGTTTTTCACCAGAGCATTTTAGATATATTAACAATGCAGACCCAATGAAATCTAAGCAATTAGCAAAAGGTATTGACCAATTAATGGATGAAGGAGTTGCACAATTATTTATCTTAAACCTTAACGGAAGAAAAGTAATCGGTACAGTTGGCGCTTTACAATTTGAAGTGATTCAATATAGATTAGAACATGAATATGGTGCAAAGTGTACCTATGAAAATCTAAATATGCACAAAGTTTGTTGGGTTGAACCTCAAGATGAAAAAAATAAGGAATACAAAGATTTTTTACGTGTAAAACAACGCTATTTGGCTAAAGATAAAAAAGGACAGTTGGTCTTTTTAGCAGATTCTGACTTTACCATACAAATGACACAAAGTAAATACCCAAGTGTTACTTTACATTTTACGAGTGAATATAAATAAACTGACAATTTAACATTTAATCATTTTTAGGAATAGTAATTGAAATAATGATTTTAAATAGTTTCAATTATTAAGTATTTTAATCTTTGAATTAATCAGTACATTTGCAAAATTAAAATTTAAACACAAGTCTTTTAGACAATAATTAATATA
>Ga0256834_1001601_pt1 | contig 15093 bp, 10 predicted proteins | sample 4281140metaG_FD_190536 | JGI IMG/M metagenome (GOLD analysis project Ga0256834, IMG submission 190536) | Hydrothermal vent microbial communities from East Pacific Rise, Pacific Ocean - 4281-140 | ecosystem: Environmental > Aquatic > Marine > Hydrothermal vents | place: Pacific Ocean: East...
GCTTCACGTACTCGAACCGCGCACCCAGGGCGTCAGCCATCGCTTTCAGCGTGCTCAGGAAGGGCCTCCAAAGGTGCCTACCTCCGATCATCGGGTCCACGGTGACCAACTCGACGTCCCATCCGAATCTATCCCTCAACAGCGTGGACGACACTAACGCACACACGAGGCTATCCTTCCCACCGCTGAACCCGACGACGGCCCTCTTAGCATCCTCGAGCCCGGGAAACGCCTCGAGACATGCTCCAATGATCCTCTCCACGTTTATCCTGATCTTCTCCATATCGACCCCCGACACGTCGGCGTCGATATCCTCCCCCCACGCCACCGTCAACCTTGGTAGCTCGTAGCGCACATACACCACCCCTTCGTTACGAAACTCTTAACGATGTTGCGGGGCTCCCATCGAACGGGGGCGCGGGCCGTGAGCACCGGGAAAAAGGTCGTGTTCCCCCTTTTGTCTACCCTGGCGGGGGCCCTGGCGGCGATACCCGATGTAATAGCCCCATGGGTCCCCAGAGACTCCATGTCGCACGCGTTCGGTATAGGGTATGCATGGAAAATAATCACAGGTAAAGCCAGTGCAGCCCTATGCAAGTTTTGGTACATGGGATTTCCCTACACGGGTACTTACGGATTTATACCTTATATTTTAGCATCCCCACTGTATCCACTATTAGGTGGATATAAGTCATTCGGGGTTGCGATGACAATAGCTGCCTCACTATTCACGTTATCTACTTACTTACTATGCAGAAGCTTCGGAATAAGTAGGTTAAATTCTACATATATATCAATGATGACGTCATCTGGAATGATAGCTCAATGGGTGAGAGGTGGAATATATCCCATGACATTATCTATGGCCTTTGGAAACATTTCAAATGCATATTACAATCGAAATACTATGGTATCGGTGTTGTTTTTAACATTGTCTTTATATTCTCATCCAGCTGGAGGAGCCTTATCTGTACTAACTATGACCATAAGAGGGATATACAAAAGGGATATTAAGTTCATCCCAATAGTCGTTTCATCTACCCTTATTTCATTACCGTTTTACGTTAGATTTATAAAATTATATCCAGTAATGTCATCATTAGTGAACATGCCCCATAATCTATTAAGCATATTAAAGACATCGATATTTTCTCCAGGATTACCAATACTCACATTAGGATTAATAGGAGCTATATTATTAATAAGAAGGAAAAGTGATAAAATGTTTAAAGAAATTTCAATAATCACTTTAACTATATTCTCAATATCATGGGTTACTGCATTTATATTAATAACACATCCGAATCATCCACCTGCAAGAAATCTTCTAGTGGACAGACTAACGTGTGTATGGTGCACACCATTTTTATCCTCAACGGCTATAGTATTAGTATCAAACGTAAGTCCTATGGTTAATACACTGTTGTTACCAGCTGTATACTTCTATTCGATTTACACGTCTATAAGTAATATAAGACTATCATATCCTAAAGGACCTTGGATATACGTAGTTAAATCTTGGTGGTATATGTACAATCACTATAATTCTAAGTATTACAATATATGTTCTGGCCCGGTGATCAGATACCTAAAACCTCCTGTTGATTGCCCAGGGTTTCAACCATTAATATGTAGGCCAACAGGATATTTTAGTCAGGGGTGTCCTTACTTTAACGCATTAATAGCAAGGTTGGAATGGGAGAGAGGGGCATGGTGGTATGTACCTTATTCACAAAGAACTATAATGATGTTGACAGGATCTAAATACGCATTAGTGTTCTCCCCCCATGTTAAGAAATTAATGAAATTAGATGAAATTAATCGTATTAAGACAATAGGATGCGTTGGAATATTTGAGTGTAAATCAGCATCGTTAATATATAAAATAAATCCAATAGCTTTATATTGTCCATACAATAACACTCATAAAGTGTTAACTGCTTACACGACGTTTTTGAATTTAATTCCTAAGTCCGGATATAAATATATGTTCGTACTATGTAACAACAAAACATCGCTTAATAGGTTTAGTAAGATTATCATTGTCCCTAAATCTAAGGATGATGTAATTGAAGCTATTAAACTTTCGGATCATGGAAAAAGAGTTATTCTTATTATCCCTAGCAAGAATAAACACGTTCAAGATATTATATCTAAGGTGTTAAATATAAATATACACAAAGGGTTCATTAAATTTCATCCCGTTTATGTAACTAACGTATTAAATTTTGACTATAGGCTAATTGGTCTAGGTAGAGTCCGTTCAATGAAAGCTGTGACCAAAGTTGCGGTACACTACGTGGACGGCAGGTTAGTTAAGACTTTTAAAAGAGGGAGGGGACTGCTGAAGGTGGTGGGGATAGATCCTATTAAATTAGTGGAAGATCTTCATCCAGTTCCGATTATAGAGGGGCCTAATCACTTAGCCGTTCCACTTCCCGGAAAGTTCGAGAGGAGAATAGTTAGCGATGTCTTAAAAGGATTTGAAGATGAAGTTAAAACTGTGTCGTTTCATGGTAATAGGGAATGTATAATCGTGAATAAGAAGGGATGGTATTTAATTGCTACTAGGTTTACGCCGGAATGGATAGTATACGGAGGGAAAAAATACGTGGGGTCTGGGGGTGATCTAGTGGTGAAAGTTAGTAGGAAAAAAGCCTTATTAGTGTATAACCCATATATACCGTGGTGGTCTCTCTTCGGTCCCGTAGCCGGGATCACACTATTGGTACTCCGTCGATTCTTCCGTTAACGTACCGTTATATCGTTATCTGCCGTATAACGATCGTCGGGAAGAAAAGTGGCGAAGAGGGGCCGAGCCCCTTAGAATCGCCTGCCGAGCAGCAGCGTCAGCGGTAGTGCCAGTAGTATCAGTAGCGGGTTAACGGGTGTCTGGATTATCGTGTTGGTAGCGCTCTGGACCGTCGGGTTGCTGGCTATGGTCTCGAGGAGCTGGTACACCGTCGGGTAGTTCTGCTGCAGGTACGTGGTTACGGTTGAGATGTATGTGTTCACCGACGTCGCTAGTGACTGGACGTCGGTCGAGTACGTCTGGAACGTGTTGGCCAGTGTTTGGTTGACGCTCTGCAGCTGGGTGGCGGCTTCGCTCACGCCGTTCGCCTTGTCCTGCGCCATGGTCTGTAGCGTGGCCGCCATGTTGATCTTAAGGCCCAGGTTGGTCGTCTTCACGGCCTCGGCCACCAGGGTGGCCCACACCAGAAGCTGGCTCTCCTTCCACTGATCGGATACACACGGGCACTGCTCCTCCTCGGTCTCCTTGCAGCAGCCGCACATGTCCTTACCGAGCTTCTCGACGATGTCCTTGATGACGTCCTGGGTCAGCGTGATCTTCACAGTCTCGGTCTGTCCGGTGTTGGTAACGATCGGAACCTCCACCTGCTTGGACTGCAGCTGGTCCCAGGTCGGTACTACCATCGTACCGGTCGGGTGCTCGGCGGTTGGGTCCAGACAGTAGGCCGGTGCCGTGTACGTGGCTGTCTGGTTGAACGTGACTACACCGTTGGATACGGAGTATAGTCCTGAGTCGCTCGGTATGACCACGATCATCGGCTGGTACTGCCACGTATCGGACGTCGAGTTGAGGTCGTCCTGCTGTACCATGACCAGGTACAGACCGTCGTCGGTGGCGATCGCGGCGTACTGCGAGGTGTCCAGCGTGGCGCCTTGCTGCACGGATACCTGTATCTCGAACGGCGCGACGGGTGTTCCCGTCACGGCGGGTGTCGACGAGGTGGTCGTGGTGGTCGTGGTCGCCGACGTCGTGGTGGTTGTCGTGGTGTCGTCGGCCGCTACGGCGGCCGGGATAACGGCGAGAAGGGCCATCAGAAGGGCCGTTACGGCCCTCATCCGTCACACCCCCTTTTCAACCGATCGGTCGATGAGTTAAGTAGGTTTTTCCCATATCTTGCCCGGTCTGGGCTGAATACTCACCCTATGGCTAAAATCCACGTCCAAGGTTTCAACCCTAAGCCTAAGCTACCTTATGTTACGGATGGAACTTGAGGAGGTGATCGTAGATGTTCATTCCGAGCGAACGTGACATCAAGGAGGGTAGGACGGCGGATGTGTACTTCCACAGGGTCTTGAGGGTGTTGGAGAGGGAAGGCCTCGCGGACGCCGAGGTGACCGTCGAGGTCACGGCGAAGTCGCTGCCCGAGGGATGGGAATGGGGCGTCTTGTGCGGCGTGTCGGAGGTTTTGGAGATCCTGGAGGGTAGGGATGTGGACGTGTGGTGTATGGACGAGGGGGACGTTTTCAGGCCTGGTGAGCCGGTGCTGAGGATAAGGGGACCGTACGGGGAGTTCTGCGTCCTGGAGACGGCGATACTCGGATGCCTGTGCAAGACCACCGGGATCGCCACCAAAGCGGCCAGATGTAAGATCGCGGCGGGTGGGAAACCGGTTTACAGTTTCGGGATCAGGAGGCAGCATCCGGCCATGAGCGTGGTCGTCGACAGGGCCGCGTACATCGGGGGTTGCGACGGTGTTTCGGGCGTGGCGGGGGCGGAGGCGATCGGCGAGGAGCCTGTCGGGACCATGCCGCATTCCATGATCGTGATATTCGGCGATCAAGTCGAGGCTTGGAGGGCTTTCCACGAGCATCTACCCGAGGATGTTCCGAGGGTGGCTTTGGTGGACACGTTCTGCGACGAGGTGGAAGAGGCTTTGATGGCGGCCGAGGCCCTCGGAGACGCGCTGGACGGTGTTCGGCTGGATACGCCCTCGTCCAGGAGGGGGGATATGGTGGAGATAGTGAGGGAAGTCAGGTGGGAGTTGGATCTGAGGGGTTACGACGACGTGTCGATCATGGTGTCGGGTGGTCTCGACGAGGAGGAGATCGCGAGGTTGGCGGAGGCGGGTGTCGACGCGTTCGGTGTGGGGACGGCGATATCGGACGCGCCGACGGTGGATTTCTCGATGGACGTCGTGGAGGTGGAGGGCGAGCCCAGGGCGAAGCGGGGCAAGCCTTCCGGGGTTAAGCAGGTGTGGAGGTGTTCGGAATGTTTGGACGGTGTCGTGCTGCCGGAGGGGGAGGAACCGGGATCGTGTCCGTCGTGCGGCGGTGAGGGGTTGAAACCCGCCTTGAGGAAGTTCCTCAAGGGTGGGCGTCGGATCGAGGAGCCGAGGTCGGAGAAGGAGGCCAGGGAGCACGTGCTTTCACTGCTCGATAGGCTCGACCTCTGAGCTTCCCTCGAAGTCTTCGGGTCTCGGCGTGGGGTATCTGTCGGTCAGGCATCCTATGCAGAGTTCGGATTTCTTCATCCCTATCGCTTTGACCAGACCGTCCAGGGACAGGTACCAGAGCGAGTCGGCACCGATGTCTTTCCTTATGGCCTCGACGTCCGAGTCGTGCTCGTGCGCGATGAGTTCCTCGTACGTGGCCATGTCTATCCCGTAGTAGCAGGGTGAGATGATGGGGGGAGACGCCACCCGGAAGTGTATCTCGGACGCTCCGGCGGATCTCAGCATCTCGACGATCTGTCTGGAGGTGTTGCCCCTGACGATGCTGTCGTCGACGACGACCACGGAGTTACCCTCGACGACGTCCCTGATGGGGTTCAGTTTGACCCGTATGCTCTCGACCCTTTCCTGCTGTTCGGGCATTATGAACGTCCTTCCCACGTACCTGTTTTTGATGAGGCCTTCTTCCATGGGCACGCCGAGTCTTTCCGCGTAACCGAGGGCGGCGGTCCTGCCAGAGTCGGGTATCGGTACGACGACGTCGCAGTCGACGGGGGATTCTTCCGCGAGCCTGTACCCCATCCTCTTGCGACAGCCGTAGATGCATCTCCCTTCTATCACCGAGTCGGGCCTGGCGAAGTACACGAACTCGAACATGCAGACCGCCTTCCTCTCCCTCCTGAGGGTTTTACTCTCCATCTCGCCTTCCCTTATCCACACGACTTCTCCTCGCTTGATCTCCCTCCTGTCCTCCCCGACGCCGACCACGTCCAGGCCTACGCTCTCGGAGGATACGAAGTAGCCTCTGTCGTCCCATCCTATCCAGAGGGGTCTGAACCCCCAAGGGTCTCTGACGGCTATCAGGTCGCCCGAGCTGGTCAGCACGGTGAGGCAGTAGGAGCCTACCAGAACGTCCATGACGCGCTCGAAGGCCTCGAAGACGTCGTCGGTTTCCGTGAGCTCTACCGCGAGTAACCTGGCTATGACCTCTGAGTCGGTGTCGGATACGAAGGCGTGACCCGAGGCCTCGAGTTCCCTTCTGAGGACCTCGGAGTTGACTATGTCGCCGTTGTGTGCTATCGCGAGTTCTCCCTTGGCGTATCCGACCTTGAAGGGTTGGGCGTTGACGAGTTCGGAGGCCCCGGTCGTGGAGTACCTGACGTGGCCTATGCCGACGGGGCCCGTCAGTTCGTCGAGGTCTTCGCGTGAGAACACCTCGGTGACGAGTCCCATGCCCTTTTTACCGACGAGTCTCAGCCCGTCGTAGACGCATATCCCGGCGGACTCCTGGCCTCTGTGCTGGTTCGCGTGTAGCATGACGTAGTTGTAGTAGGCGGCGTTCCCGCCCTCCGACAGGAAACAGCCGGTTACCCCGCACAAGGGGGTGTCGTCCCCTGAAACCTTTGGCTCCGGGCTCGGAGGCGACCTCGACGCTGATCGTCTTCACGCTTTTGGCGTTGGGCGCCCTTTTGATGTGGGTCAGTTCCCTGAAGAACCGCCGACACCGAGGAGGTGATCGAGCCTAGGACCGGTGGTCCCCATGGACTCTCCGAACAGGGTCTTGGCTTCCTCCTCCAGCAGCTCCAGCTCCGACATGAGATACCTCCACTCCTCGTCGCTCTCGTCCCCGAACCTCTCGATCAACTTCTTCGCCGGTTCCAGGTACTTGGTCGCCGTGGCCGGGTATATGGTGAGGAGCACGTCCGACCCGCACCTCGGGCACCTGCCCTTCGGGGGAGGTATGAGGAACTTGGCGTTGCACCTCGAGCATCTGAACTTCTGCCTGCCGAATTTCCTGAGGTTACCCTTTATGTCCGGGAGGAAGTGGGACTCCAACACCCTCTTGGCGACGTCGGAGGCATCCACGGCCCTGATCGAGTCGGCCAGCTCGACTTGCTCACGGAGCTTGTCCTCCATCTTCTCCAACCTCGAGTACCTCGTGACCGTAGGCCCGAGGTCTATCGCTTCGGTATCGTGGGTGAATCCGAGACCCCTGGGCGCGTCCAGCTTATCTTCCAGCCTTTCGAAGGCGTCTTCGATCTCCCCGGGGTCGGCGTACCTCAGGGCCGCCAGGTAGACGTCGATCGGGTAGTCTCGGCACACGTCCATGTTCCATACCTCGTCGTCCACCTCGTGCGGATCCACGGTGACCGTGAGCACCAGGGGGGCGTCCATGAGACCTCCTCTTTTGTCCGGGAGGTATATCCTGCTGAAGTTCAAGAGGACGTCGAGTAGCATCATGAAGGCGTCCTCGTCACCGTCGCAGTTCCTCCTGCGGGCCGCTATCACGATGGGGTGGTTGTACCAGCAGTTGATGTCGGCGATGCCAACGATCCTGGCCACGACGCCGCACGACGTGTGAGGGGCCAGGGTTACCACCAGATGACCTATCAGGTCCTCCGGTTCTTCGACGTTGTACACGGGTTCCATCCCGTAATAGCGCTCGAGCAATGAATCGATGAACTTGCAGACCCTGACGGCCCATTCCGCGGCCTTCCTAGGTAGCACTATGTCCTGCGGGTACAGTTCCACGATCTGGTCGTCGGAGACCACGGGGTTCCCGTTCACATCCCTATCGTACCCGAGTAGTCGGGCTTTGAACGGTGTGAGACCCACTTCTCTGAGCCTTATGTGGGTCAAGGGGCAGTCGTTACAGTCGAACCTGAGCGTACCGTCCTTGAAGACGAAGAGTTCATGCTTCGACCTCAGTATACCCTTTTGCAAGGGCTCCGGCATCTTCTTCCTGCTGGTCATTCCCTTTACGCCTTTTAGAATCCTAGTATTACCAACTTCCTCGATAGCCTTGTTGACCAATTCTTTCACGTCTAAAGTTCCGTACGGATCCTCACTACGGTCACTTATCTTAGCTCTAATCACCGGATCCGGCTCGTCACATTCACAATCATCGACCGGCTTAAGACATTTTGAACACATCTCAACAGTGTCTTCACCACAGAATGGACACTTCCTATAGGGGACGAGCATGTTACACTTGTTACACACTCTAAAGTTAACTTCAACGTAGTCTGAATCTTCGTCTATTTCGCCTCTAACATATTTCATAATGTCTCTCTGAGGACCTCCTAGGATACCGATCGGGAAGAGAACGTGAGGGGGAGGGCTCATCCTGCGTTCCCGGGCCTTCTCGGGCCTCCCCATCCTGGCTCCTATTCTCGTGGGGCCCTTTTCACGGATGGGAACACCGCACAGCCTGGAAACGTATCTACACGTCCCGTCGGAGATCCTCAGTGTGTCTAGGAGCTCGTCCATGCCCTCCTTCGGTCGCTTCCAAGCGCCTTCGTCCGGATCGTACCCGAGCTGAAAGAGGAGGGCCGACGCCCAGGGTTCCTCGACTATCAGCGTCCCGCCTTCCACGTTGTGGGGGACGAGTAGATCCTCCAGGATCCCTTTGACGGAGTCCGGTAGGATTAGCTTCAGCTCGCCCCAATTCTCGCCTTCGACGCTTCCCTCTTCCACCGCACTTCTCAGGGTGTTCACGTCCTCCTTGTCCACATCGTGCCATAAGAAGGTGTAATCGGGATGAAATGGAATACCGTACCTCTCGGACGCCTCTATCGCGTCCACGACGTCGACGTTATCGGGGTCCTCCAGTAGGTCCTGCAGGTCGTCGAGGGCTTCGGTCACGGGGTTGAGAATGCGGCCGGGATCGAAGCGGAGGTAGGCTTCCAACCCGGCGCCTCTGGCGGCGGTCGCCCTCCTTCGGGATAGCTCCCTCCACAGCCTTCCGGTGTCGAGGGTGGCTAATTCTCTGGCTTCCTCGACGTCGAACCCGTCCTCTAGGAGTGCCTCGGCCTTGAGGGTGAAGGGGACGTCCTTCTTCCACCATTCCGGGCAGTAAGCCGGGGGCATGAGGGGATGGTTGTTTTCGACGAACTCGCCGACCGCGATCAGGATCTCGCCGAGGTCGAGTATCTCGTCTATTTCCCCGGATTTCGCCAATTCCCTCGCTTCCTCGGGATCGTCGAGTCGGACCACGCTCCCGTCCTTCAACCGTACCACGGGTGGTTCGATCTCGGTGACGGGAAGGGCGCAGGCGGCTTTGCCCGGGCGTTCTATCTTCATTTGTGTCCCGATGACGATGAACTCGCCTGTCACGTACATGAAGGACGGATGCACGCCAACGGCCGCGAAGCCGGTGTTCCTGGCCCGACCGAACCTGAGTCTGAAACCTCCTTTGGCCGATGGATGTGAGAGCAGAGGCCTTCCAGCCACCAATTCTTTCATGTACTTCTCGTTGGGGGCCGGCTTCTCGGCGCCTTCTTCTTCCTCATCTTCTTCCTCCTCGGAACCTCCAGCGACGAGATCCTCTAGGAAGTCCCATCCTTCGATACCGTACTTCTTGACCCTCTTGAGCAACTTGGGTGCCTTTTGGCACACGCCCTCGCATATTACGAGTAAGGCGCCCCCTCTGAGCCTGTTCGGGAGGTGCGGGATGTCCCTGTGGCCCTGTACTTCCTCGTCCTCGGTCGGTTCCCCGTCTATCTCCACGGGGACGTTCGAGGCCACCAGTTCGACTTCATCCTCGTCCGGGTTGTACTGGAACGAGCCCACCCTATCCACGTACGTGAGGTACTCCTCGACGTACCTGCCCACGAGGTCGTGCTCGAACGACGAAGGGTCGAACTCGCCGAGACCGGCGGCCTGCCTGGCTACGTCCGCGAGGAGGACGGAGAGTGCGGCCGCGGTTCCGCCGGCCGCCCTGATGGGTCCGGCGTACCTGACGGCGACGTAGCAGTCCTCCGGATCCAGCTCGCGACCGCACTCCTCGCACTTGAGCACGGGTTCCTCGTGCGGTGGCTCCGATACGTCCAGTACCCTATGCCCGGTCCCGGCTTCCCGGATCTCCACGGCGTCGATACCTTCCAAGGGGGCGGACACGACGGCCTCGGTGAGAACCGCGAGGCCTATCCTGACCGCCAGGTCCAGCCTCTCGTGAAGTGGGAGGGGTTCACCCTTGGGCAGGAAGCTTCCCTCTACGATCTCCCTTACCAACTCGAACGTCGCGGGTTCCCTGCCGCCCGTCTTCTCTTCCAGCTCCTCGAGCCTCTCGTGGATCCCCTTCACGCCGAGGAGTCCTTCCACCCTCTCCCCTATGGACCTGGCCAACATGACCTCGGGTTCAGGCTTCGGATCTTCACGCTTGGCGCGGGCTTCCTCGGCTACCTTCATCAGGGCCTCTGCGGTCTCCTCGATGACGTTCTCGTACGTTTCCAACTCCTTAGCCTCGGACTTCACCGGTTCTCCTCCCTCCAGTCCCTCCCCCTCCTCTCTACCTTCATGGGGATCCCGCCCACCTCTATGAGACCTTCCTCCGGCGGCTCCACGTCCTCCTTCTCTTCCTTGTCGTTCTCATCGAGCTCTACTATCCTGCCTTCCAGGCCGCCGGGTGTGAAGGGCGGGATCGTTATCTCGAACGTTTCCACCCTCACGATACCCCAAGGGGTGTGGTATTCCTCGACCCTGACGTTGCCTTCCCTCTCCATTCTCTCGATCTCCTCCAACTCCTTGAACGCCCTCTCGAGTTCCTCCTGGAGCGCCCTGTCCATGGCCTCGTTGAGACCCTTCAAGAGCCTGAACAGGGTCCCTAACAACGTGAGAACCCCCTCACGTGGGACACGCCGGGTTTCCACACCTCGTGCAGAAACCGGTCTCCCAACACCTGTTGGGGCAGGGGACCTCGAACGTGGAGGCACAGGCGCAGCAGGCGGCCCCGAACGGGACGAGTCCGAGGTCACGTGCCAGGTCGATAACCCTCCTCTTGATATCCCCCGTCCTGATGTAGGCCTGCCTACGCCCCCTCGGTATCCGTCCCCGAGCCCTCTTAACGATTTCCGAAACGTCGAAGCCGGCGTTTCTCAGTCGCCTCAGTATCCCTTCGTTCACCCGAAAGCCGCCTACCACGACGCCCCTCGCGCCCGCGTCGAGGGCCCGCTCCATGAGGGTCTTGATCTCGTCCTCCCCGATTATCCCGGGCAACAAGGGTCTCAGGAACAGATCGACGGTCACCCCGGCTCTGGACAGCTTCTCAACGGTCTTCAGTCTGTCCGAGGGGGACGGGGCTTTGGGTTCCAGTCTGGCCGCTTTTTCCCCGTCCGGTGTCAGCACCGTGACTAGCACGTTCGGCGGGTTCCGGAGGGAGGCCAATGCCTCGATGGTGTCGTCTTCGAGGTAGGATTTCGTGGACGTCTGGACGGGGTTGGCTAGCCACTCGTCGAAGGCTTGGAGGTACTCCAGCGACTTTTCGGCCAACTCCGGTAGGAACGGGTCGGTCACGCTCCCGAGCGCTATGAACGTTCGACCGGGTTCGAAACGGCGGTTGTAGAGGAGGGCGAGCACCATGCCCTCGCCGGTCAAGGGATACGGTCTCGCCCTCTCGAACTTGAACCCCATCTCCGGGATGTAACAGTACACGCATCCTCGGGGACACCCGTGTCCCGGGTGCACCGTTATCCCGCACGGTCTGGGCCTCCTCTTGGCGTGGGGGTCCTTCCGGGCCCTCTTCACCTCCTCCTCGGGCAACCTCTCCTCGAGTTCCCTGATAAGACGGCGTCTGTCGGTGGGGTTCAGCCTCAGAACACCCCCAGGAACCCGGCGAGGGTTACCCAGGCTATCGTCGGGGCCGCCAGGAACGCGGAACCGTACAGCGCTCTGCGTGCGAGTTTCTTCCCGTGGTATTCGACGGCGGCCTCGGCGACAGCCACGTTGTAGGGGCATGCGGCCGCCGCGCACGCGGCCCCTGCCAGGGTTACGCCGGGGAACGGGGTTCCCGATGCGAAGGTCGCCATCACGGCCGTGGTGCTACCCACGGCCATCTCGCCCACGTACCCCACCAGGAAGGCTATCGGGGTGTACCTACAGAACGGTCTCATAAGATCCGGTAACGCGGTGTGGGCTATCAGCTTCCCGTATACCATGAGAAGTACTATCGAAAGGAGTTCCTTCCAGGCCTCTTCCGTGACCTCCTTGATGGCGGGTGGGATCTCGCGTAGGTCGGGCCAAGCGTACACGATCGTCGACAGTCCCAACGCCACCCACGGGGGCAGTCCCAGGTGCGCCAGCGTGGACGCCGATATCAGGCCCACGGCCACGCCGTAGGCGACGAAACCGTGCATAGCCTTACGGTGGAACTTGAAGTGCGGTTCCCCGGACACGTGACAGAGGTACCACGCCAGACCTATCGCCGTTCCCAAGACCACCACGGGGCTGGCTATCCTTGGGGCCCCTATCTCTATCGCCATCGCCAACGCGACCAACGTGGCCACTACTATGGTTATCCACGCCGATTTCGAGACCCTGGCGTCCATCACCGCGGCAACGGCCCTGGGCAGGACGATATAGGCGGGGAATATCGACGCGATCGTCGCCTCCAGGATACCGGAGGGGGCCTGGTTGAGGATCCCCGCAGTGACGAGTATCGGGACACCGAAGGCCGCCAGCGTCCCGTAGGGCGCGTGGGCGGTGAGCGCGGCCGCACCCGCCCTAGGCTTGGGAACCCCCGCGTCGGCCAGCAAGGGTCCGACGACCGTGGCCGGCGTTCCGAAGCTGGCCAGACCCTCGAAAGCGCCGGCCCCCGCTATCGCGATCCCGGTCAGGCAGGATTCCTCCTCGTGCTTGCACATGGCGTGAACGTTCTTGACGAGGTCGTCGAACACGCCGTCTTTCTCCATCATCCTTATCAACACGAGGCTGAAGAACACGGTGGCGGCTATCGACGCGCCCTTCCCTGCCGCTTCGACGAGGTGCACCGTGGTCACCTTGGGTAGGAACCCGGTGGCTATCGAGCTTAAAACCAGCACAGCCAACCCGAGGATCGAAGCCAAGAGAACACCGAGACCGAGCAGTCCCACGGTCACCAAGGCGGCGACAGACGCCAACGGGGGAAGGGCGGCGGTTGGGGAAACCATACCTCTCGATCGCCCCCGCGGTCGTGTTGATGATGGCGGCGACTCCAGCGGCCGCCGTCGATGACGTGACCATATGTGTAACCTCGGACACTTTCAACGGTCCGTCGTCGGATGTATCGTTCCTGAAGTCATACGTGCAGGACCTGTACGAGTTTTCCGGGCAGTACGGGGTACACATCAAGGCCATCTACGTTAACTACAGCGCCCCCAGTACCGACAACGTGTACAGGTACGATCCGGAGACCGGCGACCTGGTGAAACTTCACACGTACCCCAGGATAGGGGAACTGCCCAGAGGTTTCGACGTCGCGGACGAATACCACGCGAACGTGCTGGTGTGGATAGCGGGTAGGGACGGTTCCTCCTACTACGATTTGAAGTGGGAACTCCTGTGCAGGAATAAGTGTGTTAAAAAGGTGATTTACATTAACGCATCACCTAAGTACTTCGTGACGATGAATCCTAACAAACCGGGCTATTTGAGCGTTAACTGTTACTGGGGCGATTCACCACCGAAGATATGGTATCCATATATATACTTGAGATTGATGGGTGTATATGTGATAAACGTTAAGGACGTGTGCCCGTGGTACTCATCGTTTTTCGACCTGCCGACAACGGCGGAAGCCCTAGCCATAGCGACTCTAGAAGCCATTAAGAACGATAAAATGCCCGTCTTAACGTTTTATCCTCCCGACAAGAAGAAGTTAGTGTTGCGGATACTGAAGGAATTGGAAGGATCACAACCTCCGGTGGACGTAGATGAGTTAGAAATGCTACTATCTAAGGTAGAAGCGTCGCTCGGAAACCACGTGTCGGACGTTAAATGTAAGAGGGATGTTTCAGCCCATAAATGCAGGAAGATAGTGGAGCAACCGGAGTGTGATCCTTACGATGTGGTGGTAGATGAGTACATAGAGGAGTACATTATGGGTGGACCCGGAAGGTCGAAAGTGTGCAACGATGAAGACTTACCGATGTTCATCCCGATACCAATTCCGCCACGTCGGAGGGCGACGGCGAGGTAACCTCGGCGGCTATTCTCCCATCTTGTAGTATTACCGTCCTATCCGACCAGGAAACCAGCGAGATGTCGTGGGTGACTACCACGACGGTGTTGCCTTCTTCGTTTATCGACTTGAACAGTTCCATTATCCTACGGGTGTTCTTGGAGTCCAGCTGACCCGTAGGTTCGTCGGCGAGGAGAACCTCGGGATCGTTAGCCAGCGCACGTGCTATGGCGGCTCGCTGCTGTTCTCCACCGCTGAGTTGGGACGGGAACTTGTTAATGTGCTCCTCAGTCAACCCGCACGATATGATTATTTCAACGGCTTTTTCCCTGTCCGCCCTACCGGCCAGCGCCATAGGAAACATAACATTTTCCAGTACGGTAAGCGATTGTATCAAGTTAAATTGTTGAAATACAAATCCTATTAGATCCCTTCTTATACGTGATAGTTCCGTATCTGACATCCTAGATATGTCATTACCCATTATCTTAACGGTGCCCGAAGTAGGTTTATCCAAAGCCCCCATTAGATGAAGCATAGTAGATTTACCCGATCCTGAAGGTCCTACAATCATAAGAAATTCTCCTCTTTTAACCTTCAGGTTTACCCCTTTTAGAGCAACTACTTCGGATCCATTCCGATATATTTTCTTAACATTTTTCATCTCTATAACGTACTTCATTCGCTCATATTCCCCTACTCATCTCTAAGGACTTTGACCGGATCTACTTTCGCCGCTTTCCAGGCAGGATATATACCTGATATAACCCCTATTAGAACAGCTGTGGCTATGCCAAATAGCACTACGGATGGAGTTACCATTACGCTTATAGATGTCCCTTTAAGTTCACTTATTATATAAATTACAATTCTTGCTCCTACCGCACCTAAAACTACTCCTATTACTCCTCCTATAAGGGATAAAATTATAGCTTCAACTATAAATATCTTCATTAT